>JAABUQ010000419.1_pt1 | contig 98365 bp, 95 predicted proteins | sample 5560001 | NCBI WGS metagenome assembly JAABUQ01 (sample SAMN10711888, study PRJNA513371) | rock metagenome | isolation source: Antarctica rocks | place: Antarctica: Victoria Land, Finger Mt nord | collected 2015-12-18
GTCGCAATATGTTAATGTTCACGTGAGTAACTTTCCTTTGGTTTTTTGTTACCGGAACTTTACTCGATCAGGCCGCCCTCCGCAAGGTTGGGAGGCCTTTTGTCTGATTTAGTCTAAACGTCAAACTCTGAAGCGCAACCTGCAATATCAGCTTGCTGATTTCCGCATCTTTTTTTTCTGAAACTATTTCTCGGAACTTCATCTCTTCACGCATCTCTTCCATCTCCTTTTTCATTTTCTTAATTTCGCTCTTTCCGTACTCATCATCTTTTCGAAGCTTTACCACTTCTACGACTAATTCGCTCCGCCGCATCCGTTTTAGGTCGAATAGAGTACAACCCATCGCCACATCTCCACCTTTACACTATAAAATCAGAGATTACTCTCCGTAGAAAATAAAAAATGATGTGCAAGCATAGTATAGCATAGTAGACTTTATACTTACGCTCAATTTATATTGACGAAATAGAATATCTCAGTATTTTGAACTCGAAATAGGCATTTACTAATATGACTCTGTATAGTAAGTCAAGAAACTCAGATCAGCTAAGGCAAGTACAAATATATGAGAACAGCCTCAAAACGACTATTCTCTCCTTACTCATCTTGAATCTTGACGACAGGGTAAGAATTTTGCTACGCTCTATTTAAGACCGTTTGGTCTCAAATACAAATTTATCAAAAGAGAACGAGTGTATATCAGGAAGGTCACTAATTGAGAAGAGAGCAATATTTCTACAGAAGGAGTGCCGGAAGATGTATCATACAATCGTTGCTTCGCGTGTTCGCACCTCTTTTCGCCGCCTGAGTAGCGGAGATATAGAGCAGGTTATCAACCAGTTCGCGCCACATTTCCAATATACTTTTTTTGGTCATCATGCTCTTAGCGGTACGCGCCGTAGTAGAGAGGCGATGCGCGCATGGTTTGAGCGCATCTTTCGTATCTTCCCAGGCACGACCTTTGATCCGCACACGATCATCGCCAAGGGATGGCCCTGGGACACGACGATAATTGTCCGTATGAAGGTAAGCACGACTTTGAAAACAGGCAAGCCATACGAAAACGTCGCCTATCAGACATTCCGGCTGCGCTGGGGACGTATACTATCTATTGAGACGTTAGAAGACACGCAGCATCTGGTCGAGACTCTCAAAGAGCTGGCAGACGTCGGCATTGCTGAGGCTATGGCTGCACCTATTCTGGATAGCAACGCTACATAGTAATAGTATTTCTTGCCTTTTTGAGCGAGATGGGCCCTCGCAAGACTATAATAGAGAATAGAAAAACTACTATGACGAAAGGATACATAGCGTTTCTTCCTTGCGACGAAGGAGGGCAGAAGGCTTACCATTAACAATCCATGAATAATCTGTTGAATCAGCATACTGCACCCTCCTTTTCTCCTATAATTCAAAAGCGTCCATCTCTTATAGACCAGCTACTCTATCTTTTGACATGGATTATAGTAATGCTGGCTTTTATCACGGGAGTTATACTTTTACTGTGTGATGTATTTCTAACAGCCTTTCCACACGCGCCCATTTCAGCCGCTCCACTGCTCTTTATCGGTGTCGCCTATCTTGGCTTTCAGATGCTTATCAAGCCTACGCCGTTAGATCTCTTTAAAGCGCTCATCGTTAGTACAGCATTTATTCTATGGGGCGTTGACCAGTTACTGCCCTCAAGCTGGCTTGCGACGACGTTGGGTGACGTGGTTATCACACTTTACGTTATAGATTTAGGGTGGATGATGCTCGATCGTCTCAAGCAGAGTAAGCAGTTAAGAGCAGATAAAGTTCCCGAAGAAAGCGAGCAGATATATGCAAAATGAGATGCCTCTGGCGTGTAGCCTGACACAGGAAGAATACGCTATGCGTGAAGATGAGCTTCAAGGAATTTTTACTTCTTTTGAGCAGTTACGCGAGTTAGAAGATGGCTACGCCTTTCAATTTCCAGGAGAGAAAGTATGGATTGGTAAGCTCGTGAACTTCATTGAAGAGGAAAGAGTGTGCTGCCCATTTTTCGCGTTTGAACTTCATTTTGAACCTGGACTGAGGTCGATCTGGTTGTACATTCGTGGACAGGAAGGCGTCAAAGAGATGCTGAAAGATCAATTTCTCGCACAGCATTAGAAAAGTGTCTGTTATATGTAAGAATCACATATAGAAACTGACCTTGCGGAGAAGTAAGTGAACTTTATCATTCGTCCGATCATAAAAGACGACGAACCTTTCCTCCGGCAGATGTTGTATTATGCTTCTCATATGGATGAGGAGGGCGCGGCATCTCCAGAGGACGCAAAAAATAATCCCGATCTTGCAAAGTACATCAAGGATTGGGGCCGTCCAACCGATATGGGTTTCCTCGCGCTCGATCCTCATACTCAACAACCAATAGGTGCAGCGTGGGTGCGTCTACTCATCGGCCCGGACAAAACTATCAGCTATATCGACGACTCCACCCCCGAACTCGCCATCGCCGTCCTTCCTGAATACATTGGTAAAGGCTTGGGTACCCAACTCCTCACACATGTCCTGCAAGCTGCCGGGCACGCCTTCCCAGCCGTCGTTCTTAGTGTACGTTCGACCAACCCCGCACGACGGCTCTATGAAAAGCTCGGTTTTGTGATTGTGAGTGAATCAGTAAACCGCGTTGGGACAGGATCTTTTAATATGATCGCTCGATCTGATCATGACTATAAGAGATTCGCTACATAGGTCTGGCTTGACGTTGTTTTCTTCCTTTTCTTTTAAAAGGGCGTTACGCGTGTTTAATGCAAGGCGCGCTTCCATATCGTCGGCAAGCCCTCCATTTCCATGATCTTGAGCGCATTCGTGGTGGAACACGGCCCTGGATAGAGGTGGTAATCAAAGGCCATGTGCCCCTTTACAATGTCATCGCGGAAATGATAGTTTTTGATCTGGGGCAGCTCTTCGGTAATATCGATAAGCTCTAAATCATGTGTTGAGACCACGCCGTTACATTGTGCCTCGGCTAATGTAGAGATATAAGCCCGGCTCCCAATCAGGCGCTCACGGTTATTTGTGCCCTTGAATATTTCGTCGATGAGGAAGAAGACGGGGTGCGCTGTCTCTTCCTGAACTCGTTGCAAGAGTTGTTTCAGGCGTCTCACCTCGGCGTAGAAGTACGAGTAGCCATCGACGAGCGAGTCGGTGACGCGAATGCAGCAGTAGATTTCAAAGAGGTCGGTGCACATGCTCTGCGCGTTGACGGGTGCACCGGCGTAGGCCAGGCAGAGGTTGATACCAAGCGTGCGCAAAAAGGTGCTTTTCCCTGCCATGTTCGAGCCGGTGATGAGCAGGAGGTCACCTCTACGTTCGATCATGAGATCGTTGGTCACTTTACCGCTATCTGGAAGCAAAGGATGACCCAGGCCGGTGGCCTGAAACACGGGCTCTTGTTCTGCTTGATTTCCAAAATCCGGAAGGATGTAATCGGGATTGAGATAGGCGAAGGTGGCTAGAGAGCAGAGAGCTTCTAACTCGTACCAGCGGTCAAGCCACAAAGGGAACACTGCTTTTGCCTGTTCCTCGCAACGGCCTAATCGGTAGGCCAGCGTGAGATCCCAGGGCACGAGTTGATTAAACAAGAATGGGATCAACTGCTGTTGAAGTTGTGCAGAACCTGCTGAGCCAGATTGTCTCTCTTCGCGCTTCTGTGTTGAGGTTGTGCGTTTCGCGATTTCTCCCAGATTCTTCAACAGATGCGACGGTTTTGGTTTTCTTCCAAAAAACGGTTCACACTGGTCGCGCAGTTGCTGATGCTGACCGTAGTGATAGGTTTCAAGGAAGGTAAAGACCGTTTGTAGCTGCTGAAAGGCGTCCTGCATCTGCAAGGGATTGTCGAACAGGTGTGAGCGATATTTCATCGTCCAGAGAGACCAGGTAAAGGTGGCTGCTACCGCTAGTGCTAGAATAGAGAATGGAATGTGGATGAAGAGGTACAGCAGCAGCACGATAGCTAGCAATCCTGAAAGGCACCAGGAGAGCGCGACCAGTAAGAAGGATGGTCTGGGCAGGCGGGGCTTTTGGAGCCAGCGCCGCACTACGCTCTCGTCCCAGGAGAACTCAACATCACCGGTGAGTTTGTGTGAGAGGGCTTGTAGCCTGTCACGGAAGTCGCTCAATGGTGCTATTTCGCGAACACACTTCTGCCTGGCAGCTATGGTTTCTCGGTCGGGTATCCTGTTAAGCAGCCAGGAGCGTAGCCGTGCCTGGCCCTCTTCTGTCCGTCCCGTGTTCATTAGTTCGAGCAAGGAGTAATCTCCAGTAATGTCCAGGTCATGCTCAAACGGATGGTCAACCTCGCGTTCTCCATCATCTATGGCCGGAATATGCTCCCAATCCAGTTCCAGGCGTGCAATATGCTGTAACTTTACCTCAATAAGAGGTGTATAAGCACTCACGCGCAATCGCAAGTTCTTTTGTTTGCGCCCATTATAGATAAAGTAGCCGATCTCCGCCAGAATAATCAGAAGACCCAGAGGCGCAAACGTTGCAAATGCGAGAATACAGAACACAACGCTGGCAACAAACCCGGCTAATTGTTGAGCCCATAAAGATCTGTACTGGGCATTAAGCTTCTCACGCCGCTTCTCAAGACGTTTGACGTGGCGTTGCAGGTGCGCCAACCGCGCTTGTTTCTCACTCACTTGTTGTATCATAGCCTCTATCTTCTCTATCTAACACTTTCCATTCAGCTGTAATTACAGCCGCTTATACAAACATACGCAAAAAGCTCCTGGAAGTTTGTGACTTGCAGCTTCAATGGCAACTTTGAGCAATCATGACTTATAAGAAGTATAATCAGAACGTAACGAATATCTACCAGCGAGAACTTAATGAAAAAAGAGGTGGAGAGCGATGATCGAACCGCTCAAGCAGAATATACTTAAAGAGTTTCGCCGCATTCCCGGCGTTGGAAAATCAATTGCAGAGGATTTGTGGAATCTGGATCTACGTTCAGTGCAAGATTTGTGCGACCGCGATCCAGAAGAATTGTACACTACACTCTGCCTTCAACAAGGACAGCAAGTAGACCGCTGTATGCTCTACGTTTTTCGTTGTGCGATCTACTATGCCTCACACGAGATTCGTGATCCCGAACTCCTCAAATGGTGGAACTGGAAGGACGCGAAGATTCCGGCATCGGAAGCGAATTCGGTCGGCTGATGTGGAAAAGGGCTTGGAAGGACTTCCCCTTTTTCTTGGAATAATCAGGCTCGCTCATATTTTACCCTGTGAGCCTGATTGACAACACTCCTTTACACTTCTTTCTTGAGTTCGGCAAGCAACTGGTTTTTCCTCTCTGTCCATTCTAAAGGGATCGGCACCTCTTCTAGAAATGCTAGTGCCTCTTGTAATCGCATCCTCACTTCATAATACTGCCGTTCCGTGTACTCTTGTACCGTAGCACGATTATTCAATATACCGAGACGGACATCAATTTCTGCATAAAGCATTGCTGTTGACCGGTCTTCGAGGTGTTTCTTTTCCTCTTCGTCATTCTTCCTCATATCTTTTCTTTCTTTTCATCTTCTATCACAGAACAACCAGGAAGTGTACAAAGCGAATAACAGAATCATACCAGGAAAACGCCTCCGTACCGCTTACCCTCGCCCTCTTCTCACATGAATGTTATCATGTGGTAAGACAGAGACACCGCTCCCACGTTGGCGATAGAGCGGGCAATCCTTGTTATGATCTTCCCCAACAGTTGCACGTTGCACATAGCAGGTACAGGACCCAACGTCTAACCGTTGTGTCTTTCTTTCCTGGTCCCTCTCTCCTCTTAGTGGTCTCCCTCTTTTCTTCTCTTGCCTCATCACCTCAACTCATTTCTTCTTTGGTGAAATTGGCAATAGTGTCGTTGGAAGATCAGCCAGCCTCGCCCGTTGAGCAATAGGAGTAGAAACATTCTGCAAGCGAATGTCATTGAGGGTATATTGCATTCCTGAGAGTAGCGAGAAGGCGGAAAGAACCTTTTCCGCTATCTTCCTATCTGCAAAGCCCCCGATCTCGACGATATATGCTTCAGTGAGACTGACACCCGCCTTCTGTGCTACATCTTGTGTTGTGATCGTTGTGTGTTGCCGGAGACTCAGTAGTGTTGGTTTCTGCATCGTATTCATAATAAATACCCGTTTCTATCCTTTATACTTCTACGAAGATAGTGTCATAGTGCGATATATTCCCTGTTCCTCCTCTGCTAGCACTTCCGCCTCAATATCAGCCCACGTTTTTGCTTTCATAAGCGCCTCAGCTTTTTCATGCTCCCCGGCCTGGATCAGCCCTAAGATATAGTCCGCGCCTCTTTCCATACGAGCGTTTATGAATGCGTGGCGAGAGACGCCGGATGCAGGCCCGTATAGTCCCAGCAAAGCCGCCTCTTCTTGCATAGCTTGTTGCTGTCTAAATTCTGCAACTTGGCTTACAATCATGTAATACATCCTTCCCTATGATTTAGTAGCTGGAATTCAATGTGATAAAATATTCAATTAGGTTCTGTGAAAGCATATATCTTTTATCAGCATTCCAGAACCCCCTGAATAGTTGTATTTTGCACGTTTTGGTAGAAGAATCACGCATACTAATAGGTGTGATAAGGTGGCGCAAGATGCGGTATCATTACGGGATAACTATTCGTGAAGGTCGTGAAGCGAATAACATGACTCAAGCGCAATTAGCAGAGAAGTGGCCCCAAGCAGAAGGGAAAACAGGTGTAAGTGTGAATTATGTTTCCGAAGTCGAAAGGGGTATAAAACATATAACCGATCCTCAAACGCTCCGTCGTCTTTGTGATATCTTACACCTTCCCTATTGGAAAGTGGGTTTCTCCGATTACGACCCGTTCAACCCAAGCGCCTTTACCGTGAGAGGAGCTTTTATGTATGATGAGACACTAAATACGGCGGAGAGCCTGATTAAACGAACATGGAATCTTCGTCGTGTGATGTCTTTGCCGTACGTGGAAGAAGCAGTAAACGACTTGAACCGGCTTTTTGAGTATTTACGAACAAATACTCCTCCTCCTTTACAACTAGATAGGCGCTTTCAGATGCTCTATGCTCAAGTGTTGCGATTGAATGCCGTAATTGACGTGGAAAATCAACGGTACGAAGAGGCTTTGAGTAAGTTTCGTAGAATGCATGAAATTGCAAAAGCAATTGATCACCCTGCAACTATTGCTATGAGCTATCTCAACATGGGAACCGAGTTAGAACGTATGGGCAAACAGGAAGAAGCCATCGAGTGCTTAGAGCTAGCTAGAGATGAATCGTTTCAGGCTTCAAAACATATCATGGTTGTAACGAATGCCTACCTGGCCAGAGCTTATGCTAGTGCTAAACAAAGCGTGAAGTTTAAACGAGCTATAGAAACTGCCTTGCGTACTGCTAGAAGTATTGACATATCTTATGGTGATGGAACAGATTTTGTGTTCCATTCTCTGAGCAGTGTATTAGCGGAAAAGAGCTATGGTTTTCTGGAAATTGGAGAGCCAGAGGAAACTTTAGCCATGAAAGAGGAAATCAAGAGTCAAATAGCTCTTGAAGCTAATATTTGGTTAGATGCATGGATTCCTCTTGATTGGGCAAGAGCTTACTTCATGCTAGGCCAGGTAAGTAAGAGCGTAGAAGCAGGCCAGGAGTTCTATCAGAAGGCTAAATCTTTAAAATCTCCCCATGCAAAAAGTCGCGCTTATCGGCTGCTAAATACAATTGAAGCAGCAGGCTACGGTGACATGCAGGACGTAAAAGATTTTCGCCGTATGCTTGATAATGAGGATAGGGCTGGTTTAAAAGAGCTAGATGCTAATTATATTGCCTGATCAGACTCATTTTATAGAGTAGCTATCGCAGATTCAAATAGTAGTATAAAACTGTTCATACCTTGAGAAATATTTATCAAATAAAGCAGCTTGCTTGGATGATATAATTTAGTATGCACCAACCACAGATAGGAGTAGAATTAAATATATTTCCTGCTACGATAGCAGGCTAAAAGAGCGGCTGTTCTAGTGGTTACTCTAAGCTATGACAGCCACTCTTACTTCATTATCCCATTACATAATGGTGAAATGCTTCTGCATATTTAAACTTGTGCTCTACTCCTGCAATATTTCCCCTCCGACGTACCCAGTCGCTAATGTCCATATTTTTTGTTTGACTTTCGTGACAGCGTAATGCCGCTATCTTTTTGTCAACAACTAAAAATGTCACTGTCTGCACACCTTGCAATTCAGCCGCTTGACGTTGCTCATGTTCTCGAATGGAGGCGAGTAACTCAGGAGTCATATCAGAATCTTCGCTTCCCTTATCGCCTCTTGTCACAAAAAGATAATGAATCTCTTTTCCTTCAGCAGCTAGCAATGCTATGGTTCCACCACAAAGATGTTCCGCGTCATCAGGATGGGCCTGTACAACAAGAATACGTTGACCCCCTGGTGGGAGAAGTACAGACGAAGATGTTGACATGTAAAATCTCTTCTTTCTTGTGCGGGTAATAGTAGAATTAACTTGGTATATATAGTATAACACGTAAGGTGATGCGCTCATTTGAGTGCATCACCCATTGCTTGTCGGCCTTGTGTAGATAAATAGGGGTGTCAAAGCGTGATGAACATAGCCATACGCTAGCTCTCCTTTGTTTGTTATTACCGCACTGTAAGTTGTTCGATAACGTAGAGTTGACTCTGCAACATTATAACATAGATTATAATGACCCTTATAATAATTGGTTGGCCTGATACATCTGCAAGAAGCAACAGGTAATTTCGCAGCTTATGCACAGACAGAAGGAGCACGAGTGAGGGAACTCTGTGAACCAGGAATGATCTTACTTAGGCTCGTCCCACCATAGCTCTGTTCCCTTTGGCACTGATTCGAGCCCTTCAAGAAAGCACTGAGTAACCGACGCTGGTAGCCCTACTGGACGCCCTGAAAAATGAGTTTGAATAAAGCGTCCTTTCACCTCTTGTCGGCTTCCATTTGCAAAAAGCAGCATACCTGTAAATATATTAGTTGGAAGATTGCCAACAACTTCCACAAGAGGTGGCGGGACAACTATGACTCCTTTGAGTGGCGTTGTAAAATGGAATGTATCTTTAATTGTAAGAAGATATTTGAGCATCAGCTTCACCGATTGTGCTTTTCAAAATCTCGTTTGTTTTAACTCTTCCGTGCTATCATACTATTATCAAATTATACTCTGATGAGGAGTGCTTTATGCATTATGGCTTGACCCTCCCAAATATGGGAGGGTATGGCGACGTACGCACGCTGGCTGATCTTGCTCAGCTTGCAGAAGGGGCCGGGTGGGACGGCTTTTTTCTCTGGGATACTCTGAATTACGACGCCGACAATGTACCGGTGGCCGATACGTGGATTGCACTGGCGGCGATCGCAATGCAGACGAAGCAGATCAAAATTGGGACGATGGTGGCTACTCCAACACGGCGGCGACCCTGGAAAATGGCGCGTGAAGACGAGCAAGCTAAAGCAACGATCAGAGCATATGCCAATGCTGGAGCAACCTGGTGCCTGGCAAACGTTGGAACCGAGAAAGATCTTGACGGCTTACGCGCATCTATCCAACAAGGTCCACCACGCCTGCAATAAGTGCTGCATTAACATATGCTCTGATCTGCGCTTAAACTTTCTTCTATCTAGCTGAAGGTACAGCACCGAGTTGCTGGAGTAACCCTAAGGCATCATAGCTAACCCATGCCTCAGCAATCTTGCCGTTCACAATACGATGGATGAAGATGTTTTCGATGTTCACCTGCTTGCCTGTTGGAGGAATACCCTGGAACTCCTTTTCGTGTTTTCCGCTAAACGTCCAACGTGAGACAACTTTATCTCCCTCAGCGAACAGATCATCTATCGTAGCGCGGAACGGGACGAAGGTCGAGATGAAGGTCTCGTTGACTTGCTTGTAGATTGCGAGTCCTCCCTGCTGCCACTCAGGCGGAAAGGCGGGGTCGTGATGCTGATAATCCGTAGTAAAGAGCTCGTCCATCAGAGAAAGTTTTCCCTGATTGATGGCCTCTTCATAAAAACGACGAACGAGCTCTTTATTTTGTTCGGTTGACATGTTCTTCTTCCTTCTAATTTTTTGTTACTGCTTTGGTATGCTTCACCCGCGTAGGCGGCTGGACGCACGACAACCACAAGGGATTGTCACCACGCGGAAGCCGTGCGATGGGCGGAGCTAAAGCACTACTATGATGAAACGACGGAATCAGCGAGAGGCGTCAGAGACGCTTCCATGTAGCCGTGGCTGTATAGTGAGAGGGAGGCGAGGGCTTCCTGAACGGAGGCTTGAGACTCGCCGCGCGCGATCAGCCAGCCAACGGTATTGTCAGCGCTGAGATAGATGGCCTCGATTATCCCCTGTGCGTGCAATTCGTCAGCACGCGCTCGCTCCTGTGGAAGGATTTCAAAGATCTCTCGCCGGTATTGCGGCAGAAACTTGAGCGAGATCATAAATGCTTGCGTATTCACCGTATTCCTCACGCTTCTTCCCACGGCTTGAGAACTATCTTCCCAGTTGCACGCCGACTCTCGATCAGCCTATGCGCCTCCGCCGCCTCGGACAATGGCAGCGTCTGGTTGACCGACACCTTTACCCGGCCGGAGGCGACGAGGCCGATGAGCTCCTGTAGGGCACTTCCGGCAACCTCTGGCTGTAGACCGAACCAGAGACCTACGTTGAAGGAGTGAAGCGACTGATTAAAGGACGGGCTGTAGAAGAACTTGAGAATCGTCTCCTGATCGAGTTGCAGAGGTTCCCAGCTCGCCATGCCATAGACAACCGAGCGACCAAATGGTGCGAGACAGTCGAGTCCCTGCATGAACACCTTGCCGCCGCTCATCTCAAGGATGATATCAACGCCCCGGCCACCCGTGAGCCCGCGAACGCGATCGGGCCAATCGGGTTGTGTGTAGTCCACAACGGAGTCGGCACCCAGGGCGAGGGCCGCCTCTCGCTTATGGGGCGAACTGGCAGCTCCAATCACCATTCCAGCTCCCAGGATCTTGGCGATCTGAATGGCGTAGCTGCCCACGCCACCTCCAGCCCCCTGAACCAGAACGCTTTCGCCCGCCTGCAATCGGGCCGACTCTTTGAGCGTCAGCATCGCGGTTGTGCCCGCGACCACGAGTACGCTGGCCTCATCCATACTCAGGCCGGGTGGAATTGGGATGACCTGATTGGCGTTTGCTAGCGTGTACTGAGCATAGCCAGTCGAGCCATCATCTCCGGCCAGCGCAAATACAGGCGTGCCAACCGGAGGTTCGGCAACGCCCTCTCCCAGCGCCTCGACGACGCCAGCAACCTCGCCCCCTGGAATGAAGGGCAACGGCGTCGGAAAAGGATACGGAATGTTGCCGCGCCGCATAATATCGGAATAGTTGACTGCGGCCGACTCGACCTTAATCAACACCTGTCCCGGACCAGGTTTCGGATCTGGCAGGGACGTATAGACGAGCACGTCGGGCGAGCCATAGCTACGTATCTGGACAGCTTTCATAGAATTACTCCATTCGTGAAACATATCAGTTGAGATCAACATGGTCATAGTATACTCTATTCACTTTCAAAATGCAAGCATATACAATTATTTTGCAAGTATATAGACAAGAAACACAAGCGATGCTATACTAGGAACATGGCAGAACATAGCTATCATCAATACTGTCCCGTCGCCCACGCCCTCGATCTCGTTGGAGATCGCTGGACGCTGCTGATCATTCGTGATCTGCTGATGGGTCCCAAGCGCTTCGTGGACTTACAAACGGGACTCCCAGGTCTTGGTACAAACATTCTGACGGCTCGCCTCAAGGGGCTGGAGCAGAATGGTGTGGTCGCGCGCAGATTTCTACCACCACCCGCCGCCTCGACGGTCTACGAACTCACTCCTTACGGCACGAAGCTAGAGGAGTCGCTCACCGCCCTCGCCCACTGGGGAGCACAATCCCTGGGATCGTTGCAGTCTGATCAAGTCATCGAGCCAGATGCGGTGATGATGGCTCTGTACGGACTCTTCAAGTCCGGCAAGGCGCTTGAGGGATCAGCCACGTACGAGATTCGTTGCGAAGACGAACGCTTCTCGCAAACATTTTCCGTGTATGTACACGAGAAGAGCGTTGAGGTGATACGAGGAGGCACGGCGGCTCCCGATGTCGTAATGAGCCTGCACGTCGAGACATTGTACGCACTTTCAGGGCAGCAGATGTCGCTACAAGAAGCAATTGCACATAACAAGGTCTCGCTTGAAGGAAGTACTCAAGCCACGAAGAGATTCATAGACTTGCTGGATCAGTATGTTCATGCTACAGCAACAAGGAACATAGATTAGCTATGTTCCTTATAAAATGAGGTATAAGTAGGAGATTACTGATTGCGGCTTGGGACGGCGACGCCTCCTCCTGCCGAGGGCAAGGGGCGGGCGGGGGCTACGTAGGACCATTCGTTGCGGAAATCGGTCAATGCGGGAATGGCGGTACGCATGGGGAAGTTAAAGACCGTGCTGTAAACGACTGACCCAAAGTCATCGCGCAGACCGCGCCCATTTATACCTGCGAAGCCGAAGCTGGCAGGCAGCGTGGGGTCGAATGGGATGACATCTGGCAAAAACGCGTGAGCGGCCAGCGTTCCATATTGTTCCGGGCTGGTTGCAGTGCCCGCCGCACGCGTCAGCTTTGATACCACACTCTCTACTACCGATCCAAAGTTCTCTAGATCGGTATCTGGATTTGTTGAGTTATATTGCTAGCTAAAAAGTTGATTAAGAAATATCTTGCAATCTCTTATCTTCACAACTTTTAGCCAGTACTGACTAGAATACACGTAGCTACACCTGGTAAAACAAAAAAGGTGATACGAGTAACTTCATCGTTGGATGTAGGATCATCATTTTCCACTCAAGCTATGAGCAATCTCAATGGCGTTGGATATCGAACCCGTCCATGGTTTTCCGTGCCCTGGCAGCATTGTCACATGGCCGAGTTCCTTGAGGCGATCAATCGAGTATTGCGCCTCCCGGTCATTATCGTTGAGGAGATGATGTGGAATCTGAGGCTGTCCTGGCTCACCTGTCAGCAGGTTTCGTGTGATGATTGTATCGCCACTGAAGAGGACGTTGGAATCAGAAAGATAGAACGCAACCTCCCCCGGCGTATGCCCTGGTACATGGAAGACTCGTGGCTTACCAGGAACGTCGAGAACATCACCATCCTTAAAGGAATAAGCCTTACTAATACGAAGCATCTCAAAGACACCGTTTCCAATAGCGTGTCCTAACATTCCATGCACATATGGTCGCCAGGCGTTTGACAATAGCCCCCACCATGGTAACTGCAGTACACGGCCTACTGCAAGTAGGTCATCCTGATGAACGAACACAGGAATACCTGTAGCCTTACGGAGCTGCTCGGCGAAGCCAGTATGATCAGCATGCGAATGAGTAAGGATAATTGCCTCAATATCCTTAAGATCATTTCTCATGGATCGGATGCCATTCAGAAAGGTCTGGTAGTGTCCTGGAAATCCGGCATCTATGAGGGTCAGACGACCTTGCTGACTCAGAATATACCAGTTAAAAGGTCCAGTGTCGAAATGATGAATACTAATATCCGATGCAGTTTTGAGAACTTCCATGTACTGTTCCTCCAATTATTGTATTTCCTAGAAAAGTGAAAACGGCGAGTCATTTGTGTTGAGCGTGCAAGCTCATCACGAAGTGAAGCAATTTACTTCAACTTTTGGCTTCTTGGCAGCTCATCGTTTCACTACACCTATTGATCATTTATAGTATAATGTCGTAGACTCAATAATTTGTTACCTGAAGCACCTATCTGTTGTGCTAAAACGACTATGACCCAATTTAGTACCGATATTCTCAGCGATGCACTCGGATTCATGCGTGTAACTGGAAGCTTGCTCCTGGCTGAGGCTTATTCTCCACCATGGGGAATTGCTATACCAGATCAAGAGGAGATGGCGGCATTGCTCCAGGCCGAGATGGACACACGAGTCGTCGCGTTCCATTTTGTTCATAGGGGAAGCTTTGAGTTACTCAGCACAAGCGGAGATACTGGAAGCGTTCATGCAGGCACTCTGGTCATATGCTTTAGTGGTGTAGCCCATCATCTCTCTCAAGGCGATCGACCTCCGCTAGTCCCGCTCCAGTTGCTCCTAAATAGAAAAAAGGATGGATTTTACTCCCCAGACTCAACGCAGGCAGAAAGTACTGCGCTAGTTTGTGGCGCATTTTTACTGCGCGACACACATCTTAACCCACTATTTACTGCGCTTCCATCTTTTCTTCATGTGAGTACAACTGATTGCGAAAAGACGAACATATCCTCAATGATCACTGATATCCTCATACGCGAGGTACAGCAGCAATCATATGGTGCCAACTATGCAATTCATCGGCTTCTGGAATTGTTATGTGTGGAGGCGATCCGCTCATATATGGCGACGGTCGATGAAACAATGAGTGGTTGGTTTGCAGGGATGAAAGATCCACTCATGGGCCAGGCACTTTCCCTATTTCATCGCAATCCTGGTGAAGCCTGGTCTGTGAGCAAACTGGCGCAAGTAGTGAATCTCTCCCCTTCACGTTTTGCAGCTCGCTTCGCCGCAGCATTTGATGAGAGCTGCATGTCGTATGTCACCAAGTGGCGTATCAACCTCGCCCGACATTTGTTGAATAGCACCGACCTGACCGTTGAGGAAATTGCGCTCAACGTGGGATATCAAAACCTATCAGCATTTAGCCGTACATTCAAACATCACATCGGATTCTCGCCAGTCATCTGGCGATCCCAGCAGAAGCATCTGAACCGTGTCATCAACATCTAGCCCTTTCAATTGATTATTCCATCTACTAGACAGTGCAAACTACTCTCGCACAACAGAGATAGCTATCCCATTCATGGCATCATCAGTCCCATCAGGAGAGATATCGGAGATTATAGGAAGCGCAACACTGGTTAGTCGGGGATGTTCGAGAATCTTGCGATTGTATGCTGCGGCTCCGGCTGCACTTTCGTCGGGTGGAGGCGTCTGGAAGGCACGGGCACGGCGGATGACGTTGTCGGCGACGATGAGCGTTCCTGGATGGCTCAAGTTGATGGCTCAGTCGAGGTATTGCGGATAGTTGCTTTTGTCGGCGTCGATAAAGATCAAGTCAAAGGGGGCATTGGGAACGAGGGTGGGTAGGAGAGTGAGGGCGGGGCCGACGCGTACTTCAGCTCGCTCGCTGAGGCCGGCGGCAGCGAAGGTTGCACGCGCTATCTCCGCGTGTTTAGGATCGACCTCCAGCGAGATTAATTTGCCATTTCTGGGGAGACCGCGCGCCAGCTCCCGATGTCGTAATGCGCCTACACGTCGAGACGCTGTACGCACTCTCGGGGCAACAGATATCGCTGCAAGATACAATTGCACACGGCACAGTCACACTTGAAGGACGTGCGCAGGCCAGGACGAGCTTTGCAAGCCAGCTAGATCAACACACTCACGCGATACAGGAATAGGTCTTACTGTATTGTTTCATGCCCACGTGTCGTTTTACATCGATAGTCAGTATTGACTATTGCTCTTTTCTATGCTATATTTTGTGTGTGGTCAGTCCTGACTTTGGAAGAATGGATGCGTATGCATAAAGTGCTTTTACTGCTCGGTCTGCTGCTTCGTGGGCCGCTCTATGGATATGAGTTACATCGGGTTGTGCGTGCTCACGGAGAGCTCTATGCTGATCTTAAGAAGGCGAATCTTTACTATTTGCTTGAGCGGCTTGCATCAGAAGGCTCTCTTCAAGTCCAGGCAGAACCAGGCACTCGTGGTGCGCGTGGTGAGCGCCTGATATACGAGCTGACGGACCAGGGAAGAATGCGCTTTACGGAACTCTTGCGCGAGATACTTCAAACCTATGAACCAGTTCATACGGGGGTTGAGACGGCCATCGTTTTTCTCTCATATCTGCCACCGGCTGATGGTCTTCGCCTTCTGATAGAAAGGCGGCAGGCCGTTGCCGCACGCCGAGCAACTGTCGCGGCGGATATCGGCAATCAGGAGAACAACGGTCCACTGGTACGTATCGCGGGCGATCACTTACTCAGCCTGATTGATGCTGAACTTGCCTGGCTCGATCGATCACTTGCGTATCTTGAGGCTTTAGGATGGGCAAAGAAGCCTGATCAACCAGCCCTGCATGTCCCACCTGAGATGGATCAAGGCGAGTAAGTCTACGTGAACAATTATCCCTCCCTTTGGAGAGTTTTCCTTTATAGTCAGTACTGACTATAAAGGAAAGCAGCCGAAGAAACAGAACATCAATACTAGAAGGAGAAAAAGATGCGCAAGAACTCTTCTCGAAGAGTGTACTCATTAAGAGCAGCACGTCCACTCCTGCTCGGTCTGTTTGTCTTAGGATTGGCAGCCGCCATTCTTATTCCACTGTACCTCGTACGCTCCGCCACACAGACAGGGATGGGCGGCTCTCCACCAAATACAGAGGCACAACTTGTTGGTGCCACACCAGGTTCACCCGCGAAGATTGTCCTGGAGGTCACTTCCACGCCTACGAACACCCTTTTGAGTGGAACCTTCTTAGCGCGGAAGAACGATGGGTCATATTCCCGTACTGCACGCGTGGTGACCGTAAAGTGGAATCCTAATCAGTCGGTGATAATGGGAGGTAGCCAGGATGTTCGTCGAGGAGCGGTCCTCCAGGTGAGCGGACATATTGACGTAGAGGGAACTATTGACGCAGATCAGGTGGTCATCCTCACGGACGCGATCACAGTTCACTAGTTTACTAAGGGGGTGAGAGAAATGCAGGTGTACTACATCACCAGTGCAAGTGGCTGGATTCTTCTTGTGCTACTCGTCGCGACAATTCTCTATCCTTTTTTGTTACGTAGAGGTCTGCTGGGGTCTGTACAACCCTTTCTGCGCCGTATGCGGCTCCACTACTGGCTGGGCTATAGCATTACAATTCTTGTCCTTGCTCATGCCTGGATTCCAATGAGTGCCAGGCTTGTAGGGGGTGTCAACGCTCTGGGGTTATATCTGGGAACATGTGCGCTCCTGCTTGTGTTTGCACAGGTTGCTTTAGGCCGCCAGCTTAGTTGGCCCAAACTCTCTCTGCGGCGGGTGGTGAGACGCTGGCACTTCTGGGTCATGATCGGTCTTGTCGCGTTTGTCATCGGCCATATCGCTCTCGATAGTGCAACGCTACAAGTACTCGTTGCTCGATAACGTTTTTCAATTCTTTCTGTAGCCATACCTGCACGTTCATATCGATACTCTCTCTTATCATTTGTACACATATGACACGTTTGGGAGATCTTCTATGATTACACGTATCTTTCATGCTCTTACGGACGCATCTACGTCCCGTCGAGGCAAGTTTGTCACGCTTTTGCTCTGGCTTGTCATCGCTGGCACACTCACGAGCGTAGCTCCTAAGCTTGCTACTCTTTATGACAACAATATAGGACAAAGCATTCCCGCCAATGCCGATTCACAGGTAGCTCAACGGCTCCTGCTCAAGGAGTTCCCTACCAGCCGTGGCACACCAGCTATCCTGGTCTTTCACGATCCCAACGGGCTAAATGTGGATGATCGTATCCGCATGAAACAGGTTAGTGACTGGCTGCTCTCTCAACAACAGCCAGCGTTCGTTGGTTCGGTACTCTCGGCGTTTACGGTTCCGCAGGCCATCTCGCAACTGATCTCAACAGATGGCACGACAATGACAATGATTGCAGCTCTGAACGGTTCGGCGTCTGATCCGAGCACATTGCACAATGTGCAGCGTATCCGTCGCTACCTACAGAATGTCACGATCCAGAGTCCTTTGCAGGCATATCTGACTGGTCCGGCTGGCATTGTTGCTGACCTCACGGGCGTCTTCAGTTCGGTTGATGTTGCCTTGCTCCTTTCGACGATTGGCCTGGTGTTTGTGTTGCTTATTGTCCTCTATCGTTCACCTATTCTTGCACTGCTCCCACTCCTTGCGGTTGGCGTTGCGCTCCAGGTGGTTAACGCCTTGCTCGCCTTTGGTGCCAGGGCAGACCTATTCTCTGTGAGTCAGATGTCGGGGCAGATCGCGACGGTTTTGCTCTTTGGAGCGGGTACCGACTATAGCATCTTCATCGCTTCGCGCTTCCGCGAGGAATTGCAGCAGACACAGGACAAACATGTTGCCATGCGAGCCACTATGCGTGCTGTCGGTGAGGCGATCGCATCGAGCGCGGCTACCGTTATTCTCGCGTTGCTCACCTTGCTCCTTGCGGCACTCGGCCTCTATACATCTCTTGGTCCAACTCTTGCTCTTGCAATCATCGTCATGCTGCTGGCCGGTCTCACGCTGGTTCCCGCGCTTATCGTGTGGTTAGGGCGTGCGGCCTTCTGGCCGTTTGTGCCGCGCTATCAGCCGGAGCAGTCAGAGCAGTCAGTCCAATTAGCTTCTACGCAAACAGTCTCTCTGCGGGGTTTCTGGGGAAGGTTGGGACTGTGGACGGTCAGGCATCGTGTTGCAGCAGTGCTAGGAAGTACGGCTGTCCTGGTCGTTCTGGCTCTTGGCAACATTGGCTCACAGCCTAGTTTTAACCTTCTCGCCGCTGTGCGTGTTCCTACCGATTCCGGTCGTGGTTTCACACTCTTGCAGCAGCATTTTCCTGCGGGCACACTTGCCCCTACGACGGTTCTCATTCAACTGCATGGTGCAACTCCTGATGCCTATCAACATCTGGCACAGCTTGATGCTGTCACAGTTGCGCTACAACAGGTGCCAGGGATTGTCACTGTAATGGGACCTACTCGTCCCGATGGGAATCCTCCCACGGTTGACGCTGCAACGCTTCAAGCGAATATTGCCACGTTGCCAATTGCTCTACGCACTGCCATTCGAACTGGGGCAGCGCTTCCTCCTTGCACTGGCTCCTCTTGTTCGCCGGGGACTCCCCAGTTCTTTGCGACACTCGGAGCCTATGCTGCTAGTACCCAGGACATCTCACCGGATAATAGCACTCTTCAACTATCTGTGACACTCAAGGATGACCCATACTCGCTGGCGGCAATTGATCGCATTCCCTCGTTACGCTCTGCACTGACGCGTGCGCTCTCGTCGAATGGGCTAGGGCCAGATGCTGCTACGAGTGCGAGTTTCCATCTTGCCGGACAGACCTCACTTCAGGCTGACACACTTGGCTACAATCAGCGCGACACGTTGCTTATCGTGCCTGCTGTACTGGTGCTGGTATTTCTTGTACTGGCCCTACTGCTCCGCAGCCTGATTGCTCCGCTGTACCTGCTCGGTGCAGTCACGCTCAACTTTCTGGCGGCCATTGGCGTATGTTCTTTCTTCTTCCAGCGCGTTCAGGGGCAAGACGGTTTCAACTATGCTATACCCCTCTACACCTTCATTTTTCTCGTTGCGCTCGGCGCGGACTACACTATCTTCTTGATGTCGCGTGTGCGAGAGGAAGCTCAGCGGCGTGGACTTGAGAAAGGCGTTCCCTTTGCCGTCTCGCGTACGGGCGGTGTCATCACGTCTGCTGGCCTCATTCTGGCGGGAACTTTCCTCGTGCTGGCGACCTTACCGCTGACCATTCTCTACCAGCTTGGCGTTTGTGTCGCAGTCGGAATTCTCATGGATACGTTCATCGTGCGTGGTCTCCTGGTGCCAGGTCTGGTCGTGCTCCTGGGAAGATGGAACTGGTGGCCAGGACGCATTGAAGCGGTTCATGCAGCAACACAAGAATCTGATCTGTCAGCGAGCAACTCATCGGCTGTTGCAACTGAGCAGAAGTAGCAGGTAACCTGCTCCGCGTAGCGACAACCGCAAGGGATTGTCGCTACGCGGAGCAGGGCCAATTGACAGGAGTATAACAAAGGAGGCACCTCTATGTTTTATAGAAGCAGTTTGACTACGTACGGCAGATGCCTGGCAGTTTCTTTTTTGCTCATAGTATTACTAGGAACGCTCTCTAGCTGTGGAGACAATACATCTCCGGGTAGCATTGTGAAGCCGAGTCCTATCAGTTCTTTGTCCATCCCGACGATTTCTATTACGGCCGTTAACTATGCCTATATCATGCCCAGCACGCTCAACGTTCGGACAGGACTGGTCGATATCGCGATGGTCAATAACGGATCAGAAGCTCATCAGGCACAGGTTGCGCGTCTCAACGCTGGAGTAACACAAAATGAGATCATCGACAGGTTAATCACGAAAAAAGATCAGGCTGCTGCGTTCTCATTGCTGACGTTCGCTGGCGGACCCGATACAGTCTCACCGGGCTACGGGCAAGAGACGTTTTTGAATCTTACAGCAGGTCAATATGTGTTGTTGTGCTTTGTCGTTGGACAAGACGGGATTCCTCATGTAAACAAAGGCATGATTCACTTTTTCACCGTCTCTTCGGAGCAAAGCCAGCAGAACATCCTCCGGGCTGATGGAAAGGTTATCATGAAGGACTTTAGCTACGATCTTCCCCGCATCGTCATCCAGTCTAAAGCTCTTACTTTACAAATAGTGAATCAAGGATCTGAGCCACATGAAATGAATATCGTCAAACTTGAGAAAGGGAAGAGCATACAGGACATTCCTTCATTCTTTCAGTCACCCTCGGGGCCTCCACCTTTTGAGGAATTAGGAGGATTTGCAGCTATTGCTTCGGGCGGATCGGGGTGGATCAAGATGCACCTTGATCCAGGAAGCTACGCGGCCTTCAGCTTTATTCCTGATGAGAAAACGGGTAAATCTCAACTCTCGATGGGTATGATTACGCCCTTTACTGTTCAGTAGGAGAAGAGGATGACGAAACCGAAACAGACATTTATACTTGTGACGCTTGCACTTGGTGTGTTTATGGGTGCATTGGACATGTCCATAGTCTCACCAGCCTTCACAACGTTGCAGCAAACATTTCGCGTGACAAGCAACACGATCACCTGGGTCTTTACAACCTATACGCTGGTCTATATTGTCAGTCAGCCTCTAACAGCAAAAACCTCTGATCGTTATGGGCGTAGATGGGTATATGTTACCTGTGTCGGGCTTTTTGGACTGGGATCTTTGATCTGTGGTCTTGCATCTTCTCTGCCTGTTTTCTTGTTCGGGCGTGCTATTCAAGCGGTGGGAGCAGGTGGAGTGCTTCCTGTTGCCAGCGCTGTAGTCGGAGACATATTCCCTCAAGAGCGGCGTGGTATGGCGCTTGGAATCATCGGTTCCCTCTTTGGCGTTGCTGCTGTTCTTGGACCAAATGTGGGAGGATGGCTGACCGCCGGTCACAGCTTCTTGGGATTCGTTACAAGCTGGCGCGACATTTTCTTTTTGAACATTCCCCTGGCATTCATAGTCATGCTCCTGACGTCTCGCTTCGAGGGACGACGGAAAAGCGCTGTTACTCCATTCGACTGGCGAGGTGCATTCGTCCTCAGCCTCGCGCTCTTCCTGCTTGTCTATGGATTAACACAACTCAATCTTCGTGATGCCCTTCACAGTCTAACAAGCTGGCCTATCAGCGCCTGCTTCCTCACCGCTCTCGTCCTCTTTGTGCTCTTCCTCTCCGTTGAGCAACGTGCGATTGATCCGCTCCTGGATCTACGCCTCTTCGCACGTCGTCAAATCGTCATTGCAGGTCTCCTGAGTATTGCTGCGGGTATCTGCATTGTGACGATTATCTTTGTTCCTGTTCTAGCTCAGTATGTGCTGAACTACCAACCGGATCGAGCAGGAAGTATGGTGACTGTATCAGCGTTGATGCTACTCATCGCAACTCCATTGGTCGGTATGCTCATTGACCGGATTGGAGCCAGGCTGATTGTTATTATCGGAGCATCACTTTCAACCATCGCGCTCTACCTGCTTTCAATTGTGCCACCAGGTGCGTTCTGGACATTTATCATTGCTCTCTCCGTAGCAGGACTTGGTCTTGCCTCTTTCTTAGGAACACCTCTACGTTATATTACCATCAACGAAGCTCCTTCTAAGCAACGTGCTTCGAGTCTTGCAATCCTCAGCATCGGGAATAGCCTGGGTCAAACGGTTGGTGTACCGCTTGCAGGAAGTATGATTGCTTCACAATCAAGTGCAATTGTAGGATTACATCAATTCTATTTCTTTGCAAGTAGTATTCTAGCAACCACTATTGTTCTAGCCCTTTTCCTAAAATCACGAAGACAAGAAATGACAGCAGGCGAGGTGATGAAGCAACAACGCTCCGCGATTGAATATCAGGAGTAGTGATCATTCGCGCACAACAGAGATGGCAAGACCGTCCATGCTGCTATCACTATCCTCAAAAGCATCCGTGACTATAGGAAGTGCCACACTGGTTAGGCGGGGATGTTCGAGAATCTTGCGATTGTATGCTGCGGCTCCGGCTGCACTTTCGTCGGGCGGGGGTGTTTGGAAGGCACGACCGCGGCGGATGACGTTGTCGGCGACGATGAGCGTTCCTGGATGGCTCAAGTTGATGGCCCAGTCGAGGTATTGCGGATAGTTGCTTTTGTCGGCGTCGATAAAGATCAGGTCAAAGGGGGCATTGGGAACGAGGGTGGGTAGGAGAGTGAGGGCGGGGCCGACGCGTACTTCAGCTCGCTCGCTGAGGCCGGCGGCGGCGAAGGTTGCACGCGCTATCTCCGCGTGTTTAGGATCGACCTCCAATGAGATTAATTTGCCATTTCTGGGGAGACCGCGCGCCAGCCAGACGCCCGAATAGCCAGCAAGGGCTCCGATTTCAAGGATACTTCGGGCTCCACAGGATAGCGCGAGGACTTGCAAAAGCCTTCCTTGCAGTGGCGAGATCTGGATAGCAGGAACGTTCTCGGCCTGCGCCCGCTCTCGTGAGCCACGCAGAACCTCGTCCTCCAGTGCGAAACGCGTTTGCAGCTCGCGATTAATGAAAGCACGCGTTTGCGCATCCTTGCGCAGTTGTTCGTCGTCAGGTAGTGATAGACTGCTCATAATCCCTCTTTCTTGATTGATAAAAAGATGTGAAAGGCATGTTCTCAATCTTTACAAGGTCGTTCATCGCCGATCAAGCGTGCGGTCTCTGCTTTCCTCCCGGCCAGGCAGCAGACTCTCAACATGATTTTCTTGCTCAGGTGATCTACTCCCCTCTGTCTGAGTAGACTGCAAATGTACGTCCCCCCAATAACAAAGTATATGTAGTGCAGGCTCAAGAGTTTTACCGTACGGCGTCAAATAATACTCGACCTTTGGTGGCACCTCGTCAAATACGTTGCGTCCAATGATTCCATCAGCCTCCAGCTCTCTCAACTGCTGAATCAACATTTTTTCGGTAATGCCTGGAATTAAGCGCCGCAATTCTCCATATCGCCTGGAAGCGTTCATAATGTGCCATAAGATGAGAATCTTCCACTTTCCTCCAAGCACGCTCAACGTTGCTTCAATTCCCTTCGAGGGCTGTTCTTGCACTCCGTTTACCTTACCTTCTTCCATAGCATCCATCTCCTACTTACAAAAAAGTAAGTACTTGTCTCTCAACAATCTACAGTATAAAGTACAGATATGTGCAGTGCAAGGGAAATAGAAAAGGCAGGGAATCACATATCTTTTCCCATTTGCACATTTTAAACAGTGAAAACAAAAGTATGCACAGCACGAAAGGATACCTTCATTTATGGCACAGCTTACAGGCAAAGTAGCGATCGTAACGGGCGCATCGCGTGGCATTGGACGTGCAATTGCGCTGCACCTCGGACAAGACGGCGCGACGGTCGCGGTGACCTACGTTAGCAATGCAGACAAGGCGGAAGAGGTCGTACATGCCATTGAGGCAGCCGGTAGCAAGGCAGTTGCACTCAAGGCCGACATGCGCAAGATCGCCGATATACGCTCTCTCTTTGAGCAGACATTGCAGCAGTTGGGAAAGATCGATATTCTGGTCAACAATGCCGCTGGCACCAATATATTCAATCCTACGGCAAGAATGACCGTAGAAGAGTATGACAGTATGTTCGACATTACTAGAGGCGTCTACTTCGCCCTCCAGCAGGCCGCGCTACATCTGACAGACAATGGGCGCATCATAAGCATTTCGACCGGTGGCACGGCTATGACTATTGGAACTGGCGGAGCGTACGCTGGCAGCAAGGCGGCTATTGAACAGTTCAGCAACTCTTTATCCAAAGAACTGGGTTCACGCGGCATCACCGTCAATACCGTCTCACCCGGTGTAACAGAGACCGACGGCCTCGTTCTAGACCAATCACAGGTCCAGCAACTTGTCTCCCAGACCTCACTAGGACGCCTGGGGAAGCCGGACGATATCGCCAGCGCAATATCCCTGCTCGTTTCAGACGACGCCCACTGGATCACAGGCCAGAATATTCGCGTCAATGGTGGCATCGTCTAACATTGTATAGCGAACTCTTCCATGCCACATTGAACCATAAGATAATGACCTCCTTGTCGTTTACTTTATGAATTGACTTTATAAAGTTGATGAATAATAGAGTAAGCTTGCTTCGTCTTAATGAAGCAAGCTTACAATGGTTTTTGCTTGCTAAGTGAATGATAAATATGATTAAGCCCAGCGCTCACTACCAGGGCAAATGCTGTCCGAGATCGTGTGTCAGGTCCGCGACGTCCTCTGCTGAATAGACATGACGTGGAGGGGACTCAAAGGTTGCATAGGGCCGCACACGTAGCTGGACGCGGCGCTCTTTAAGAGCCATTTGCCGCGTCTGCTCGCGTACCGACTCCGGCATCTCATTGCCAGCCATCATGCTAAGAATCCGCATCAACAGGTTCACAACCTTTTCAGGGTCGGTATCGACCGTCGCATCAATTGTTGCATCGCCATACACCTGAAGATAGGTGAGCGGCCAGTGCTCGTCGAGGACACACAGGGAAACCTTTGGATTGCGTTGCACCACTTTCGCCTTCCCACGACCTTCCATCGTAGAAATAAGGATGTCGTTACCATCCATCACGTAATACACAACCGACATCGCCGGACCATCGTTTTTGCGGTTAAATCCAAAAATAGCTGTTCGATGAGAACGAACAAATTCTAAACGTTGCTCGCGGTCCATATATTCATCCTTCCTCTATGGGCCTTCCTTGACTATCAGTTTCACATATGATCGATCATCGTATGAAATACTACCGCGTGTAATCCCTTTCGTTGATTTATATTTACGAAAGAGCAATGATACAAAAGATGATATCATAGAAAAAGATGTACAGAGTTGAGAATAAAGGAACATTCGATGTGAAAGGAGAAATTATGAGGCAAAGATTGCTTGCTCTTCTTAATCGCTACGGGCTGCTTGCTGCATCCCTCTCACTTTTCGGATTAGCCTTGATTCTATTCATTTTTCGCCTACGGGATATAGGCATTCTCGCAATTCTCTTCGGAACTGTCATCCTTTTACTTTCCCTCTTTCTGTTGAGAATTTACTTCTCGAACGCTCACAAGTAGCTAATGCACGAAGGGATCACAAAATAGCGGAAAAGAGGAGATCTCGTCTGCCTCTTTGGATAAGAGACTATCATTCTAATGCATTATCAGTGGAGAAAAGGAAAGCGTCGCAGCCAAAATGGCCCAGTTGCAGCTTTAAACGAAAAGGTAGTTCTTCTTTCAGCATCCCCATCGTTCCTCCATGTTCCGCCAGCTGAGAACGGTAGGCGTTGCGAAGCCGCTCTCGAAAGGAATTGGAGTAAGGGAACAACACTGTTTGAATTTGATCGAGAGCAAAATAGTCAATGCCACTGATTTTTTTGAACTGGTAGCCCATTGGCACCCAGGGCACGCTGGAGGAAGATCCCCGCGAGACCGTTTTTGAGAGATGGCTATTGCCACACCACACCAACATCCTGGAACCAGATGGTAAAGCTCGAAAAGCTGTCAGCAGGTTGCGCGCCTGGACTTCTTCTCGCCAATTAGTTTCCTCATCTTCAGACAGGTTTGAGGGCCGCTGGAGCAGATCAATGTCGTAAGTAATCAATGTCCATCCCAGGTCAAGAGCCGTTTGAATGAGGGCTTGCATCTCTGGTTGACCAAGATAGTCTGCCTCTGGTAAGAGGGAATGACCCTGCGAGAGAAAGGTCTGGAGCCAGGCTTTTCTCTGAGGATGATCCCATTGCACCTCACGGATTTGTTTAAGGTCGGGAAGAGTGCGGCTTTGATGAGCCTGCTCAATGTAAGCTGGAAACAGAGCTTCCATAGCTAGATAACGGACGCCAAGTTGGTGTGCAGTTGGAAGGATGTGCGTGCCGATCTGCCGCGTGCGAATACAGCGTGTCGCTCTATCATGGGCCTCGTTCATCATGACCACCGGTGAACGCTGAAAACCGATCTCTAGCAATTGTTCTGGAGTTCTCCAAAGAAGTTGCCGCTTGAACATCGTCACCTCACTCATCTGTTTTTGTGTCTTCCTCTCCCTCAATGCTCCCATAAATTCGTCAATATTGCTCTACCAATCTTCAGCGTGACCCGAAAAGGAACGCTGAGCGCTTCGGGTAATTTGGGTGGGGCCTCCCCGTGAACGGGGCCTGCGTGCGCTCAAGCGGCGCCTCTGCTTCACAGAGGAACGCATTGCTCTACCAAACTATCAGGCATTACTCCAGCGCCGCCGCCCACTGCGCAACCGTCAATAGCGGCGGAAAATCCGGCTTCGTGTCTCGCATGCGAATGGCGAGGGCGGCGGCGGAGGGTGGACGCAGTCCTGTCCTCTCCAGAATCTCTGGTGTATCGAAGAGTTCAGTCGGGGTGCCGGTGAAGGCGAGCTGGCCGTCGCGGAAGGCTACGACGCGCTGGCAGTATTCGGCGACGAGGGTCATGTCGTGGGTGATGACGAGGATGGTTTTGCCTTGCCGTTGTAGCTCACAGAGCAGGGACATGATTCCTGTAATAGAGCGGTAGTCCTGTCCAGTAGTAGGCTCGTCCACCACAAGGATATCGGGTCCCATAGCCAATACCGAGGCCACCGCTAGCCTCTGTCTCTGTCCCTTGCTCAAGAAGAGGGGATCTTCGTCGGCCTCTTTCGCGAGTCCAACGGCTTCGAGAGTTTTCAAGACGGTCTCGCGCCTCTGCTCCGCTCCAATACCCAGATTTTTAAGGCCATACTCAACTTCGTCGCTGACCTTGCGACAGAAGAGCTGATGGTCGGGATTCTGGAAGACGTAACCGACCGTTCTCGGCAGCCGTCCGCGCACTTTTCGCGAGGATAAATCTTGCCCCATCACCTGCACGCGCCCACGAGTAGCCCTGTAAATACCCGCGAGTATCTTGGCAAAGGTCGTCTTGCCGCTACCATTCGGCCCCAGCAGCGCAAGCATCTCGCCACGATAGAGAGAAAGATCAACACCCTTGAGTGCTAGAGTTCCATCGCCGTAGTTATAGACCACCCCTTCGGCCTGGGCAACCAGCTCTTGCTTTTCCTGCGGCTGACTGATAGACATACGCACAGGATGCTGAGCGATGACGGGGGCGAAGGTTGCCTCAGCCTCGGCGAGGCTAAGCGGTGGGCGCTGCTGGAATGTGTAGCCGGTGTGCCAGGAGATGCGAGCGAGTTCACCAACGGATGCACCGTATTTCTCTAAGAGTGCTCGCTGGCTGTAGAATTCGGCGGGTGGAGCGGTAAGCTCGACACGACCCTCGTGCAGCAGGGCGATGCGATCACAGAAGGTCGAGAGGATTTCGGGATCTTGCTCGACGAGGATGACGGTCAGGGCGTAATCGCGCCTGAGCTGAGTGAGGGTTTCGATGACCTCGCGCTTGCCCACCGGGTCGAGGTCGCTGGTGGGTTCGTCAAGGATGAGGACTTCGGGACGCAGGGCTAAGAAGGCTGCGATGGCGACGCGCTGCTTCTGCCCACCGGAGAGGTCGGCGGGATGCAGATAGGCCGCGCCATGCCAGAGTTTTCCCAGTCCAACCCATTGCAGGGCTTCATATGAACGCTGGACGATCTCTTCTCTCGCCACACCCTGCAATTGCAGACCCAGTCCAAGCTCGTGCAGTAGGCTCATGCGCAAGAACTGATTCTCCGGATCTTGCAGGACCATGCCGATCTTGTGCGAGTTGGCGGTCTGTGGCGTAACCGGTTCACCCAGGACGTTGACGCTGCCACGAAAGTGCTGCTTCATCTGCTCAGGAGTAAGCTGCGTATTGTGCGGAATAATGCCCATCAAGGCGCGGCAGAGCGTCGTCTTGCCCGCCCCACTCGGACCCGTGATGCCAAAGCACTCGCCCTGCTGAATGCTCAGCGCAATATCGCGCAGCATCCAGCTATTAGGCTTCTCGCTAAAGGTCGGATAGCGCCACCACAGCCCCTCCACACGTACAGCATCGCTCTCGTTTTGTCCAGCCTCTATCTGCGCTATCGCATGCTGCTTCTCGCTAAATTCTCCCGTCGTCATATCCATTACCCCCTTTGCAATAGTGCTGTGAGACCGGGAAAGGGTCCAACAGCTAGATAGAGCAGGCCGAGACTTACTACGAGGACGAGCCAGTCTATTGAGCGCCAGGGACTGGTCTCGTAATAGTTTTCCATGTTCTGCCCCAGTTTGTAGCCGCGTGCCATCAGTGCATCGCCGATCTCGCTTGAACGCCGGATCATCATTGCCACCATCGGGACCGCGATACTCCCCAGGTCGCGCAACTGGCGAAAGAAGCTGCGCGGGCGAGCATTGATGGCACGAGCAATCTGCGCCTGATAGATCGTTTCATAATCGGTGAGGGCCAGGTTGAGGGCGCGAAAGACGGTGCTAAGGAAGAAGATGATAGCCTGAGGAACACGAAGCTGCCGCAGCGACCCGATAAGCTCGACATCCCGACTGGTCACGACCAGGGCTACTGTAGAGAGGATCATGGCGGAGTAGCCGATGACTTTTGTGATGGCGCGCTCCAGCCCCAGATCGCTGATGTAAAGTTGCAGCGGATGGAAGAAGCGCACGCTAGCAAATGTCCACTCTGGTAGGGCGACGAGATGAGTGAGGAGAAGTGTGAAAACGGTGGCGATAAGCATGCCAGCCAGAATTCCACGACGCCAGAGATAGTAACCGACGACGATGGCGAGCCAGAGCGGCTGCCATACAGCCAGGCTGAAGGAGAGCATGCCGGAGTAGACGGGTTGCTGGAAGAGGACGACATGGCCAGGGATAGGGTTGAGTAGAGTCCAGGTGAAGAGCAGGCTGAACAGGGTAGGCAGGGTTAAGAGCAGGTAGAGACGGGCTATCTTAGCATGCATGCCGCTGAGGGCGAAGAGCAGCAGCCCGCAGAGCCAGAGGACGATTGCTCCGGCGAGGTCGGGGTGGTCGGTGTTGATCGTGCGAAGTTGTGCGGCCGATAGACACAGGACGAGGATAGTGCGCGCGATCAGGTGAATGTGCGCGAGAGGAGCATCGACGCGACGTGAAAAGAGAAATGTACGGACATAACGACGGCCAGGCGGCGGCTGCAAATATGGTGCGTCAGTCCTCGGCAGAGATTTCTGAGCTGCGACGTTATCTAAAAGAGCTTTTTGACTGGCCAATACTCGACTCCCTCCTGTAGCTATGCTGATCTGTTCTCTTATTCCTCTTATTATTAAACTCGATGTGGGCTACTATTCGTCATCGTCCTCATACTCTCCATCGTCCTCGTCTCCTTCCTCCTCGTCGCCCCGATGTTGATTGAACCAATAGCGCCAGTCCTCAATGGCCTGCTGAGTCTCTTCGTCATCATCCGTACACTTCAACTGCATTAGAGGAACGCCAAGCTCCCGCTTTTGCCAGCGGATCACAACAAATATCTCGCTATTACATTCCTCCTCTGGAGCCATTTCTAACACTTCGACTTTCTTTCCAGGCTCCAGTGGTGAGATCAGGCGGAATGTGGTACAGCGCGCAGCGAAGGGAAATTGTAGAGCACTAGAGAGATAAGAATACCAGGCAAGGTCCTGCTCTTCTGGAGTGTATGCATCTACAATAATCTCCATATTGATACGCTCTTCCCGCTCTTTATTTCTCCTGGCATTAGCCATATGTCCTCCTCTTTTTTACATGTCTAGCACGGCAATTTCTTGAGATCTGCTTAAGATGCTTTTATGTATGAACATAGTAATCAATCATTCCCATGAAGGACGATTTGTGCTTCGGGGGAGCTGGTTGGTACATCTCCGGATGAATCCGGTATGCGCGCCGTGAACGGGCGCCTCTGCTTCGCAGGAGGTACTGCGAAGCAGAGGCACTCAGGTCTCGATCAGGCTTTGAGTGCACGCTCGATTGCGCTCAACAGGATCTCTTGCTCCCAGGAACCCTCGTGGCGTGCGCCGTTGATGTAGAAGGTTGGTGTGCCGCCGACGCCGCTCTCTTCTCCACCCTCTAGATCGGCCTCGATACGTGCAAGATGGCTGTGTCCAGCCATCTCTTGTTCGTATTGGGCGACGTTCAGGCCTACCGCCTCCGCGAAACGCCGCAGGTCTGCGTCCTCCAGAGTGTGCTGGTGATGAAAGATATAATCGTGCATCTCCCAGAACTTCCCTTGTGCATCCGCCGCTTCGGCTGCCTCCGCACTATGCAGTGCATGAGGATGAATCTGGACTAATGGAAAGTTTCGATAGACGAAACGAAGCTTATCTCCCAACTGCTGCTGAATTGCCCTGACGCCTGTCGTAGACTGACGTGTATAGGGACACTCGTAGTCACCGTACTGCACCAGCGTTATCGCCGCGTCAGCCGGTCCCTGACTATGATCACGCTCGCTTACAGGTACCGTCAGGTGAGGTCTGGCCATCTTTTTCTTCCCTTCGACTTTTTGTGTTCACAACTACTCTTTTATAATCTTATTGGAAATCGAGTTCGACCTGATCGATGTAGCACCAACCCCAATCTTCTCCGGGTTGGAAGGACTGGATGATAGGATGGTTGACAGCATGAAAATGCTTGGTGGCATGCTTGTTCTTTGAGGAGTCACAGCAGCCGACGTGTCCGCATTCAAGGCACAGCCGGAGGTGCACCCAGGTGTCCCCTATCTTTAAACAATCCTCGCATCCATTGGCGCTTGGCGTGACTTGCCGAATCTGGTTCAGATGTGTACACTGCGTTTGCATTCTTTTTCCTTACTCTTCCTATGTTCTGCTCTATTACGTTACGCGGAGAGAAATGTTTTCCCTCTCCTGGTTTACTATACCATGCCGCTTACCTCTGGTGTAAGTGAACTCTGCGAAGCAGAGGTGCCAATTTATCGCGCACAGGCCCCGTTTACGGGGATAAATACTGACCGGCATGCACCGAAGCACAAAACATCCCACGCTTTCGGATTGCCATCACGTTTGTTAAAGCAATATCTATCTGTTCTCAGGCATGTTCACAAATTACTTCAATTTACTAACTACTATAGTAGGAAAATTTCGTTTCCTCATATTTCTATAAAGAAGTCCCAAAATAGTGATAAAATCTGTCATATCAGTCATATCTCCTATAGTAGAAAGGTCGAATAAACTATGCAGGCGAAACCAGATTGCGATGCTATACAAAAGGCAAACGCTCAGTTGGAGCTGCGCCAGAACTCGCTAGAAGATGAGATATTGGGTTTGCAAAATTTGTTGAGCTCGCTTTATCCCGATGATCAGCAGAGGCCAGATCTACAGGAAAAACTTACGCAGATGAATCGACAGCGCGACGGCCTGGTTGATGAGCTGCGCAAGGGCGAGATGGCATTGCGGGACTGCCTCCAGCAAAACTCGAAAGGTTGATTTTATCTTTTTCATTCATTTTACCTGTTCTACATTTTTGTAAACTTTTGTGCTCTGCACAAAAGTTTACAAAAATGTAGAACAGGTAAAATGAATGAAAAAGATAAAGAGCAGCATTAGGAATCGAACATTGATTGAGGAAAAGTTTTCACAGTTGTCAGCAGGAGGCTTCATCCGCTAAAATAGTGGCAGTATCATCAGAGAAGAGAATTCGAGGACGGCTATGCAACATCATTTTCGAAAAAGTAGGGAGGCGGAGAACACCTCTCGCTCCACTCAGAGCGCATCAGGAGCTAGCCCGGCTCGGCATAAGCAGGGTCATCAGCATACCGGCTGGCGCTCGCTCTTTGACTGGTTTCAGGCCGCGACGTTCTCTCCTGACTGGATTGTGACACCCTGGTCACGACCGGCTGCTGGCTATGCACTCGCTGTTCTGAGTCAGTTAGCGGTTGTGCTCATTGCTGCCCTGCTCGGTCCGATTTTTCCTACGCTGCGCTTTTGTGAATCGCTGTTGCTGCTCGTTGTCTTTTTGATAGCCTGGAGCTGGGGCGCGGGCCCTGCCCTTATTGCTACGTGCACCGGAGCCATCAGTCTGCTCCTGCTCTGGCTTCCTTCTTCTGCCGCGCTGCCTGCCTCTCAGCTAGAGCACATCTTGCGCCTCCTCCTGTATATAGGTGCGGGTGTGACGCTTGGTACTCTGACTGGTCGCATTCAGCAGGCGCGCTACACGGCCCAGACCTTTGGGCAACGTATGGAAGAGATCATTGACGCCCTCCCTGATCCATTAGTGTTCTATGATGCGCGAGGCGAGGCCGTTCAATATAATAAGATCGCACGTGAGCTTGGATTGGCAGAGCAGCACGACATTACTATGGTAGACAGACCAGATTTGCGCGACATACAGGGAAAGCGGCCACCAGCAAATGATCTGCCCCTTGCACGCGCTTTACGCGGAGAGGTCGTCACGGCTGTCGAACTGCGCTATCGTCCTCTCGCAGGAGCGCCTGAGCGTACTATTCTGGTGAGCGGAACCCCTCTACGCGCGCAAGCAAACAACTCGATTATCGGGGCAGTAACGATTACTCATGATCTCTCAGCATTACGCCAGGCGGAGCATGAGGCGACAAGACGCGCTCAGCAGCTTGAGGCAACGTTTCATGCGATGACTGATGGCCTGGTGATTTACGATCGGAGCGCGCGTATACTGCGGGCTAATGAAGCATATAGTAAACTTATTGCCCTGGATCAGGCTCCACAGTATGTACAGGCAACAACTGCCGAGCGAGCAGAGATGCTGACTGTGCGCGATGAGCATGGCCATATTCTGACTCAGGAGCAGTTACCTGTGCAGCGTATACTGGCAGGTGAGGTGTTTACAGGGAACCAGGCGATCGATATTCAGATACACGCGCTGGATGGCCGCGAGGTGCAGCTTAATATTACAGGGACGCCCGTGTATGACCAGGAGCGTGCTCTGACTGGCGGAGTGCTGATCTTCCGTGACGTGACTGAGCGCAGAGCACTTGAGCGGCGCACTCAGGAGGCTTTGGAGGCTCTGCTGACGATGGCGGAAGATCTTGTTCACCTACCTGAACAGGCGGAGCAGCAAGATACGGCCACGAAGATATCAAATGGGATCGGTAGGCCGCTGGCAGAACTTATTCGCCGTGTGCTGGGCTGCAAACGTGTGGCTGTAACAGCAGTCGATCAGATCACTCAAGAGTTGCGTTCACTAGCTGTAGTAGGGCTCTCTCCCGAACAGGAACAGCTCTGGTATGCAAGGGAGTCAGGCTTTCACTTATCTGAATTACTGAAAGACTCATCACTCTCACCCGCTCAAAATCGCGATGATCCGGTGGTGGTGGATTTCACTCAGCCTCCGCTCTGCAACCTTCCCAATCCCTTTGGCATTCAAACGATGATTCTTACTCCCATGAAAATTGGATCGCGTGTGATCGGAATGCTGGTTTTGGACTACGGCAAGAGTCCTCATGTCTATGCACAGGCAGAGCTAAGCCTGACAAAAGCGGTCGCCGATCTCTCAGCCCTGGTGATCGAGCGCGAGCGGCTACAGCACGAACAGGCTGCGGCCCAGGCGAGCGTCCTGGCCCTGAACGAAACTAATCGTATGATGGACGAATTTATCGGTATCGCCGGTCACGAGCTGCGTACACCCCTCACAACCGTTAAGGCCAGCGTCCAGCTTGCCAATCGCCAGCTCGTCCGCCTGCTTTCACAGCAAGATGCTCTGCCCGCGAGTGTAGAGAAACAGCTCGCGGTGGTCAAAGGCCACCTTGATCGTACAGAGCGCCAGGTCAGTATGCAAAATCGCCTGGTGAGAGACCTGCTGGACGTCTCGCGCATACACGCCGATCGTCTGGAGCTCCATCTCGAACTCTGTGATCTCGCAACCCTGGTCCGCGAAGTAGTCGAGGATCAGCATTATCTAACACCGCAACGCATCATCGAACTCACGGTCAATTCGTCCGACGAGATTCTAGTACTGGCCGACGCCGACCGCATTCGCCAGGTCGTCAGCAACTATCTCTCAAACGCCTTGAAATACTCCGAGGCCAGCAAGCCCGTCCAGGTCAACATCGACCTGCTCGACACTCAGGTACGCGTCTCCGTCCACGACGAAGGACCCGGCCTCACCCCAGAGCAACAGCAGCGCATCTGGGACCGCTTCTATCGTGCCCCCGGCATCGAAGTCCGCACCGGCTCCGGCGTAGGTCTCGGCTTAGGCCTGCACATCAGCCGAACCATCATCGAACGCCACAACGGCCGCTTCGGCGTCCACAGTGACCCACCCCACGGCTCCACCTTCTGGTTCATCCTTCCACTAGCCGAACAAAAACCTATGTAAGAAAGCAGTATTATTTATATAAGATGAGTATGTACACTATATTCTTGTTTGCTATCGTACATGGCAAGAAACAAAACATTATACAAAGCCACATCAGAATCTTATACCAAATAAGCCACCATCTTCAGTTGCATCAGTAAAGCGGACCTCTTAGTCAACCTTTCCTAAATTGGGAAAGGTTGGCTAACATTTCTATTAGAGATTTTGATCTCGCAAACTGCTCTACTTAATTCGTGATGCTATAATGGAGCAAAGGAGGCTCAACATGGCTATGAAGCAGGCGACGGATGTCGTTATCATTGGAGGTGGCGTGAGTGGGTGCTCTATTGCGTATCAGTTGAGTAAGACTGGCGTTCGGGTTACGGTGTTGGAGCGGGCGGAGGTAGCGGCTGAGGCTTCTAGTGCGGCCGCCGGTCTGCTCGCCCCCGGAGGAGTGCTCACGGGTCTGGAGGCGGGACGCGAGCTTTTTCTGGCAAGTTGGTCCATCACAGCCGACACGATTGCAGAGATTGAGGAGGCGAGCGGCATTCAGGTTGAGTATCAGCAGACGGGCGCGCTGCATACGATTACAAATGCAGACGAAGAGGCTCAGGAGCGCGAGTATGCACGGGTCTGGCAGGATTACGGGTTAGCTGTTACATGGTTGAAGGGGGCTGAGGTGCATGAGTATGAGCCTTTGTTGAATCCGTCCATTGATGCCGCACTCTACATTCCACACGCGACAAGCATTCGGCCACGTCTGGTAACTCAGGCATACGCGGAAGCCGCCCGCAAGCTGGGTGCGCGCATACACGAACAGACTGAGGTGACTGGCTTTGGGCATTCCTCTGGCAAGGTTACAGGCGTGCAGACTACACAGGGCGAGACGATTAGTTGCGATTCCGTTATTATCGCGACGGGTGCATGGTCAGAGCAGGTTGGAAGCTGGCTAGGTTTAAACGTTCCTGTCTTTCCGGCGCGTGGGCAGATTCTTTCACTCAAGCAGCCAGCGACGCCGCTCAAGCACACTGTCTTTGGCGAGGGCCTGTACGTGGTGCCGAAGGTCGATAACACTATTTATGTTGGCGCGACGATTGAGCGCGTGGGCTTTGATAAGGGCAATACAGCGGGTGGGATTACCTGGCTGCTCTCCAGCGCGATCCGTCTGCTGCCAGAGCTTGAGCATGCTACGCTGGAACGAATCTGGGCGGGCCTACGACCGTTATCAAAAGATGCTTATCCAATCCTGGGAAAAGCACCCGATTGGGAGAATGTGATTCTAGCGACTGGTCATGGGGCGGGCGGATTCGAGTTGAGCGCAATCACAGGTAAAGCCATTACCGAGCTGATCACGACTGGACATCCATCAGCCGTAATTCAACCATTCGGTCTTGAGAGATTCTCTTTGTAAAGTAATTTCGTGTTTTCCATTTCTGCAAATTTTGCGCTTGACGCAAAATTTGCAGAAATGGAAAACACGAAATTACTTTACAAAGATTCCTGGAGAGCGGCGAAGCCGCAGGAAAAATGAAAAGGGATCTGAGGAACACCAATTATGCCAGCACTCAAAGCTCTGCTCATTACACCATTAACTGGTCCGCTAGCGCTGTTTGGACGTGCCAGCGCTCAGGGACTTGCGCTGTGGGCTGACTCCGCTGCCAATCTTCCCGCACCCTGGCAGACTGTAGAGCTGGATGTGCGTGATAGTGGGAGCGATCCCGCAGGGGCTATGCGTGCAGCCCTCGACTCGCAGCCCGATGTGGTGTTCGGTCCCTACGGCAGCGCTCCCATGCGAACAGTTGCTCGCAACAGCGGTCGAGTCATCTGGAATCATGGAGGAGCCTCGGCCAGCCTGACACGCCCAACGTTCCCCAGGATGATCAATGTAATTTCACCTGCAACCGCGTACTTTATAGGCGTTTTGCAAGCAGTGCGCGCCATCGATCCGGCGACCAGTACGGTAACATTTTTGCATACGACAACTGGCTTTGGACGCGATATTGCGACGGGTGTGCGAGCTACGGCGAACGAGCTCAACTTCGCCGTCCACTTCATTCCCTTCGTTCCTGGTCAGGCTATCTCTCAGGTTGAGAATGTTCCGCATGCTGATATCCTACTGGTTGCAGGCAATTTCGCGGATGAACAGACACTTGCACCGATTTTGTTGAGAAGATCATGGCGGGCCGCTGCTTTTGTGGGCGCGGGCGTTGAAGAGGTGCTGGCTGATCTGGGCGAACAGCGCGAGGGGCTACTCGGTCCAGCTCAATGGCTGGCGACAGTTCCTTTACAACCTGATGAAGGGCTGGACGCGGCCTGGTTTGTCGCCAACCACAAACGTCGTTTTAGCACGGAGCCAGCCTATCCAGCCGCCCAATCCTTTGCCGCTGGCGTGCTATTTGCCCACTGCCTGCGTGAAAATAGTGGTAATGTCGATGATGAAGCTCAACTCGCCGCTGCCAACCAACTCGCGTGTACAACACTTTACGGCAAGTTTCGCCTTGATCCTACAACCGGCCTTCAAACAGGGCATCAGGTCTTACTCGTCCAGTGGCAGCAGGGAAAACGCCGCGTTATCTGGCCTCCTGAGTACGCCGAACGCCCTCTACACTATCCTCTGTAGATACATCTGATTCCTATGTGCTAGCCTTCTTTTTTTACGTGCCTACACGCCTTCGGCGTGCGCTTCTTCTTTTTATTGTTATCCATGTTTTCTATTTCTGGACGCTTTTGTGCTCCGCACAAAAGCGTCCAGAAATAGAAAACATGGATAACAATAAAGTTAACTACCCCTTCCACTCATAGCGAGGCGCAGCCATCGCATATTCTCTCAGAAATGAGATCTTTCTATCTTGCAGACGCGCAATCGAGGTTCCCTCAAATCCACTGGTATCTCCCATGTAGATACATTCAAATGTCCATTCAAAGAAACAAGTCTCATCCACGATATAGAGAGAAGTTATGTCCCAACGAGTGACGCGATTGCCAGGGGCGAACCAGGAAGCGATCCATCGGCCTACCATCTCTACTCCTCGATAGGTTGGGCCATAGAACTCTATGACGACACACTCTGGACTGAGGGTACTCAGGATCTTTTCTCGATCTCCTGTTTTCCACCCTTCAATGTAGAAGTGAATGAGCTGATCGATAGTAGTCTTATCCATCTTAACTCTTTCCTTACGACCCTGGTAGCATTGATATCTTGCTCACGACTTGTTATCAATCGTTCGGTGCCAGAGGACCGCGCCGGAGAAGAGGGCGTAGAGCTCTGAGGTGTATTGCCCACTCATCGCGTCGTTGACGAAGACGACGCTGTTTTGGGCGACGGGCGGCTTAAACATATGTCCTGCTCGCTTCATGGCGGTGAGGTCGCTAGGATATTGCCATCGGGTGTGGCCGTTGCTGATATCCAGGGCGACGATGCCGATTGCTTGATAAGACATGGTAGGATCCTGGGCGGCCATGTAGATGGTGTCGCTGTCGATTTGCGGACCGGTGCTGCCGCTAAAGCTCAAACCGGGAATCGTTTTGCTCCAGACTTGCGCGCCCGTCTTCATGTCGTAAGCGGAGATGGAGCCGTCGGTTGAGCCATTATAGATCACGCCGTTGGCGATGCTGATGTCGGTGGTGCTACCCTGGATAGTGCTCGATTGCCAGAGGGGGTTGCCGCTGTTAGCTTCGAAGGCTTCGATATGGCTGGTGCTTTTGGGATCGACGTAGGGCCAGTTTACATCGCTCGATGCGATTGTGTAGAGGACACCGTTTTGAACGTGTGGAATGCCCAATACTTGCGACTGATTCGTCTGCCGATACCAAAGTATCTTTCCATCCGTCAGACGGAGCGCACACATATCAAACAGGCCAAAGGCGTAGAGGACATTCTTCTCAATCGCAATTGAGACAATATTTGTGTTGAGCCGAGGTTTATAGGTTTGTAGAATCTTTCCGGTGGTAGCATCAAGCTTGTTTACTTCCATGAAGACGACGGAAACATAGATAGCGTTTTGGGATAAGACGGGCCTGGATTTGTTGGTGGGATATGGCGAGATCTGCGACTGAAAGGTATGCGACCAGCGCGGAGCACCCGTTCTAGCGTCAATGGCATAGATGCTATCCTGCGATTCGGCGTAGATAATGCCATTCCCAACGATGGGATTCACCGGAAGGCCCAGGGCGTAGTCTGGAATGGCATACGTCCAGTGTCCACGCCCGGTGCTGGCATCGACGCCCATGACGCCCTGATCGTTGCTTAAATAGATACTGTGCGATGCGAGGTCTTGTTGTGCCTGGCTCAAATTAGGTGCGCTCGTCTGCTGATAACCTATCCATGCTGGAATGAGGAGCAGGCTGCCGATAATCACAGCGGCGACGAGTTGTGTGAGCAGGAGGCGGAGGCGCCGCCCTGGTGTCTTTTGCGATGGGGAGGACACGGGTTGGCTTTGCTGCTGGTCCTGCAATCTTCGCTGTTGATAATATTGTATATCAATGGGAAGTTTATCGGTCTGCTCGTCACGCTGAGCTTGTACAGAGAGGCGGTCCCATATATTTTCTAGCCGAGCTTGGTCCGATTGATGGAGAGCGTGTAGATCCTGAAGCAGACGTGCGTCGGGTGACGAGGAGGAAGTGAGGAACGAATCACTCGCAAGCCGGTCGATCTGTTCATCCACGGCTTCGGGCGTAAAATACGTATCCTCGTGATCCATGACTAGTCCCCTTCCTGTTGCTGGTAGACGCGACGTAGAGTATTCAGCGCACGCGAGAGCATGACGCGCACAACGCCATCACTTGTATTGACGATCTGGGCGATCTCTTTCGTTCGTAGATCGTACGCAAAACGCAGACGCACAATCTCCTGTTGCAGCGAACTGAGCGTATCCAGGTGTGCGCGCAGTTGTACGTGGTCTTCATTGCGCAGCGCCGTCTGCTCCGGCGAGCGATACTCGTCCTCAAGGAGCAGGTCCAGTGCATCATCAAGCACGACGCTTGTATGTCGCGAGACGCGCCGAACATGGTCAACCATCTTATTATGCGCAATACGTCGCAGCCATGCCAGTTGCTCTTCCTCCCGCCAGTTGATCCAGACATTGCTGCCCAGAGCAACCAGAAAGACCTCCAGAACCAGATCGTCGGCATCCTCTTTGAGAGGAATATAGCGGTGCACATAGCGCAATATGGTATGCGCATGACGTTGATAGAGGACTGCAACTGGCGAATTATCAACGCCCGCTTCGCGCTGCTCTTGATACATCATTGTCCGTCCCCATTCGTCTTAAAGCTTCGTTTTCCGCCCCCTCTACTCCAAAGGAGCTATACGAAGAGAGAATATAGTTCCGTTACTATATGCTCACTCTTTATCACTTATACTTCGTTGGAAAGACCGGTGCCCGATGGGGAAACTCTCCGTCTGATATGCCTTTGATCTCTTCATTATAGCGGTTCTATCACCAGAATTGCAACTAGCTCGCTACCGTGTCACAACGATCTCCTTATCTCCGCTCCCCTCGAAGCGCGTCTGCGTTTTTAGATACAGGCTCACGTTCTCTCGCGTCACGAAATGCAGCCCAGTATTCGTCGAGGACGGCTGTTGCAGGCCACCAGATAACTTGTAGAGAAAGAGCTGTACGACCGATAGAAATCCTTGTAGATACGGCTGCTGATCGATGGTGAAGTCTAGATTCCCTTTGCTGATCTGGGCGAGGGTAATAGGCTGTAAATCGTAGCCTCCACCATGTATCCCCTTCGCAGCCAGGTGATACTTCTCAATTACCTGGCCGATACTCTGCGTGCTGCCACCGTCCACGGCGAACATGCCCTTTATCTTAGGATGGGCCTGGTAATAGGACTCGACGGCGGCGAGCTCATCGCTTACGGCAACACCGGTCGCGATCTCAATAAAGTTGATCGGCTTGCCCGAATTCTTGATGGCGTCGTGAATGCCGTCGATGCGCGGTTGCAGGTTGAGCGATCCGGGCGTAGCGATAAAGCCAACCACATCCCCCTCTTTCACCAGCCCCAGGATGTGCGCGCCGACCTGTAGTCCCGACTGGTAGAGGTCCTGCCCAATATAGGCCAGCCGCTTGTTTGGGCTGCCGGGCGGCACATCTCCATTATAGCTGAGCACGCCGATGCCCGCGCTCAGCGCCGCATCCGTCACAGCATTAAATGCTACGGGGTCTACCAGCGAGACGGCGATGCCATCGACCTTGTCGGAGATGGCGGTCTTCATCGCATCCACCATCTCCGACACCTTGTTGATCTCCGATCCCGTCCATTGATAAGTGCAGCCAAGCAGCGCGCAGGCGTCCTCAATGCCGTATTTAGTAGGTGTAAAGAATGGATTGGTCATCGCATGATTCACAAAGACAAATTTCCAGACCGGATGCGCGGGCAGCTTGCTCTCTCCGTTTGCAGCACCGGGCGTTGGGGGCGGGCTGCTGCAAGCCGCGGCCAGGGCGGAAAGGCCGCTTGCACCTAGCGCCATCCGGGCAAGCATCGTACGCCGCTTCATAGTCCGCGACCAGGACAGGGATGAGGCCGGTGTCTTGCGCATAGTTCTTCCCTTTCAACGCTGTCAATACCCTTATTTTATCAGATTCATTGAGCAAATAAACAAGGTTAGTAATCTGCTCCATTCAATTATATAGATGATAGTTCCGAGTTTCTAGGGGAAACACCCACTGTTCCTTTTCAATTTGCCGCAATTTCCTCTTATGATGCTCAACACAAAATTTCCTCCCTAAACTGTATCCAGTATACCCCTACATATGATACAATTATGTGTACGGATAGGTCTTTATAGCAATTCAAAACAGAGCAAAACAATCCTATACAGCACGAGGACATTAAAACTTCGCAGTAAAACTACAGGCAATACAACAAAACTTCATAACAACTACTGAGCTTTTGGTGGGAGGTGGATCTTATGGCAGACGAAGAGCAACTCAACCTTCTCAAACAAGGTGTCGACATCTGGAATCAATGGAGAAATGAACACCCAACGATTCTTCCTATGCTGCAACAGGCAAACTTGAGCCGTTGGGACCTCAACGGCATGAATCTGAGTGATGCTAATTTGAGTTTTGCCGATCTCAGTCATGCTGATCTCAGTCACTCCAACCTGAGTTTTGCACACTCTTCTAACGCGTATTTGAGTAGCACAAACCTCTATGGCGCTAATTTAAGCGACACTGACTTAAGTGGTGCTAATCTTAATAACGTAAATCTCACAAACGCCTCTTTGATCCGTACAGATCTTTCAGAATCCATATTGATACATTCGCTCGTTTGTGGTATATCTGTTTGGGATGTGCGCACTGAAAATTCCCGGCAAGATAGCCTTACTATTACGCCTTCCGATCAACCAACAATTACCGTTGATAACCTCGAAGTTGCCCAATTCGTCCATCTGTTACTAAATAATAAAAAAGCTGTCAGCGCTATTAATACTATCAGTACTAAAATAGTGCTTATTCTTGGACAATTTCTCCTTGAACGCAAGTCTATTCTGGAAGCAATTACTAGCGAACTTAGAAAACGTAACTACTTGCCTGTATTATTTGATTTTAATCGACCACATAACAAAAATTTACAGAAATGCTTATCACACTTGCCCATTTATCTCACTTTATCATCGCAGACTTTACTAATGAAAAAAGTATTCCTCTAGAGCTACAAGCAAATATCTCACGCCTTCGGATACCGATACAGCCATTAAGTAGCAATTCTAAGCATGAAGATGAGAAATTTGATTTTCTTAACTTCTACCCCTGGGTTCTTCCTATGTATAGATACGAAAGTATAGATGACCTTCTTTTATCCCTTAATGAACGTGTCATCGAACCTAGCAGGCTCTAATTGAAAAGCTAAAGAAGCTTGCATCTGCATATCAAGAAAGTGAGATTAGTTGTGCAAAAGATATGTCTAACTTGATAGATGCATTATAGGAGATCAATAAGGAGACAAACAGTCACACTATCAAGGCGTTGGCAAGAATAGGTATGCCTTCTGTCGGATATCTCCTCAAGGCGCTACATCACACTAATGTACGAGTCCGTCGAAGTGCGGCTATAGCTCTAGGAGAGTTAAAGGAGGAAGTTGCAGTTCCTGCTTGAGAAATGCTCTGATTACAGAGAAGGAAGCTGAGATACGAGATACTATTTTTCAAGTAATTGAGCGCTTGCAGAAAGACATGTCAACAAGCTGACATACTTCAAAAGAAAGAGAAAGAGACAAGCTTATGCCATCTCTTCCTCTTTTCATCATAGCATGTTAGGTACAGGTAAGTGTTGATAATGAGAAGTTGCGGCTGAGCTCTCCTAGCTATGCTCAGCGCGACCTTTCAAGCTTTGACTATTACTGAATCATTTGCATGAATTCCATGCGCAGATCGCGGTCGGTGCGGAATGTGCCGCGCATGACGGATGAGGTCATGAGGCCAGGGGTGCGGATGCCGCGGGCGCTCATGCAGAGGTGCTCGCCCTTGAGTATTACGGCGACGCTCTGTGAGCCGGTGATGCGGCTGATCTCGTTGGCGATATCCTGACCTAGCCTCTCCTGTATCTGAAGTTGATGCGCGAATTGATGGGCGATGCGTGCGAACTTTGAGAGTCCCAGCACTTTATCGTTGGGAATATAGCCGATTGAGACATCGCACCACATGGGTAGGAGATGATGTTCGCACAGCGAGAAGACACGCATGCCGGAAACACATACAATCTGGTCGGTTGATACCGCACTAAAGGTGGTGTCCGTCTTCCCAGGATCATATTCGATAAACTCGCGCCACCAGTCGGCCCAGCGGCGCGGTGTCTCTAGCAACCCTTCACGGTCAGGATCTTCGCCCAGCGCCAGCAACAGTTCACGCCCAAGCTCTATTAATCTGGCATGATCAACCTCTTTTCCCAGGTAAGCCTCCTGGGTTTGTATCGGCTGATGCTCCTCTTCGAAAGAATGAGCGACATGTTGCCCATTTTGGTGGGCATGTCCGTTGCTACGCTCCTTATCCTGATCCAAGTGCATTACCATAAACCTTATTCCTCATTTCAGTGCATTTCTATGCGCTAACCTCGTCCTCAGATCGTCTCGATACGCCGTTCCCGGAGCTCTGCTGCCCTCGCATATATGTCAGCATCCATCGAAACAGAGAGGACCTCATCTCAGAACATTTAGATATGCAACTCTCGTCGCTAGCGCTTCCTTCGCATATATGTCAGCACTCTCTAAATGAAAGGAACTCTTCCCTATTATATCCCATTTATACCCCACGCTTGTTCCCCCACAAGAGGGTATGTAACTGTGGTAACACTGTGACGGTATACCAGCGATCGGCAATGGTGCGCTGTATCAGCCAATCCATACGATCGAGAATGCCAGGAATGTCGATCTCCTGGGCATGTTGCGGAGGCGTGTGATTACCAGCCTGCAAGTACAGAGGAAGCGTAGGATAGCGCTCTGCAACACGACGGGCATAGGCGTAGTCCTCTTCGTCAAAAACGACGACTTTGAGGCTCACCTGTACCGCGGATGCGTTCGATTCGTCTGTAGCAAAAGCTACACAACGGTCCAGCCGGTCCCAGCGCGTTACTTGCTTGCTGCTGGGCGGCTTGGGAGAAAGCGTGAGGTAGTCCAGTTTCGCAAACCAGGGCTGGGCCACGCTGCCTTGCGTCTCAATCGTGAATGTGTACCCGTGACGGTGCCCCAGATCAATAAGATCTTCGAGCGGCTGAATGGCTGGATTGCCACCGGAGAGCGTCACAAGTAAAGGGGTGGAAGCTGAGAGGCGCAACACTTCCTCGAAGACCTGCTCAGTCGTCATCGGCTCCCACTCGGATTTGTGCTCCGGCAACACTGCATATAAACTGTCACACCAGCTACATCTATAATCGCACCCGCCGGTCCGCACAAATACTGTGGGCTTTCCAATCAGTGCGCCTTCACCCTGAATTGTCGGGCCAAAGGCTTCGCAGACAGCAATGGTTCGCACCTGCGTCAACTTATGTACAACCTGTACCATTCCTCACCCCTCCTCTCTCTCAGCACGAGTAATCTCTATACACCCTCGCTCAGTCTCCCAGAGTTTGATGCCGTATAGCAGAGTATCGGGTAGACCTCCTGCAACCAGGGCGTCCCAGATCCAGTGCACCAGATTTTCGCCAGTGGTGCGAATGCCAGTGAGCGCGTTAAGATCGTTGTGATCCATTCCGCCTCGCTCGACCGGCTGCGCATCCCTACCTCGCGGCGCGGAATCGGAGAGATTATCAATTAAGGTCGAGCTCACAATGTTCTTGAGATCGTCAAAATCCATCACCATCCCATCATCAGACTCTCCAGGCGCGCTGATAATGGGGCCGCGCAAGGAAATCTGCAAGCGGTAAGAATGACCATGCGGACGCCTGCACTTGCCACGATGATTGGGAAGGTGGTGGGCCGCTTCAAATCGAAACTCCTTCGTAATAATTGCATATCGTGCCATCGATTTCCTCGCTCCTCATATAGTAAAAATTAGAACAACACCCCACCGCGTAGCGACAATCCCTTGCGGTTGTCGTTGGCAGCTCTCAAGCAGGCAAGCGGTGACAACCGCAAGGGATTGTCGCTACGCGGTCTTCTCTGATGGGCAACGGAAAACAGCCAGCCCTATGCAGTCACCGAGGCGTGGCCAGCGATATGCAGATACTCTTCAGGATTATGAGCATACTCCGTGGGATCCTTCACCCCCGCTATATTGAAAGCTTCGAATCTTTCGGTGCAGGTTCCGCAGCGTCCGCAGTGCTTATCGTCCAGGCCGTTATTGCCGCCCTCGTAGCAGCTCCAGGTGAGTTCGAAGGGGACGTTGAGGGTGGCTCCGAGGCGCGCGATCTGAGCTTTAGAGAAGCGCATGAAGGGGGCTTCGACGGTGATGGTCTGGCCAAGCATGGCGGTGGCGAGCATGGCGTTGAAGGCATCGACGAAGACTTCGCGGCAGTCGGGATACTGGGCGTAGTCGCCGTGATGGGGGGCGTAGGCGACGACGCGGGCGTGCTCGTTCCAGGCAAGGGTGGCGGCCTGCAATAACATGTTAGGATTGCGATAGGGGACGACAGTTGCCTTCATGCTATCGTCCGAGTAGTGGCCATAGGGCATGTCTACGTCGGTGTTGAGCAGGGCGGAGTCTGAGCCCTGCGAGAGGCGAGAGATGGGGAGTTCGATGACGGTGTGCTCAATCTCTAGTGAGCTGTAGCGCGCACGCAGATCGGCAATGTAGAGCTCGGCGTATGTTAACTCTTTGACGTGCTTTTGACCATAGTTGAACGAGAGCAGGTGGAGCTGGAAGCCTGCTGCCGCATAGTAGTGTGCGAGCACGCAGCTATCCATGCCGCCACTCACAATAAGAACCGCGCGACCTTTTCGCTCTGTTGTGGACATCTGTTTCTCCTTTTTCAGGTAATCTTCTTGCTCTGACTCTTCCGTTTGTCAGGCTAACAGTAGGACATGCTGGCCGGTTAGAAACGAGCAAAGGTACCGTACCATAAGTTCATTCGCTACGGGGTCAGTATACAAAACCTCTCCTAGAAGCTGTTACTGGGTAGAAAGCGGCGTAGTTCTGGACGAGGACCTTGATAGTCGGGCTGAGCATGCTCGGCAAATATAACCGTTTTGATGTTGCCACGCACGGTATAGTCACCGACGACGCGCATCCAGCGCGGCTGTAGCAGAGATACCAGATCATTCAAAATGGTGTTTGCCGCCGTCTCATGGCTGATCTGTCGGTCGCGGTAGGCGTTGAAATAGAGCTTGAGGCTCTTCAGTTCAACGACATAGCCATCCGGCACATAATCGATAATGATGGTCGCGAAATCAGGAAAACCGGAACGCGGACAGAGGCAGGTGAACTCCGGAATTTCGAAGTGCGTGATATAGTCTCTGTCGGGCTGCGGATTGGGCCAGGGCTCAAGATGGTTCGACTTGATCTCTTCGAAACCATAGCGGCCGGGCACACGATACTGTTCTGAGTCTTGCATGATGCTCTCCTTGATAATCTAGAGAATAATAGCGTGGGCGCTCTTTTTCTCCATCATCCATATCCCCACCTCCCATGATTAACAATAGCATACATTGCACTGCATTTAGCCAAAAAAAATCGCGCCCAACACGCATGTTGAGCAACTATTTACTCGCTAGAGTATCGCGGATTGCGGCGGAAGTCCAAAAACTCTGCGACGTGTTGACCTCCGCACCCCGTCAAAATATCAACTTTCCCGCGTAGCGACAATCCCTTGCGGTTGTTGTTGGTCGCCTATGGTAAATTTCCTTGTCGTCCAGCCACGACAACCGCAAGGGATTGTCGCTACGCGGGAAAGCCGTCAACGCAGCCGCATCCTCACCCACAACCACACATCGTGATCATCGCCACAGCCGTTGATAATCAGTCCCCAGCGCGAAAAGTGCATCCCCGTACACATATATGTCGTCGTATTTCTATTTACACCATGCATACTCTGAACAGTATCAAAGATATTGCAGCCAATGAAGTGCTTCTCAATCGTCAAAATTCGAGATTGCGTCTCCTCATTTACAAACGTAATTGAAGCAGGCTGACAGGCCAGAAACGCCTCGCCAAAACAATTGCCCGCCGTAGCCGCGTAAGGATCACCCATGCGCGCGATCCGTGCCAGATCCAGCACACCGCATCGCTGTACTTGCGCAAACGGAACCGGCACCAGCATCCCCACCACCAGCACGGCATCAACAATCAGCAACGTCACAATAATACTCATATTAATCGACTGAATTGTACGCGGCCGCTTTATCAAAAGCTCACATTTTCCTCTATATGTTGTGCTTCATGCCAAAACACAGAAATAACTCTCATCGCAATATATCTATTCTATCATACTATACTGACAAAGCAAGAAACAGTATGAGACGTTCTATTCCTCTCTGTGTAGACTATAGTACGTGGACTCTGAGTCACCCTCTCACTAAAATCGGTTTTATAAAATAAAAGTGCAAGAGGTACACGACGGAGATTGAGAGATTCAATTAAAATAGCATTCGGTACAGTTCTACGCAATCATCGTCTTCAACAAAACTTATCACAAGAAAAGTTAGCTGAATTGGCTAGTCTCGATCGTACCTACATCAGTCAGATCGAACGAGACCTAATTATAAACATGCTTAACATCTTCGGTTTTCCATTCATCCGGAACTCTAGAAACCTTAACCAGAGTATTGTTTCATATCGACCTGAGAATCTTTTCGACATATGTAGACCATGATTGTAACGCCAGATAATTCTATTTCTCAACTTCAAGCCTCTATCTTTAAAGAGGCCATAATAAAATATATCTAAAGGAAAGCTCTCTCCGTTTTCGACATAGTTCCCAACTTGCCAGCAAATACTTCCCTTGTCACTTAGAATCCTAACTAGCTCATCGATTACCTTCTCTTGCTCAAGTATTCCTGTATTTTGACTCGCGTCTCGTATTCCTTGCCTACATTATAAGGGGGAGAAGTAATGATTAATTGAGCTAAACCAGAGGGAAGGGTGCACAAAAATTCATAAGCATTACCAGAATAAGCAACAATAGAACTACCATGTGTAAACAGATCTTTTATTGGGGGAGTATCATCTTTGTATTCTTCGTCAGACCATAGCTTTAAAGGTGTTACCATTCCTCTCTTCCTCTCCTTACAACAATACATTCGAAAATACTATACTTTCATTATACCTTAGAAGAAAATAGCACGATTTGCACAAGTGACTATGGTTCACAGAGTATTAAGTAAAAAACCTTGACATTGTCCATTTTCTCATGTTATTATTAGGGCACTAACTATTAGGTGGCTTGCGATGGATGAGACGACACTGTACGGAAATACATCTTACTGGCTCAGGCGTGCTTACTTGATGATGCGTAAGGCGATGGATGAGGCAGTCGTTCAATACGGTTTGACAGCCGTTCAACTTGATGTGCTCATGTATTTATGGCATAACGATGGCATGGAGCAGCGCGCACTTCAGGAGCAGATGTCTATTACGTCGGCCACCTTAACTGGAATCGTCGATAGCATGGTTGAGCGCGGCTTCGTCGCACGGCGTTTGAGCCCTGATGATGCACGGGTGAAGCAACTTTTTCTAACCGAGGGAGGAAGGTTGCTACACGATCAACTTGGCAGTGCAGCCGACGACTTTGATCAACGTCTGGTTAAGGGCTTTTCTCGAACAGAGGTGGCCCTGCTACGTGACTGGCTTCACCGCTTGACAAACAATGCTAGTGAGCTCGTCGATTCTTGATCTTTTTTTTACTCTTATTGCTAGGTGCCTAGAATTACGGTGCCTAGCAGAAAACGAAGGGGAAAGAGAACTATGTCAACAATTCTTCAAACAACTATCGCACGCACAAGACCACGTCTTGTTTTTGTTGCTGCGTGCACAACAGCGCTTAATGTTATCAGGCTCGTCGCTATCGCTTATATAGTTGCAGCCACCACAGGATCAGTTCAGCCTATTGCGTACATTCCTGGTGTGGGTGACTTTCTTTCGGGCCTCACTGCTCTCTTGATTACGTTCGCCTTGTTGCGCAGAAATGCAGGCATCAACACGTGGGGCACTGCCCTGGTCTGGCACTCATTCGCTATGGCAGATGTGATTGTCGCGCTGGCCATCACATTCCTCGCACCTACCGCTGGCTTCGAGCCATCCATCTTTCTCGTATTACCATTCACATTTCTGACTGCTCACATCGTTTCGTTCATTCTGCTCACTCGCCGCTCAGCGAAAGACTATTTCTTATACATATAGACATACGCTCGAACGGTTGTCCTAATTCAAATACTCCGCTTCTTTCGCCGTACTTTCTACTCCAGACATCTCCAATATAGTAGAGAGTATGGCTACTTATATTTCTGTTACTTCTCTCATTTCCTCGTGTTTTGAGCAAAATGGTACAGCCTGGTTACCCTACTCAGCCCTAAGAAAATGGGCGGAGAGGCAACCATAGTCGTGAGTGGGTCTGGCAAGTTTCATGTGAAGGTGATAGGATTGTTTATATCAGTAAACTTTCTCCGAATCGGGTAGTAAGTTGTAAACGAGCATGGAGCAGGGTAGAGTTTTTTTATGGATGAACAATCGGGACAAGATACGATTGCTATGCAGAGGGTTGCGTTTCCCAACGGGAATGAGGCGCTGGTGGTTATGCCGCACGCTGAGATTCTTCCGGATGCTATTGTGCATGCGTTGCGGATTCCTCGCCCCGGAGCTTTGATCTTGATCGCTGGTGGGGCGACGGATATGGGGAGTAGCGTCTTTACTCATCTTGCTCCGTTATTTAGTCAGGGAGTGGCGGATCTGGCGGTTGCGCTTGATGCTTTGATTATCGATGGGGGGACGCATGCGGGCGTGATGGCTCTGACGGGTGAGGGGGTGGCGGCACGACAATATCGATCTCCACTATTAGGGATCGCGCCAGAGCAGAGCGTGATCTACCCTGGCAAGATCTCGGATGCAAGCGATCTTGTGCCGCTTGATCCGAATCACTCTCATTTTGTTCTGGTACATAGCGCGGAGTGGGGTGGCGAGACGGAGACGATGTATGCACTGGCTCAGCATTTTTCGCAGCAGAGCCCTTCGGTGGCAGTGCTGGCCGATGGAGGCAAGATTACGAAAAAGGAGCTCTTATTTAATGTTCGCCAGCGGCGACCGGTGATCGTTATCGAGGGAAGCGGGCGGCTGGCGGACGAAATCGCTTGCCTCTGGCGAGAAAAACCTTCCTCCTTCTCCGATTCGGAGCTAGCAGAGATTATTACGCAGGGTGATCTCCACTTATTTCCGCTTTCCGGCTCTCACCTCGACTTTATGCAACTGCTGCAACGTCAACTTGAGAGATAGAGGAGAGATAGCAAGATACTATAACTCGCTCTATCTTTCATTGCTCTCTTACGATAGGGGAAGCGGGGGTTCTGGCAGTTTGATATTGTCGGCGAGCAGGCCCCATTGCCCGCGCTCTTCGAGGAAGACCCTCTCGACCTCATCAACGAAATCTACCATTTCCTGTCGAGATCTGCTCTCTAGCGTGGCTTGCAATTTGTGTTCGGCCGACTCCAGACGCACAAATGCATCTCGATAAATCTTGGCTTGCCGCTCAAACGCGTAGAGGGTGGTATATGTAGAAAGGGCGGCCGAAAGGGTGGGGAAAATAACGGCGAGTACAGCCCACAGGAGTTTGAGACCCCCCAGATCAAGCGATGCTAGAACACTCATCACAGCGGCCAAGCCCATCAATGTCGCCGAAGACAGCACGAACTCATACTGTGCCCCTTCAAACTCTTCTCTTCGTCCATCATAATAACCTAGCTGACTACCATAACGATACTGATTGTAGAGTTCGAGAAATTGCTTATCTCGATTAACCATCTGCACTGGCACTACATCTGCATAGATTTTTCGGCCCCCTTCATTCGACTGCTGCTGCTTCTGACCAGTAATTTCATTCACCCGATGCTTCAGAGTCTGAAGCCGTTTCTCTTCATCCGCATACTCTCCGATCCGCCCGAGAAAGAGGTAGTATTCTCCGCGCAGCGTTTCAGCGATCAGTCGATAAGTAAAATAATCTCTTTGTGCATTAAGAGAGCGCACTATATACGTCATGCATGCCAGGAAGATTGTTACCAGCGTTTCCAGTACGCCAGGGATCAGCGAATTGATCAAGGCAATCTGGATTGCACCCAATATCGCCGCCACTGCACTACCAGTAAGCAAAACCAACTGCTGAAGCCGGAATGTGTTTTGAGCGTGTAGCGATTGCTTGTCAAATTTATGGAATTTTCGCATTAACTGCTCGTTCAGCAGCTTAAAGTCTTCGATTAAATCTGGATAATCACTCCATTTTTCTGGAGGAATAAAGGGGTCGTCCTCCCCTGGTTGCCAGCTTACCTTTGGCAATCGCCTGAAGAGCTTCATTCCACCCTTGCTCTTCACTTTCTTTTCCTGCGTTTCTATATTCGAGCGCGGTTCCATCAGAATCCTTTCTTCAGTAGGCCTGCTGCGAAGAATACACTCTTCATGATCTGCGAACTTTCATAGACAAGTGGCGTTTGAGGATGGGCGAGATTGAGAGTGAACGGTTGCTCCTGCTTCATCAGAGTGATGACGGCGATCGCCCGTGCTCCACCTGCAATCGTATCGTAACGTACCGAACTCAACTCCTGCGGCTCGACCTCAAGCCACTTCTGATATGGATTCTTCCAGACTGCTTCGCGGGCGACATTTTTTAAGTAGCGAACAGAGATTGCTTCCTGGGGTATAACGTATTTCGAGGTTATGAGATTGAGGTAGTCGAGACTGAACTGGATGTACCAGCCACCATCGATAAGCTTTCCGAAGGGGACGGTGAGCAGCGCCTCTCCGCCTACCGCGAGCAGATCATAGATTTTGGCGATGGCTTTCAGCGGAGCTTCCCGGTCCGTTGTTCTTTTCTGCTCGCCGAACTCGCCGCTGGGTGCGCAGCTTTGCCCTACATGCTCCAGTGTAGAGACTGAAATAATTGTTTGATATTTCTCTGGAACGTCAACATCCATGATATCTATGCGATCTATGCCCTCGCCAGCCTCAAACTTGTCAACGATGCGCCTCTCTCGAACGCGCAGCAGGTCGCTCAATCCATTCTCGTAATGCTGCAATACATTTCCCACCTCTAATACATTTCCACTACTCGCCCTTTGAGCGAGAAAATCAAATGCAATTGGCACCTCGACCGCTCGTTCTGCACGGTTATTAAAGTCAATACGATTATAAAATAGTTTCTTATCCTGAAACGTAAAATACCGGTTCCAGTTTGTCTTACGCGCGATACTTTGCGTCACGAACATACCCTCATTCCTTTACATGTATCATTTGTGGCACAAACAAGACTTCTTTTGTGTTTCTTCAACATTACACGAAAAGAGCTCATGTGTAAATATCTCTGTCCACTTAATTTGCCACTCTCATCGTATCGCACACGCTGCGTCTTTCTCTAGTCTGAACCGGAGCTTTCACTAGCGTTGAAAATGTGAAATAATAGGAAGTGTTTGATACTCTACTTCGCAGCAGGAGGAGTCAGCTATGGGGACGCCGTTTATCATTACTCTATTTGCAATCATCATTGTCTGTATCGCCATCGCCATCATCATGGCTAGCATGATGCGCACAAATAGCGGCATGGGCGTTGAGGAGCCGGCTGAGGATTCTTCTGCAATCATTGACAGTCCACATAGCACTTCAGGTCCTCTTTCCCCTTTTCCGCCACTACCCCATCAGACGCAACCGCTCTCGGAGATCTACTACTACAACGAGCATATTCCAGGGTCACAGCCATCTGCACCACTCGCGCCACTTACCTCTCCTCCACTTCCTGTACAACCTGCGTCAGCAGAGGCTCCACCTATACCTCCACCATCGGGACGATTGCCGGGCGACTACAATCAATAAGACGCTCTTCCGGATCGGGAACATATGCCGCACTCTAATTGCTGTTTTTCCTCCTGACACTTCTCCATTTTCCCTTCCCCCTTTCTTGTCCCGCAGTCCTGCACTCCTGCGTTGTGACTTCTTGTGTACCAATGGTCTAGCTATTAGACATTTCTATCTATAGGTGCGATAATTATGCCGGAATACTTGAGATGACGGTGTTCACTTCTATCCGTTTTCCGGGGAGGGTATACTCATGCAAAATCAAAACCGCGTGAACCAAGAATTGGGCAATTACCGCCTGGTAAAACTCCTTGGAAGAGGGGGGTATTCTGAGGTCTACCTCGCGGAAAATGTCCATCTGGGGCTTCAGACAGCCATCAAGGTGCTCAAGGCGCGCGATCTAGACGACCTTGAGCAAGAGAAATTTCGTTCTGAGGCGAAGCTTGTGACGACCTTGAAGCATCCACGCATTATTAAGGTACTTGATTATGGTATCGAGATGGATAAGCGAAATGATGGGAGCACGCCTTATATTGTGATGGAATATGCACCATTGGGGACGCTTCGGCATCTTTACCATCGTCGCACAACTATGCCGCTTCACAAGATCGCGTTATATACAGGGCAGATTGCGGATGCGCTCCAGTACGCGCACGATAAAAATATCATTCATCAGGATGTCAAACCCGAAAACATGCTGGTACGCAACGAAGATGATGCTGCACTTAGTGACTTTGGCATCGCAGTTGCCGACTTGAATACAAGTAATTTGGAGCTCCAGCAAGCAGCGATTCTACAAAGAAATGTGCGAGGAGAGCAGATCAGTATTGTGGGGACCACACCATATCTTGCTCCAGAGCGGCTTCAGGGGCATATGCAACGGGCAAGCGATCAATATTCGCTCGCGGTTGTCGTCTACGAGTGGTTGACAGGCAAGCAGCCATTCGAGGGCACGGCGGTGGAGGTTTGTCGTAAGCATGAGCAAGAGCCGCCGCCGCCCCTCGCTGGCGTCTATAGCTACATCACGCGAGAGATAGAAAAGGTGGTGATGAAGGCACTCGCAAAGGCACCGGCCGATCGCTACAGGTCCGTACGTGATTTTGCTGTAGCGCTAGAGAATGCAATCCAGGCGTCACAACCAGCTCCGCGCATGGAGCCTTCTCCGTTGGCCCCGAACACACCATCAGCAAATACGCCGGGCAGGCCATTCCCCCCAGCGCCCAGTCCTCAGCCTTACGCGCCATCACCCAATCCTCAATCTTACCCGCCTTTGCCCTCCTCTCCTATGCCACCTCGACAGCCGATTGGACAGCAGAGCGCGTTTACAAACAATAGTCCTTCTCCAGCCAATAGACCACCTGGCCTGGGTCCACAGAATGGCGGCGCAACGAACCCTCCGTGGCAGAATGGCGGGGGCATGGGTAACCTTCCCGGCACTGCATGGCAAGGCGGTTCGCTTCAGCAGCAGGGATTTAGCTATACCGATTATGCAGATCCAACCATAATAAACCAGCCTTCGGGCCCAACAAAAGCTGTCCAACAAACGAAAGACTTTCCAACTCTGTTGGCAGAATTTGTCGAGGACCCGGGTACGGTGACCAAAGAAATGTTTGCTAGCGATAGATTTTTCCTGCAAAAACAACGTACGCGGAATTTTTACCTCATCGGTATGCTCGCCAACCTCCTTTCTGCTCTCATCGTGCTCATCGTTGTCGGCTTTCCGCTCAATATCCTTCTAGCCATCATTGGGGGAGTGCTAGCGATCATCCTGTTCTGGCGCTGTAGTGTCTCGGTTAAGAAGCCGGTCGCAATTTCCTTTGGAATAGGGGTAGCCCTCTGGTGGGGCATCGTCGCCATCTTGATCACTCCGCCCAATAAGCCCGCCTTCGCCTTCGCCGGTTTCTTGTTCGTCCTGCTCATCAGTTCAGGCATTCACATCTGGTACGTCAACAGCCGACGTCAACAATAATATACTAAAATAAGCGCGGGCTCTATATTCTTAAACATCTATAGAGCCCGCTCTTGTTCATTCGGTCCTTTTAAAAGATTCTTCTCTTCCTTCAACTCGTTTGCATTACCGCTTATTATCTAGCGACCATATTTTGAGATCGCTAAATGTTACATCTGTATCGTTGTTGACATCGGCTGCGTATACTCCTATCTGTCCTACCACTCCGTTAGCATCGTTGGTAAAGCGAGTCACAAACTTCTGGTCTGCATAGACATCAATATTCTTCTCCTGGACGATGACGGCGAGAGTTATAGACTTTTTATTTCCAGCTACACTCACTGACTTCCCCACTGTATTTCCCTCATTCGTACTATTTGTAGCACACGGCATCACCTTATCACAAAGAACGAGATTGAAGGCGGACGTATTAGTGTTGTAAGCCAGACGATAGTATGTACCATTATTAGAGCGAAAGATGACACCTCCTGCATCACCATTAATGTTCATGGTCACTTGTAGGGCAAAACTCTTGTATAAGAGACCTGACGCAAGACATGGTTGATATTGTGCGTTCTGCTTTATATCTACTGTATAATCTGTATTGTTCTTATTCGCACAAGCTCTGTCAGCCTTCGAGCCATCATTAATCCAACCCACATTTGTCTGAAACCCACTCACAGTAGGCTTTACACTCGTGATTTTAGCAAGCTCTTGCTGTTTGGCTTGTTGTTCAGCATCAGGTGTGGCTACAGCAGTCCCCGCTGTTTTTGTTCCCTTGCCAGTAGCAACACCATTCACTTGAGCGGTTGCAGTCAGGTTTGCAGAAGAAGGAGATTTTGATTGGAGGGGGCGAGAGAACACAAAGAAGAGTATACTGGTGACAACAGCCACAAGCATTGTTATGATTCCTACAGTCAACCAGAGTGGGGGCGTCTTTGATCCCCATCCATGTGTAGCTCGTTGAGCGCTCTGGCCAGCCGAACTTGAGACTTCTTGTGAATATGGCAGTTTCACATATGCTGCTTCCCGCAAGACATCCTTTGCCAGGAGGGTTTTGTCGGGATAGTCATTTGCATTATATACGGGGATACTGGCCCATTTTTCTGGCAAACTGATTGATGTAGACGGGGAGCCCCCTGGAGTGGTTGTAACGGCGACAATGCTTTTCATTTGTCTCTGTAGTATCATCTCAAGCGCCTTGTCTACTACTTTATCCACCTGGCTGGTTCTTTGAGATGGCGATGAATAGACCAGAATGAGGTATTGAGGCAAATTTGCGGCGAGTTCGAGCGCATCCGTGTAGTCTGTAATGGCACAACTTATTTGTGGTTGGAGATGGCTCAACAGATAGGCTCGTAGTTGATTTGCGACCCTTTGACTCTCTTGAGTAGTATCAGAGAAGATGGTGACCTGGGCTGAGGGTGTTCTTACTGCCATAGCTTACCTCCCGCTTACTTAAATACATAGTGCGCGTGTAGTATAGCAGAGAAACAGGCTTATATTCAAGATGCATGATGAGGAGCTTGCAGGTAGCGCTGTTGAGAAACAAAGATCGTAGGTTATTCGTGCTTGACAAGGAAAAAGAGCACAGCTATACTGGTAGAAGATGTAGGCAGACGCGAGCATTAATGAACAAAGCGACACTATTCTTTATTATACTACTATCTCCATTTAAAAATATAGGACTGTCAAGAAAAGGATTGCGAACGAGATGATAAATTACTCTCAGGCATGGAGCGCCGCGCGGCCCGGTTGCCTTATTCTCTTGCTTGATCAATCTGGATCAATGTCCGATCCCTTTGGCTATCAGCAGGCGGGCTCGGGTCGGCGGAAATGTGATATGGTGGCGACCGTCCTCAATGGGTTTTTAAATGAACTGATTGTGACGAATACGATTGCGCAGAAGGATGGCACGATAGTGGTGCGGCCACGCGCGGATGTGGCGGTTCTTGGCTACGAAGGGTCATTTGTGGGACCGGTTCTTGGCGGAACACTGGCAGGCAGGTCATTTGTGACGCTGGCAGAGCTACAGATGAATCCGCTGACAATCGAAAGGCGGGTTAAAAAAGAGATCGATGAAATTGGGATGGAGGTTGAGATCCCCGTTCAGTTCCCCATCTGGGTGCAGCCTATAGCCGGTGGGGGCACACCTATGTGTGCAGCCCTGCGCGAGGCCCACGCCCTGGCGCTTCAGTGGAGCATGACTCATCCGGATAGCTATCCGCCGGTGATCATTAATGTGTCCGATGGCATGGGAAATGATGGGGATGTGGTAACAGTCGCACGCCAGTTGTCCGACGTTAGTACGAACGATGGTCAGACACTGCTATTCAATGTCCATATTACTGATATTAATAGTGCTCCCGTTGCCTATCCATCAAGCGAGAGTGAACTCCCTACTGATCGCTATGCGAAGAAGCTTTTTACCATCTCTAGCCCTATTCCTGATACCAGCCGTCAACTCTTGCAATCTTTACTGGGGCGGCCGGTTTTCCCAGGTGCGCGTGGGTTAATCTTTAACGGTGATGCAGCTTCGGTTCGGCAGATGTTTGTGTTCGCAAGTGTTCCAGCAACGAAACCGTTGGAACAGCTTGAGATGGACCGTTAGCGAACCGAGAAGTGCTACTTCTAGTTTTGAGCTCACGTTTTCGATTCCTTTCAACTCAACTCTAAAAATGATGATAAGAAAGAATTTTAGTTGATGCTTGCACAAGTGACGACGCTGCGTCATTGGAAGTCTGAACATACTGTAGAGACATGTGAGGATGCAGTTGGTGAAAATAGCGCGTATGGTCTGTTTGCAGTGGCAGATGGGGCAGGTACGACGCTCTTTTCGGGTGCCTGGGCCGACTCTCTGGTGCGCCATTTCTTGTCCGTTCCTCTTATGAATAACGATCCTTTTGAGGTTGAATGGTGGGTGCGCCTGGCTCAAGAGGAGTTTAAGCAGAAATTTCCGGCGCAGACTGATCTGGCGTGGAATGCGCAGCAAAAAGTTCAGAGTCAGGGCAGCTATGCAACGCTAGCCACACTGCGCATCTCCGCGCAGAGCGCGAATTCTATGCGGGCCGAGATTCTGACAATGGGCGATAGCTGTGTCATTCTCTATCGATCGGCTATGGGAGAGCCTCTGTCTTTTCCTCTACAGCATCCAGAAGAATTTGAGCAAGCGCCGATCTGTATCCCTTCGAAGCCGGGAGCGTTTAATCGCTATTTTCATCAATTTCAGGCCATAACGCTTGATCTTGCTCCTGCCGACAGCGTTGTGCTCGCTAGCGATGCAGTAGCGAAGTGGATTGTTAGCGCAGGCAATGGTCGCTATGATAGTTCAAGTGCTGCACTACAAGACGTTGTGAGCCAGACGTCCGAGTCATGGCCTGCTTTTATCCAGGCTTGCCGCGCTCATCAGGAGATGCTTGATGATGATAGTACTGTCCTGGTCCTGACGCTACAGCCGGACGATGCCGCAATTGGCTCTCGGTTGGGCATCACAACCGGGCATAGTCAGCGGGTGCGCACACAGCGTAAACAAGACTTCTTGCAGGCTACAGCGGATGACAATAAAGAGCGAGCAGCTCTCTATTACGGGGCCGGGACTGATCTACAGGCAGAGGGTATAACGATCTCTGCACAAGAATTCTCTCAGGCACGCGAGGTAGCCGATGCGCTGCGCGAGGTATTGGCCCTCTTACGAGAGGTGGTGAACAACTCCGATGTGGTACCGATTATGACGGCGGCGTGGCAGAAGCACGCCAGGTTGTTATACCAGGAGCCATGTGCCGCGCCTGTTCGTGCCACGCTTGCTCATCTTGGTGTCCCGATTGAACCACGTGTGGACATAGCATTGATAGAGACGGCTGCATTACCTGTATATCCAGCACGTCCTCCAACTGAAGAGAATGCAGCGGATGAAGAATCTAGCATGCTTATGACTCAAGTCTTCCAGGTGCCACCACAACCGCAACAGCATCAAGTAGAGACCGATCATCAAACGGGGGAGGAGTAGATGCCGGGACGACTCGAATATGATGAGGCGATGCTCTTCTCAGCCATTCGTCTGAAGATTCAAGATTCAGACCTGAAGCAGGGGAAGGTCGAGATGCTCTCGGCGAAGACGGCTCAGGGAGTTATGGATCGGCCCTGGGGCATCGAGGGTGGGTTTGCCGTTGTCTATAAGTTTCGGAGGAAAAGTGGAGCTCTGTGTGCTCTACGCTGTTTCCGCGTCTCCATGCAGCCCGATACTCAGTTCCGCTATGAGCGGATCGGCCCCTATTTTCATCTACACGCCCCCGATATTACCGCCGGTTTTAAGTACTACGACGCGGCCATCATGGTAAAGGAGCAGGGGAAAGCGCAAAATCAGCCATTTCCAGTCATCGAGATGGACTGGATCGATGGCGTGACCCTGGTTGAAAAAGTAGATGAGTTGTGCCGCAAACGCGCACGAAAAGCTTTAAAGGATCTGTCTGAGCAATGGCTCATCCTGCTCAACACGATGCAGCGTGCACACATTGCTCATGGCGACCTGGCGGGCGTGAACGTTATGCTTCGGAGCGATGGGCGGCTGGTGCTTATCGACTATGACGGTACCTATATTCCTGAATTTGCTGGCCTCGCTCCTGTATTGACGGGGCAGGAAGATTTTCAGCATCCACAGATGGCCCAGCGCGGATTTCATGAGCATATAGATGCCTTTTCAGCCCTGGTCATCTATACCGCGCTCGCCGCCCTGGCGGTTAAGCCTGATCTTTGGGATAAGTACGCCAAGTTTGATGCTCATCGCAAGCTGATCGATTTCAATATGCTCTTCCGCAAGCAGGACTTTCAGGACACACAGCAATCACCGCTCTTTCAAGAACTGGAGCGGCTCGGCGATACTCACGTGCGCGATCTCGTGCGCGAGTTGAAACGTATCTGCCTGCTGCCGATCAACGATGTGAAGTTCCCTTTCTCGCTCGTCGATCCTCTCTATCAGCAAAAACAGGCACTTGCGGAGCTTACAGATGCTCTGCAGGCAAATGATGATATACGCATCGTCGCTAGCTGGCAACCTATATTGGAGCAGTATCCTCCCGCCCAGATACACCGTACTCGCGTGCGGCTCGCGCAGCAGCGCACAGCCGCTCTGCGCACATTTCGCGCCTCCCTGGCAAGCGGCGATCTCCAGCGCATTGTGGATAGCTACGATGCCGTACAACTAGATACGTCGGGAAGCGTTTCAGCAGAAGAGCGCCGGCTGCTCTCTTTGGCCAGAGCTTTCTTGCAAGCATACATTGATGATAGTGACGATGCGGTCGATCTCGCCGATAAAATCAACCAGGACATCAAGGGCGTACGCATCGTTCTTCCAGCGCAACAGCAGCAGTCGTTGACGCGGATACGCCAGCGCAAGAACGCCCATCAGACATTATCCCAGGCGTTCCAAAGCCGAGATGTGGCACAGCTTGCCGCCGCCTCCCGATTCTTAAGCTATACGACGACGGCTTTGGAGCGCCAACGTATCGAGCGCGCGGCAGCATTCATACAGGCATATAACGCCAGCGATGATCAGGCATTTCTGGGAGCCTATCAGACTCTGCGTCAGGACCCCGAACCCGACTTTTTCATGCTGTCAATGGATCAGCAGCAGCGTGCCGTCCGAATTCTGAAGCATGATGAGGTTCTGGCTCAGTTTCGTCAGGCATTGACAAGCAGGAGCCCCTGGCGCATTGTTCGGGCCTACGATGTTGTCCTGGATACCAGCACCCAGGTGACAACGATAGAGCGTCAGCAACTTGTCCTGGCCCGTCTGCTCACAGAAGCCCTCCGCACAAGCGACTATAATCAACTTTTGGCCGCCGACACTGTTTTGCAGCAATCACCCCACTCCACGTTCTTCGTCTTGATTCCGGAGGAGAGGGAGCGCTTCGCATTCGCCTCCAAGCAGAAAAGAGCTGCTCTTGTCTTTCGCGCTGCCGTACAAAGCAAGCGACCACAAGAGATCGTTGCCGCCCACACACCTCTTCTCGACACAGGCAATGTCCTTTTCCAGGAGGAACTTGAACAACTTGCCCTGGCACGTCTTCTGGTAGATGCCTGGAATCAGGACGATGATGAGGCACTTCTGACTTTGAGCCAGAGGTTGCAAAGTCCAACAGCCCATAATTTCTTTATCATCACTTCACAAGAGCAGGAGCGCTTCGATCTGGCCCGGCAACGCGTGCAGCAGTTGGAAGAACTGCGCAGAGTCTTACAGGCAACACCGGAGGATGCGCAAAGGATCATCGAGGTCTACAATACATCGCTGCCGGGCTCCAGTTCAGCCTTGCGAGCCGACGAGCGTGAACTGGTGGAGGCGGCTCTCAAATATGGCACGATGTATGAAGCGATTCAGGCCGGTCTGCAGGCAGACAACAATGATCTTATTCGTCAAGCGTTCGATCCCGCTCTAGCCCAGCGCTTCAGCGGCATTACGCCTCTAGAGCAGCAACGTATCGACAAGGCGATGGTCTTGCAGACGCTAGAAGAACTATTGGATGCTGAGGCACATGAGGAGGCTCTTCAACTGGCACGTTCGCTACAACAGGCATGGGGCTATGCTATAGCTCCCTCTTTGATCTTTAAACTCAAACGTACTACTCTGCGTTTCATTCGGGCCTACGATTTATACCAGCTTACTGCACAGATAGATGAATCCAATAACACAAATTATGTAACCGTCTCCTGGCAGTGGCCAACCCACCCGCTCATCCAGGTAGGGCTACTCGTCTGGCGTCCGGAAACGTGGCCTGAACGGATCTCGGAACAGCGTTTGAACGATCCCAACTGGTTCCATATTTGGGTTCGACGGAAGAATAACGTCTTCTATGACAGAAAAACGTTTCCAGTTGGCAATCAGACCCATATTTATGTGAAAAGCTATGTGGCAATCCTTGATACATGGGACTATGATGAAAAATGGCGTTTTTCCGAAGGCAGAGATCCGACATCATACGGGGAGGCAATAGGTTCACAGAGGATTCGGCACATACAATAAACTCTATTCTTACTATACTCTTATTGTACACATATTTCGCCCAGATCAGCGTAAAGCAAGGCCACGTGCTTTAAAACTTAGGAGGCAGAGAACGATGGAAGTTATGGATAATATTTACATTAAGCGCATATGCCCTAATTGCATCCAAGCATTCTACCCAGGCGATTGCGCTATCGTCTCAGTCAATATTGACCCTAATACAGGTACGCATAAAATACTCAAAAAAGCACCTGAAGGCGCTCTGAAACAGCAACTTTCGCGTATTAGTCCACAGCCGATCGTCGGCAAACTGGTCTTAGAGTCTGCACACCGTAAGTGCCCACACTGTGGCTATCTGCTTCCAACAAATATAGAGCAGGTTGAGAATATCAACATTGCCATCGTCGGTGACACATTCTCTGGCAAGAGCCACTATATCGCGGCAATCATTCATCAAATACGCCTGGGAGAGCTACAGCGGGTGGATCGCTATGCGCGCTTCGATTGCTTGACTCAGGATATTGAGTTCGAATATATTAGAGACGTTATTCGACCGCTATTTGAAAAGAAGCAGGTACCTGTGGGCACTCAGCCTGCAACTAATGTCAATAGAGCACCACTGATCTATGAGCTCATACTTAGTCCATCGCCTGAGTATCCAGCCAGGCGCATCAATCTGGTGCTCTATGATGCATCAGGCGAAGATCTGGCTATTAAAGAAAGAATGGTGCAGTTCAGCCGCTATGTTCTCAACGCGAATTCAATTATCTTCCTCGCCGATCCAGTGAGTATGCCTGAGATATTTAACCTGCTCCCACCATTTCTACAACAGAAGGGACAGGCGGCAACCGGGCGAACATCCTCGTCGGTCCTCAATTCTATTATTCGTCTAATCGAAGACTACCGGGGCGTAGGGGCAGGTGCGCGCCTCTCATCCACGCCGATTGCAATTACCGTCACAAAATCTGATCTGCTCAAGCAATTAACGTCATTGCAGTATCAGTATCATTTCTTGAAAAGACCGACGTATAATGGCAATATTGACTTAAGAGATCTAGATATCGTCGATGGAGAGGTGAGACATCTGCTCGAAGAATATGGAGAGCGCACGCTGCTGCAATCTACTCAGAATTTTTCGAAGGTGCGCTTCTTCGCGACTTCGGCGACAGGCTATGCACCCGATGGGAACGGCAATTATCCCGCCGTTGAGCCCAGCCGCTGTCTCGATCCCATCCTCTGGATTTTATATGAGATGAAGATCTTACATGTCGCTAAATAATGTCTGAATCAGAAAGATAAAGTAGGATTACAAGGGGACACAGAAGTATTCCTGGCATAAGAAATCGGTCAACACAGCGTAAGTATGCAGAGATCAAAGATGGAGAATGAGCATGAATAATCCGGATATGAATACCATTGAACAGCTATGGTATACCTGGTCTGATGTAGGGCTCAGTACCATACATGCAGGCTTTCGCATACGTGCCGCATCCCCTGGCCTGACCGAAATTTATAGTGAGCGGGTGAAAAACATAGAGCGGAATATGCGCTATGTGTTGCCTCCCAGCACCGATCGCTCGATCACACCTGATATGGCTCCCGTCGGCCTGTCGCTTATTCGTAGCGACTGGAATAACGAATATTTACTGATTCATAAAAAATACACAGGAGCAGACGGCGTGGGACGCCAGGGCAACTTCTTCATCCATGCACTGGCGCTGGGCGAGTATTCTAGAGACTTCTCGACTGAGGACGCGATCTGGCTCTGGGAAGATCCCGTCTGGAAGACAGATAGTCAAAGTCTCGACTCCCGCAGCACGCGTCTCAATCCTCTCTCTGCCGACGAGTTGTACGATAAGCCCGCCCGCTTCAAGTCAGAAAACTTCCGCCAGGTACAGCAAGACTTGCAGTTTGTGATTGAGGCATACTTGATGCGTAAAAGTCGGAGCACGCCCATCTACATCGCCGCCCCCGCCAACCAGGCTGCGAAGATCGCCACGATTATCACGGGCCTGACCAACTGCCTTCCCGCTCAGCTTTTCGCCGACCTCACCTTCAGTACCTATGAGCCGGATATTACGAAGGCTACGACCGAGATCGTCGGCACCAGTTGGATCTCCGTGGCGGGGAAAGGGCAGGACGCAACAGCGGTCCTACCCAAAAGTGCCTATCTTGACAAGCTCGCCATCAACTGTGAGACTCACGAGCATTCTAACCTGCTGAATCATCCCCAGGTTCTCTATAATCCACGATCTGCTGAATTCGCCGCTTATGCAGTCGAGCACTTCACAGCAGGTACCACCGAATCACTCTATACTTTTCGCGATTATGCTGAAAAAAGACGCAGCTTAGATGTTCCTCTTTTTCTGGAGATGTTTCAGCATGAAGTCGTTGATACGTCGAGTATGGATGAACGAGGAATTGAGCAATATCTCAACGATCCTTATTCATGCGTTGATTGGCTGGGACAAAGAAATTCTCGTAAGAAAGTTATTGACCGTGTTCTTGCGAATCCGGTGTGGGGTAGTCGTACACTGAACACAACAATCCTTGCTTTGCGCGGGCAAGCCGAGAGGGAGACGACCATATCAGGGCAACTTGGTGGCAGAAGTAGCACATCGACGCTCTCTACAGATTCAGATCAGATGGTCAGCGTTGCCGTTTCTGAGATTCGTACGAGAAGAGGAAAAAAGAAGGGCTCGACGCAAACAAAGAACATGGCAACGCTCGCTGAGGTCCTGGCACGTCTCGCCGAGCGGATGATCCCTGAAGTGAAGAAGTATATGGCTTCTGCTCAGCCAGGTGCTAAGGGAATTCAAGCCGGAACGATCAATCGTGAACATCAAACATTTATTATTGCTACTCTCATTGCACTGATGGATAGCTGCCTCTTACCCCAGGACCCGACAGGAGTCTGGGAAAAGCTCTTCGACGCAATTGAGGAGAGCAGGTCGGCAATCGCGTTTCTTACATCCGAGTGGTCCATCCAGGCCAAACTTCTCAAGATCTGGAATAACGTGTTCCCTCTTGATTGGCAGCATAATGACCACATGCGCCCACTCTTGCGTATTCCCTGGTCCCGTCTTGGAGACTTGCTTCACCTCGGCCTGCATACTCGTCATCCACAATGGGTCGTTTTCCCTCTTCAAGAGCTTATTGCTGATCGGGACGCCCTTACACTATCTCTCGCCAAAGACCTGGAGCAGAACTACTCGCGCGAGATCGCGGCGCTTCTGAGTACGTTGATGCGAGGCCAATATTTCACCGACGAAGCAAATCTTATTATTCGATTGGTTGAGAAAGGTCACGCGGTCAACTTGACGCTGGAACCATACATCGAGCAACTTTTAGAGGTCCTCAATCATGAAAGCTATCTCCATCGCTCGGCAAAAGATCTTGTAATAACGTTGTTGGCTGCTAACTATAAGGGTTCCGATCGCTATCAACGTTCTGTTGCAGCCTTGACACAAAGTCTTCTTGCCACAAATCAAGTTTTTGGTAAGGAGCTGGCAGAAGCTTTCATTCACTACGACTTTCCTAGAAGCTGGCTTATCAATCTCTTTATGGCGACAAATAATGATTTGTTGAGCATCATTGAGTATGTCTATCCGACTCCACAGGGACAAAATATGTTCTTTCTCCAGGATGGGTCTCACTATCTTGGGCGCGAGGATTATGCTCAATCCATGATTTCTCTTCATCAACAACTTCTGTCCTTCAACCTCAGTGGCAAGCTAGAGCGTCTCTTTATCTTGCTTGACGCAACCTTTGACCAGGACAAGATCTTCACCTTGCTCCAATTCACACCCCTTACCACACAAGAATGGGATCTTCTCTTGAGGCGCTACGGCCAGCGCTACCTGCAAAGCTTTCATCAGTCGCCAAAGCTTGCCAGCATGGTGGTTAATAACTTTAACCAACTCATCAATGAGCGTTTTTCCAACGATCTCTTATTTGTTATACTGCCTCAGCAGACCGGTGAGAGCTATCTAGAGGGGCTGCTTACTGCGGCAAAGCTGACACCCGACCAGCAAGTCCACTTTCTGGAAGAATATGGAGCACACTATCTTTCTCAGTATCCGCAGATGCCCATTCTGCTCAGCTATATCAGCACGTACGCGAATAGCCTTAGTATAGATACTCTGGAGCATAGTGGATCAAAAGCTTTCTTTATATTTTTAGCACAGCAATACAGGAATCTTCATCTCGATGATACCGTTTCTTATAAAATTAGATACTGGAAATTTCTTGATAATTATTTTCACGCTCCCGACACGCAGTCACAGAACTTGCAAAATCTGGCGCGTGCACTTTATGCTCTGGGCCTTCCGAACGACATACAATTCACCGCAAAGCTAGCACAATCATTCCTCTTATGCATACAAACGCAGTCAGATATTTCTGATATTATGCAATACATGCGAGAGGTGCCAAGATTGGCAAAAGAGAAGGCTGATGAATATCGTTTCCTCTATATTCTTGCAGAGCAAGCGGCAGAAACGTATAGAGGTAAAGCTAGTATAAATACACTGATACCTTATCTTGTATTTGCTCTTGCTATGCACGCACAGAATAGGTCAAACCATTTCTTCCAGCTATTTATGGACAAAGCCTTGTACTACGTTTCATTACAGGATATACCCACCTGGATGTCTCTTAACAAAGTTATAGAAGCACAGGGATTGACCTCTCCAGCCGTACAGCGCTGGCAACGCTATCTCTCTGGTCTTGAGATCTGGGAAAAAGTAAATGCGAACAGTACAGTGCGCCGTACCGTTCGCTCTCAACAAGCTTCAAGCTCAGGTATATCTTCCCTGGCGATGCCTGCTACAGATCAAACTTCGGGTGCCTACCCTGGCATGGTGGAGAAGGAGAAACCACTATCATGGTTGCAGCGCGCACGCGCCTTCCTACCTGGGTCACAGAAGCAAGCGAAAGACACAACGCAAGTCATGGGAGTAGCCGAGCATTCTCCTTCTCCCAACGATGCACAGCAGATGTATCCATCAGCTAACCATGTGCAGCACTCGATGCCGGACCAGAGGGCGCAAGGCAATCCACCGCAGCAGGATGCGACCAGCCACAATCTATATGGCAGCACGCAGCCGGGTGCCCTTCCCTATTTTGATACACAGCGTCAAGAACCGAAACGAAAATAAAGTACTCTTTCTACGTCTATTGTGGTGAAAAGTATACCAAAAAATGCTAGTAGCCTTCCATATCAGGGAACATATATTATACTGTGCATTGTATATTATGCTTCTTACTATACAATATTCTAATCTTACTACTATTTTTACTTTGAGGGAGACACAATGAACACATCATCTCCAGCCGCTGATTCTTTGGAGCGATTAGCAAAAAAAGTGCAACAAAGCGATCCCGGTGGCAGTAGCCGTTTGCTTGCACTCAGTGAGGCTGTCAGAAATCATACGAATGCAGACGCCTGGGCCTATGCAGATGTGCATACGATGATTGCTCCGGATAGCATTGTCGAGAGCTACCGCAATGACATACGTACAACGAGACCAGATAGAATTGTGGCCTTCCTTGAAGGCATACGGAATACGTTTATCTTTGCTCCTATCATTATAACCTGGTGGGGCATTTCACAGGCAACTGCCGCATACAACGACCTTATTCAAGAAGCAGTTAATAAAGGCAATACGACTCTCTATACCCAACCTTTTTTATATCTATGGCAGCAACACTTTAATGGAAAACTATCGGATTGGTGGACACTGAGTAGCATCGCAGCACTTGATGTCATCATTCTCATCATTATCCTGGCTATTACCTTCACTGCCTTCATCCTGGCAAACCGTAATTCAACTCACCTGGACAAAGAGGCTCGGGAACTGCGCGCGGATCTGAACCAGGCTATAACAGGGGCGATCCTGAGTCTGCATTCTCGCCCTCAACTCACGGCAAACGATAACCTGGAACTGGTGGCCAGGAATCTTAATACAATGGTGAGCCGTGTGGTGGATCAGGTGAGTCTAGCGTCTCAGCAGACCGCGAATCGGTTGGATCAGATGGCGGTAGATGCAACGAATCGTCTTGACAGGCTCGCCATAGATACGAGTGGGCGTTTCGAGAAGATGACGCGTGATCTTACTGGTCAGTTTGCAAACGCCTCATTGCAAAATCGGCAGCAGCTCGATCGCGTGGTACAGGAGATGACAAAGCAGGTTGAAGCGGGGAAAGAATACCTGGTGCAACTCGGTTCGCTCACTTCTGGTGTGGTGAAGACAGCGAACGAGATGCAAGCGACAGCCACCACGCTGCAATCCTCCAATGTGTCGCTGATCAATAGCATCAATAATCTGGTGAGGCCCGCGCAGGACCTGTCTAAACAGCAGGCGCAACTGGTTGATACCGTCCAAAAATCCGCAGGACTGCTGCAAGGAAACGCGACATCGATCAACAATCTGGTGACGAAACAGCAGACGATGTCGGAAGATCTAGCGAAAACACTCGATACACTTGTTGTGGCAACCGAGACTTTCGCTACTCTGGGTCAGAAGCAGGGCGACCTGGTAAATCAACAGAGCGGATTCTTACAGCAGATACAGACCGAGCACAAGAAGCAGGGTGACCTCGCCGTCCTCCTCTCTGAGGCCACGGTGGGTGCAAAAAATGCGCTCAGTGAGATGCAGAACGGTTCGATAAACCTGCGCAGTATTGCCGTCAGCATGCACGAGATGATGAATATGCAAGCAAGTATGTCTTCCGGCGGCACGCCTCCCAATTCTACTCTGCCCGTCGCTGTCTACCTTGCACGCGTGACCGAGAGTTATGAGAGGGCGGCTCAGGCAATGGAGAGAAGCGGCAGTACTCTCAACGGCTCAGCTATCGCTATCCAGAAGGCGAGCCAGCAGCTACGTGATGTCCTCGATTCTCTGCAGCAGACCTCTGCAGGAAGACCATAGCTTAGAGAGGAGAGTATCATCATGCTACGTTCCAATGAACCCTTTTTGTTGAGCGGCTGGCTTTTCGCCGATCTACTTCTGGCACTTGCCGTGCTTTTTCTTGCCGCCAATACAGCCACGATTCAACCCGTACCTCCCATTCTAAATGTCACTCCCACAAGCCTGGACATCAATAACCATACGCCGAATTGTACATTACAAACGTTACCAGATGGCACCTCTATTGCTCAATGTACCGTCTCTATTGCAGAAGAAAAAGGGTCAAAAGGCGATCTCAACTGGTCGGTCAGCAGCGATATCGGCGATAGTATTAAATATACTATCGATAATCAGGCAACCACTAGTGGACGCCTATCTCCGGGGCAACAAAAGACGCTCACCATCTCAGCCATTCCCTGCCAGAATGGCTCATTTACATTTCAAGCAAAACCCGCAGACGGCAGCAATACCTCAATCAACTCAAGGACGGTAATGCTGAAATGTAAAACTCCTAAAGAACGCCTCGACTTCAATTATCAAACCTTCCAACTGACCGTGAATGATGTGAATGCTTTACTTAGTGGTAATTCACAGGACCAGAATATCAAACAACAAATAATGAACATTCCAGGCATCAGAAATAAAAGTGTAGGACTTGCCGCTGTCTATGACGGAGCAAGAAATGATGATCAGATACAACAAGCTCAACAGGTTGCACAGAAAATATATAGTATTATGGGAAGTATGGGTAGAGACGGTTTTCATTCCTTCGATCGCTCTTCTTTTTATAGAAGCAACGCATTTGACAGTGTTAGCAGACGGCCTCTTTATAATCTGGGAGATCCACCAGAAAAAGTTCAGGTTGATGTCTACTTTTTCACTACACAGTAGCTACATATCGTGTTTGGAAGAAGTGCTGAGATTCCAGTTTCTTCCTACGTGCACTTCATAACTCTATCTGTACATAAGTAATTACCTGCTCTACATTATTCATAAAAGTATCTATTCATCAACCATTTTTGTTGATGAATAGATACTTTTATATTCACTATACTTTCTGTAAGTATTTAATGAAATTGATAGTATCAGCAGCTACGAGACGGCCGATTGCGCCGCTAGAGTAGACGGAGACGGCGATGGTTCCGTCCGGCTTTAATACAAAACCGGTGGCTTGCAGATATGTTGGATCTGCGTTGACGGATGCTCCGATCTTCTCGGCAATTTCGTGAGCGTTAAGTCCGTAAAGCACGGGAAAGCTTAGTCGCTGGCGCTCCACCGTCTGCTGCGCCTGCTCTAATGGATCAACCGAGAGGGCTACTACTTGCGTATTAATTTCGCTCAACTGCTGGCTCGCCTGTTGAAAGTCCAGTAACTGCTGACGGCAATACGGGCACCAGTGTCCTCGATAGAACAGCAAGACCGTCAACTTGCCCGCTACATCCTGTGGAATCGTCATCTCCCCACCGCCTACGCGCGCAGCCGTTATCACGGGAAAGTGTGCACCATTTTCTAAACGCATAACAATTTCTCCTTCATGTATATTGCTAATTCACACAACACGTTATCTGACAAATGCTTATTTAGTTAACTAACTAAATGCAACAGTAAAAATACGTTCTTCACTCCAGGTGCCTTGCATAGCCACTTCTTTTGTATGCTTTGCTTTCTCTGTATAATCTAGGCTCTCCTAGATTATACAGAGAAAGCAAAGCATACAAAAGAAGTACAAAAAGCAGTGAAGCTGCGAATTTGCAGTGTTAGAGGCTATGCACCCATGCCTCTAGCCGTTGCAGTTTGCGCTCCAGTAGTTCTGGATTGCGAAACGTTGCAGTGAGGACAAAGGTGCCTTGCAGGGAGGAGATGAGATCGATCGCGAGATCTTTCGCCTCTTGCTCGTCTCGCCCCAGTTGCAGAAATTGGATCTGTGCCCAGTCGAGGTAGGTCTGGAATATGCGTGCACCAACTGTGACCAGCTCAGTGTCCTCTTTATCCAATTCCAGACACAGGCTCCCATGCGGGCATCCATAGCGCGCCAGTACCGGTTCCTGCTGACGGCTGCCCGCGAGCAGGGCCAGAAGTCGCTGGCGCGCATCGGGTAGATGCTCCCACTGCGCAAACAGAGATTGCAGTTCCCGCTCATGCGCCTGAATGACAGCCTCGACCAGCGCCTCTTTGGCACGAAAGTGATAATAGATATTGCCCAGCGGAACCTGCGCCTGTTGCGCAATATCGGCCAGCGTCGTCCGGCTCACTCCCTGCTGATAAAACATCATCTGAGCCGCCTCTATCAGCCGTTCCCGCTTCGGTGCCATTGTCGTCAACATCTCTCTCCCACATTCAGTCGGTCAACTAACTTTTCTTGAGTATAGTCGAGAAGAGAGACATCTGTCAAGTCTGGACGTTCACCGGTGTTGCCGTTTTTTCAAGCCTCATGGTTTCTCCACTCCTTTTCATAGACGAAACATCGATCTCAAGGGGATGGACGGAGCATCGGAGCGTGACCCCGCTCAAGACGATGCGTTAGCACAGGCCGGAGCGCAGAAACTCCAGCAAGGTCTCTATTTCAAGCAGATATTCTGGCGACGCATTCTTTTCGAGCAGCTCGGACACAAGAGAGACATATAAGATCGCCACATATCGTGTCAGTTTCTCCAGAGGAAGCGTGCCACGAACATCCCCTTGCTGTTGACCATGCAACAAAATCGTCTGGATCATATCGACAAAGCCAGTATCTTCATTGATGTCAGCGTGACGAGGGTGAGCAAGCAATACTTCTTGCCCCAAAGCCTGAAACGCGTAACCCGCCTCAGGAAATTGAAAGACGTGCTCATAGATGCGTATAAAGAGAAATTGCAGGGCCTGGAGCGTCGATGGGTGGGTGTCCAGATACTCCTTGACCTGTGGTTGTACATAGTCGACATAGCGTTGTTTCAAAAACGGGAGCCACAACGAGCTTTTGGTCGGGAAATACTTAAAGACGGTACCACGACTCGTTTCCGCCTTCTCAGCAATCGCCTCCATCGTCGTCTGTTCGTACCCAAGCGTACGAAACAGCTCAAAAGCGGCCTCCTCGATGCGCTGGAGAATACGTTGCTTATTGCGTTCCCGCAAAGGGACATACATGCTATCCTGCTTGTTCATACACCACCCTGGCTTTCCTGAGCATGCTTGCTCTTCAAACAGAGGATCGAGCACAACCTCTCACGTCTTGCTGCTCAATCCTCTGTTCCTCGCTCTCCTTATGACAAGATGAGAGACAAATCGTACCTTCCTTATTTTTTGCATTCAATACAAATTAATACTCATACAAACTTATACTTAGTATACTATTTAACCGAATCTATGTCAAGAACAGAAAGAACTATTTCTGCTACAAGAAAAGAAAGGGATTTTTTATGCAGCAAGAGCGCGTTCCCCTGAGGCAGAGCCTTATCTTCATCTCCTTGACACTCCTATCCCCTTTGTTTTAGGATGTAGTGAGTTAACTAACTCATTTCGTTAAGAAGAAAGATGAGGGCTACCCTTATGAGTAATATTCGTCCTTTTCGTTTCGGTGTGGCGATCCGTGATGCACAGTCAGGAGAAGATTGGGTTGCGCAGGCGCGGCGAGTGGAGGAGCTGGGCTACTCTACGCTTTTGATGCCCGATCACTTCGGGGGTCAATTCGCGCCTATTCCCGCTCTGATGGCGGCGGCGCAGGCGACAAAGTCGCTACACGTTGGCAGCTTTGTGATGGATAATGATTTTCACCATCCCGTGGTGCTGGCGAAGGAGAGCGCAACCCTTGATCTGCTTTCGGGTGGGCGGCTGGAACTGGGGCTGGGGGCGGGCTGGATGGCTTCGGACTATGAGAAGTCCGGTATTCCTCTCGATCGCGCTGGCGTTCGGGTGAGCCGGATGGAAGAGAGCTTGCATATTCTGAAGGGACTATTTGCGGACGGACCGATGACGTTTAAGGGAAAATACTATACGGTAACGAATCTCGAAGGTATGCCCAAGCCGCAGCAGCGTCCGCATCCGCCACTTATGATCGGTGGTGCGGGCAAGCGTGTGCTCTCAATCGCGGCGCGTGAGGCCGACATCGTGAGTATCGTTGCCCGTCCACTCCCAGATGGAAATTCTCTGGATGTTACGGATATGACGCCAGCCGCCACCGAGCGAAAGATCGATTTGATTCGCCAGGAAGCGGGGGCACGCTTCGATGGGCTAGAATTAAATATCCTGCTTTTCGCGGTGGTTGTAACTCAGAATCGTCAGCAATCAGCCGATCAACTCGCCGAGCGTTTCCAGACGACCGGCGAGCAGTTGCTTCAGACGCCCCATTGTCTGATTGGGACACCTGAGCAGATGGTCGAAGATCTTCTAGCCCGCCGCGAGCGCTACGGCATCTCGTACATTACCGTCTTCGGCGACAATCTGGAAACGTTCGCACCTGTCGTGGCTCAATTAGCAGGCAAGTAAGCACGATCACTTTTATCATCGGACCCGCGTAGCGACAATCCCTTGCGGTTGTCGGGCTGGCTTTTCAGGACGGTGGGCATTTAGAGGCAGGCGAAAACGACAACCGCAAGGGATTGTCGCTACGCGGGTCCGATTGATTGAAGCAATTCACCTAACACTACATGAAGTGGGTTAGTTCACTAGCTGCCATCACAACTTATAGCAACTAGTAAGGAAAAGAGAAACAGTATGAGCGAATTGAATAGAAAAATTGCCCTCGTTACTGGTGGAGGTCGAGGAATTGGGCGTGCCATCGCTTTAGAACTGGCGCAGGCTGGCTGCGATGTCGCCCTTCTAGCTCGTACACGCACGCAGGTTGACGAAGTGGCGACCGCAATTCGGGCTTTGGGTAGACGCGGCATCGCCGTTGCCGCCGATGCCGCAAACACACAGCAGTTACAACAAGCCCTTGCCGAAGTACAGGGCACATTAGGTCCGATCGCTATCCTCATTAATAATGCCGCGGTCGTCGGACCGATGGGACCGACTGCCGAGGTCGATCCGGATGCATGGGCGCAGGCGATCGCCATCAACCTGACTGGTCCGTTTCAGTTCATCCATGCCTGCCTGCCCTCAATGCTCGCGCAGGGCTGGGGCGTATTCTCAATATTTCCAGCGGAGCCGCCGCCGCGCCTGGAATGCCGCGTGGCAACGCGTACGCTGTGAGTAAGGCCGGCCTCGAAATTATGACCGTGAATCTGGCGACGGAGATCGCGGGTAGTGGCGTGACGGTGAACGCGGTCCGCCCAGGCATCGTCGATACTGCCATGCAAGCGCACATTCGCAGCTTGCCCGCCGAGCAAGTGGGACAAACAATATTCGAGCAGTTTGACACAAACTATCGCGAGGGCAGATTGCAAGATCCAGCGCTCCCCGCGCGCCTCGTAGTCAACCTCATTTCCAGTGCGAGCACAGGTGAAGTCATCAGCATCTACGACGCGCGCGGCAAAGAGCTCCTGGCGCAGAAAGCTTAATTCTGCTCCAGGTGATTAGACGGCGAGATCTCCGGCATCGACGGGAATAGTACTGCCCGTCATAAATGCTGAGAGATCGCTGGCACAGAAGAGCGCGACCCGTGCAATATCGTCAGGCACGCCAACGCGGCCAAGTGGAAGTCTAGCGGCGTACGCTTGACCCATATCGACCTGGCCCTCCGTCGTCCTGTCCGTATTGAAAACAGTCGTGCCAGGAGTTTGAATAAAAGTCGGGGCGAGGGCGAGCACGCGGATGTTGTAGCGCCCAAGCTCGACTGCCAGGCTCTTGGTGAGGCCGCGCACAGCGTGCTTTGTCGAAACATAGTGCGCCAGCCCCTCGCTAGCTCTATAGCCCGCCGTCGAGGCCAGGTTGATGATCACGCCCCCCCTGTTCGCCGTCACCATACGCTTTGCCGCCTCACGCGCACCAATGAAGGTACCCGTCAGATTGATATCAATCACCCGGCTCCACGCCTCGTCCGACATCTCCAATAAAGGATTGCTTGGATAGATGCCCGCGTTATTGACCCAGATATCGATACTCCCCAACTGCTGCATCACCTGGTCCGCAAGCGTGCTAATCGACGCGCTCTTCGTCACATCAACCGTTCCACTCGCGGCTTTATATCCCTTCTCTGTTAGACTGCGCGCCGACGTCTCGGCGAGCGCGGCATCCACGTCTGCAAGATACACGCTGGCACCTGCTTCGGCCAGCCGCGTCCCAATGGCGAGACCAATGCCGCGTGCGCCTCCTGTGATGACTGCACTTTTCCCCTGCAACGAAATAAGTTCGGCAATTGAACGGCCTGTAAAATCTGGAATAGGCATAGATACACTCCTCTGTATATCAAAAACAAGCTAGACTCCGTGGAGAGGAACCGTTCCCTCTCCTCTATCACAAAAACTGTAGCATCAGATACAGCGATTGTCAAACTCTAACTTTTTAGCTCCCGTCCCTCGTATAGCACCACCCCCATTAGGAGAGTGTTTGATTTCCACTACGGCGGCCCTCTCTCCTCGCTCACGCATCTGCACACCTTCGGCGTTTTGTATCTTTTCATACCTTTTGCTTTTTCTACATAGTTCGGTCTCTGCCCGAACTATGTAGAAAAAGCAAAAGGTATGAAAAGATACAAAACGCATCGTCCACAGCATCGACACCCTGAAAAATCTGCTCATCGACACATCTCTATACGAGCGTAAATAGCAGTATCATCTGCATTTATCGCTTTCTATCTATATTCAAGAGAGAATATAAAACTTTGCTTGCTGACAACATAAGAATAATCTGTTATACTATAGAGTATAATAAGCGTATCAGTACAAGCATATTCAGTGGAAAAAAGAAGTGGGGATTGTGGGTCAATGCGAATCAATCATCTTACTATTTACAACTTCAAAAATCTGCATAATTTCACTATCGATTTCGACCAAAATTTCTTCAATACAGTCATTCTCGGCCGCAACGGCATCGGCAAATCCAATCTGTTAGAGGCCTTAATCATCATTTTTCGCGACCTTGATCTTGGGCTCCCTCCAAGATTTCCCTATCAGATAACCTACACATGTCGCGAACGGACTATTATGGTGGATGCAGATCCAACCAGGCAGGCAGAAAGTATCAGGATCAGTGTTAATGGAACGTGTATATCCTATGCTCAGTTCCAGGCACAACCTGGACAGTCCTACTTGCCCAGCCATCTGTTTGGCTACTACTCAGGTCCAGGTGACCGCATGGAGCAGTATTTCGTCGAGCATCAGAAAAAGCTGTACATCGATTTAATCAAAGGAATAGATACTAAGAAACGGCAACAACCACTCCTTTATGCACGGCTCATCCACAGTCAGTTTGCGCTCCTCATCCTTTTGAGTCAGGAAGATCCGGTCTTCCTGTCCATTTTAAGAGAGCATCTAGGAATAGAGAAACTGCATTCCGTTCTCTTCGTGCTTCAAAAGCCTTCCTGGATGCGCGATAGTCCAGATCTCCGAAGCGTAGGTGGCGATATGAGTCACTTTCTTGAGAGACTCTCTGCACTTGCCCCGCCTTCCATAAGCGCCCCTCAACATAGAGAGACAGCGCTCAATCAATCAACGACTATAGAGCATCTGTATTTTTACCTTCCAAACAAAGCCGCCATCAGAGAGTTCGCAAAATTGTACGGGGATGATCTCCAAAAGCTTTTTCAAGCTCTAGAGAGTGCTTCCATCTCCGGTATCTTAAGCGACCTGAAAATACAATTACAATCGCGTGAGGGCCATTCATTCACCCTCCATTTAAGTGAAGGCGAACAACAACTCTTGATGATCCTGGGCCTCCTCCGTATCACCAGAAACGACGAAGCACTCTTCCTGCTAGACGAACCGGACAGCCACCTCAACCCCGCCTTGAGCATCCAATACACCGACCTGATAAGAAAAGCAGTAAGCCCACAGGAGACAAGCCAGATCATCATGACCACCCACAACCCAATCGTCGTCTCCAACCTGGACCGTCCCCAGATCCGTATTCTCCAGTGCAATGCAGAGACAAAAAAAGTTAGAGCAGTGCAACCTTATGAGAGCCCAATCGGCTTAGGCTTCAATACTGTATTAACTAGTGATTTCTTCAATTTAAATTCAACACTTGATCTGTCTACCCAGAAGCTTGTCAACCAACGGCGCGAATTAGCTGCCCAAGACGTTTTGACAGAGCAAGAGCGCCAAAAGTTAAGCGATTTGAATGAAAAATTAAGAACTTCCGATTTGAGCATCTCAACTGACCAAGTCACACTCTATCATGACTTTGTAATGGAATATACAAGAAGAGCAGAAGCAGCAATGCGTCAAAGAGCTGTACTCACTCCTGAGCAACACAAGCAAAAGCGGGAGCTCATACGCACTATTATAAAAGAACTCAAGGAGAAAGGGGATTTATAGACTTGAGGTTCGTTAACCGTGATAGTATTTCCTTTCCCAATGGATGGAAAGAAAATACTGAGCGCACTCTTACAACCATGATAGATCTACCACCAGAAGAGCGCAAAAGAATTATTGAGAAGAAGAGCTACATTTGGAGAGAGCTGAAGGATGAACTGAGGAAGTGTTGGTACTGTGAGTCAAGAGTACCTAATGTAACTTATGGAGACGTTGATCATTTTCGTCCAAAGAACAAAGTCGAAGAGTGTCCTGAACATCCAGGTTATTGGTGGCTAGCATTTTATTGGAAGAATTTTCGTTATAGCTGCACACGCTGTAACCAGGAGTCAGAGGACTCAGACTCACATACATCGGGAGGAAAGGGAATGCACTTTCCTCTTCTAAATGAGACAAAACGCTGCTACGATCCAACTTCTCATCATAAAATACAGATGGAAGAGCCCATACTGCTTGATCCAGTCGTGCCTACTGAGCCACGATTAATAACATTTGATCTCGACGGAGTGGCTCAGCCAACCTATACAAAGGAACAGGATGAAAAGAAATTTGCACGAGCAGATACATCTATTAAACTTTACCATCTTAATCGTGGTGGCTTGGTCAATGATAGGAGAATAATCGTGTGCTTGAATGTAGGCTATTTCGTTGAGCTTGGAAATGAATGGCTTTCCACACTTGAAGAAGACGAGAACAATAGAATCGCGCTTAAGGGATATAATAGCGTGATAGAGGGACTTAGAAAATTGATCGATGATAGATCTGAATATTCGGCAGCCGCAAAAGCAATACTGAGATATCACGGCCGTGAATGGAAGCACGAATGGATAGATGAGGATGTCCCTAATGCCCCATAAATAGGAGTAGGCAAGTATGTCACTAAGTGACCTGGCAAGTATCGCGATTATTGTACAGGGTGTTTTTTTTATTGTCTCTATGTGTATCAGGCAAAAGAGGTAGCGCGATGATAAGCGAAAGATACCTCTACCTGTTGTCCATCTTTACCATGCTGCCCATTTTGCACTTGTTGCAAAATGGGCAGCATGGTAAAGATGGACAACAGGTAGAGGAGCGTCTCTACTGCTTCAATCCATAGACGGCTATATGAAATGTGGATCGATTGAGGCCAGCGACGGTGGGAGAGGTGCCGACGGGGTCGCGGCCGAAGCTGGCGAGGTAAACTTTGCCGTTGGCGACGGTGGGAGGGCAGAACTTGGCAAAGTTGCCGATGGAGTCGCTCCTGGCGCCGGTGCTGTCTCCGGGGGCGAGTTGGCTGTTCCAGAGCTCTCTACTTAGATCAGACGCGTCGTAGGCACGCAGGATACCACGGACGATGTGCTGGTTGGCATCCATGACGTTGCCGTTCGCGTCTTTCGCATTCTGGTTATGAGGATGTGAAGCCCATAGAATGCCCGTGCCAGCCTTGTTACTGTCCGCCGAGAGGGAGAGCGCGGCCCCAGGCATCCCGATGGTCTCGGATTGCGCAATGTTTGGATGCTGGGAGATGGGGGCGGGCTGAAACTTGCCGTTGGCAAACTGATAGGCTTTGATGAAGTCGCCCTCGACCCAGACATAGATCCATGCTCCTTTGGGACCATGCCAGCAGACGGGTCCGGCATGAATATGATGGGTCAAGTTGTCCTTTCCGTGGACGAGAATGGTTTGGACGATCTGATTGTCGTCGTGAGGATTAAAATGGCCCATCTTGTTCTTGTGCATGACATAGAGCTTGGACTCTTTGCCGCCGCCCATCACCAGATCAGTCTCCGGCAACAGCACCACTCCCGAAGAGCCCAGGTCCTCGTCTGAGCCGTTGAGCGCGCTATTATTGAAGGGAGAGAACCAGTCGAGGACGGTGAGATCTGGGCGCAACTTGAGAATGCAGTCGCCCAGGGCCGAGCCATCGGGGCGGAAAGAGCCATTGCCGGTCATTGCATAGATCTGACCATCGCTATCCGCCGTCAGTCCCAGTCCTGCCTGCCAGATGCCGCCCTCGCTATCAGGAACCAGCTTTCCATTCACCATCTGGCTCCCAGGCGTCGTGCAGAAGAGAGCAACGCGCTCCAGAGTGGACGCGCTATACCCAAAGATCCAGCCGTGATAGGGCCCCGCATCACCATAGGAGGCAAAGGCGATGTAAATCGTATCGTTGGCTAAGAGCAGGCCAGGTCGCTGATTGTGAAAATGACTCTCGAAGGTCAGGACACCGTTGACACTCCCCTTAGCAGTGCCCTTGATACTTCCCTCGATACGCGCCGGCTGATCGAACACTTCTTCGCCTGTGAGCAGATCCAGCGCGTGTAACGTGTGGAAGTATTGTCCATCAGCCTCCTTCGTCGCCGCCACGACATAGAGCGTGCTCTTATCGAGTGAGATATCATGGTAGTGCGTATTATCGCCAATGCCGGGATCGGGCAGGGCTATCGAGGGGCCGAGCGAGACCTGCCAGAAGGGGGTTCCACTTGGATCGTCAGCATCAAAGGCGTAGACCGAGTTGTGCATCGTCCCCACAAACACGATGTTGTGGATCGTCTGATCCGCGAAGCTCACGCCGCCCACGTAGAGCGGCTGCGCGTAGACCTGGCCGTCCACCTGGAGTTCAAAGAGCTTGCCAAACTGCTTGGCATTCACATTCGACGCGTTGAGAATCGTCTCGGCCAGATTCGCACCTGTACGCGCATTATTGTTATGCTGCGTGAGCACTCCGACCGTACTCACACCGACTGTTGTAGACATGTACACTCCTTCTAGAAGCTGACTTCCTTGCTATCTTTTAGTCTCAATCGAACTGTCTGATCACTCTTCATCTACTCATCGTTGAGAAGAGGGGTAGAGTAAGATTTATCTCTTCTATGCTATATGGACGTTTCGATAGAAGACATTTAGTCTATGAGAGATTTGACTTGTCTCTATCCGCATTTTCTATGCTTCAATAAAGTTAGCAGAAAGCCAGCTTTCATCTGTGTCTACACCTGGATATTTAGAAACATAACTCGCACTGTCTGGAACAGCACGTTTCCCAGAGGAAGCGCGTTCTTCTCTTCGCGCTTCCTCACAAGGAACGAAGCTAATCCGTTAACAAGCCTGCTGCGTGGCTTCGTCGAAAGAAGTGTTACCTCGTGGTGCGCCGCCGAAGTCCGGCGTTCCGTCATGCTTCCAGTGGAAGGGTTGGGCGAAGATCTTGCGGTCATCCCAGCCGTTGCCTTCTACTGTCTTGGCATGGTAGACAAGCCAGTTCGAGCCGTTTTGTCCGGGTACGGGCAGCGAGATATGGCCCGGCCCGTACACACCACCACCTGAAGCAAAGATCGGCCCGACCTTTGTGTAGGACTGATAGTTCCCCATGTCGCCACCGTTGTAGACTAGCTCGCCCAGGTTGTACGAGGAGGTCCAACTGGCGTTGGCACTATAGACGATGGTTAGCTTATTGTTCGGACCGATATAGGCTTCGGGTCCTTCCTCGATGGGTCGCACCGATGTCTCCCAGCTCTGATCGGGATTGGCGATCAACTTACGGTGTGCTTCATCGACGTGTAGGGCATCGCTCATATGAGCAATGTAGATTTGCTGAGGGGAACCATCACCGCCGCCGGGAGCAGTGCCCGACCATAGCTCATAAAGATTGTTGTTGTAGTAGAATACGGTGGCATCGATGGCCCACTCATTGGTAGGGTCCTGAACCTTCCCGAAAAACGTCCATGACCCCAATGGATCGTCTGTGTCAGCAGTGATAGCGTAAATGCGGTGTGTGGTATTCGTGGAACCGAAGCTACCCGTGTCTCGTGCAGCGGCAAAATAGATAATCCACTTTCCACCTATGTTTTCGATCTCCGGTGCCCAGACCTGAGTGCTGTAGTCGGTTCCCGATGGCGCGGTCCAGATCGTTCTGTTTTCGGCGCTTCCCAATCCACCCAGCGTCGATGCGGCCCGAATCGAAATGGTATTTCCACTACTTCCATTTGACTGGACCAGATAGTACAGGTTGTTAGCGTACCAGATAGATGGGTCTTCTCCCGAAGAGACGATAGGATTCTGAAGTGAGCATGCGGCAAATGCTTTATGTGTTGCAGGATTAACAACAGCAGATCCGGTAAAAAGGATGAGACAGAGAATGAGGCTATTACGGACCAGTTGACTTACCGAGTGACGATGAAGAACTTCCATACATGGTTCTCCTTGTACTATTTACTCAAAGTTACAGCTTTGTACTACGAGACGTTGTCAAGGTATTTTCTCCGACGAATTTATGCTAGCAAAGATTTTTTAAGATCTTTACTGTTCCGATTCACTCCAAAAGAAGCCTATGAATCGCCATTTGATTCGGTTTTCCTTAAAGTAAAACCGGAATAAGTATTACTCTCCGATAATTTACCTCCTCAATCATCTATAAATAAGGTTTTGTATCGGCATATACCGAACTAAATAGAGCATAAGCTAAAAAAAGAGCTTGTGTCAATCTCTTCTGATTTAGACATGACTTTTGGGCCTATTTACTCTCTGAGGGCTGCAGCCGCTTCATGAGATGTCACTCAGAGACAAAGCGATTCAAAAGTTGTTTCTAAACCGATCTCTGTCGCTACGCGGGTGATTGTAAATAGCTTGGAGATGATCAGTGTATACTTTACAAATAAAAGGTTGTATACTAACAATAAGTAAGTTGAAGTAGTAGCTTTTTAGATAGTGACAGGAAATGAGAAGGAGATGAGCTTATGGAACGTCAATCTATAAGTAGTGAACGACCCTCGATTCATCCTGATACAGGGTTTGGTCTGGTGACGCTGCGCGTGGCCGACCTTGAGCGTTCATTGAGTTTTTATGAGGGTGTGTTAGGTTTTCAGCGTACTGAGAGTCAGCCGGGGCGGGCTCGTCTGGGGACGCTTGATGGGACGATACTGCTGGACCTGCTTGAGGTGCCGGGTGCGCCGTCACAGTCGTTGCCCGCCACGGGTCTCTACCATGTGGCTATCCTCTATCCGACGCGGGCAGATCTGGGGCGGGCGCTGGCACGGCTGGTCGAGGCGGGCTGGGAGATCGGGCAGGGGGACCATCTGGTGAGCGAGGCACTGTATGTCTCAGATCCTGATGGGAATGGGGTTGAGCTGTATCGCGACCGCCCGCGCAGCACATGGCACTGGAACAATGGGACGGTGCAGATGGCGACCAATCGGATCGATCTATACGATCTGATGGCGGAAGGGAAGCGTGATGGGCAGGAGTGGCAAGGGCTACCGGCGGGGACGCAGGTCGGTCATATTCACTTACAAGTAGGCGATATTCCGCAGACAGAGCACTTTTATCACGATATCCTGGGCTTTGACATTACCGCCCACATGCCGAGCGCAACGTTTATGAGCGCAGGCGGTTATCATCATCATATCGGGGCAAACACCTGGCAATCGCGTGGTGCGCAGCCCACACCAGAGACGGCGGCTGGCCTACAGACATTTGTGATCGAAATTCCGAACCAGGAGGCTCTGGCGGCGATAAAAGAACGGCTGGTGAAGCATGGAGTGGTGATGAAGGAGCAGGATGGAGAGATAGACGTGACCGATCCGTGGCAGAATAAAATCCGTTTGAAGGTGAAGTAGAAAGAGCGGGACCAGAGGAAGCACTTAACAAGCATACCTCTGGTCCCGTTCTTTTTTTTACTTGCTACTGAGCAAAAAGAAGAGCGTGTACTTAGCGCCGGGCGAGCAGGTGAGCAACCTTGCCGTTCGACGTAAGTTCGTAGCGGATACGGTCTGGATTGATATCATTGATCTTATTCAGGTCGTCGGCTGAGACTAGTAGCTCATGCGGATGCATCGTCTGCCATATATATGTAAGGATCTCTGCCTCCTGTGGCTTCGCCCCCTGTGGAATCGGGCGGTAGACAAACTGAGGCTGCACGCTCAGCTTCTTCTCGCGCATAAAAGCCTCTGCCTTGCGGAACGTTCGCAGCGCCGTCTCATCGTAGAGATAGGGATCGTAGTACTCGAAAGGGCTCAGCGTCGGCACATCCTTTGGTCGCCCGATATAGAGGAAAGCAACTTGTTGTCCATCAGTATGATGCGCTGCGCTCTGCACCACCGCCTTATTCGCCTTGTCCTCGCCAGGCATTAGAAGCGCGAGAACAGCATCCGACAAGAACTGGACACTACTCAACGGCACAATATGCACGGGTGCCTGGCCCTTGCGCTCCTCCGTCCGATAGTTGAAGTAGGAGATCGTCATACCGATTATGGTGACCGCACCACCAAAGAGCGTTGCCAGCGGTTTCGCAACCAGATTCGTTGACCAGGCAATCATAACCAGGAGCGTTGTAAGGATGCCAAGCCAGAAATCCAGGCGTCTCCATAGCGCGCTCATTACTACTACGAATCGGGAGCGAGCAGGCAATTTCTGCTTAGTTCCATGCCTCCCGTTCCTCCCATTCATACTATAGTGACCATTGCGCCGCACACTGTCTTCCCTCTCCTCCTCCTCACTTACCGTATGCGCCTGCGTCGTATCGAGTATAGCAAGATTATCACCAGGATTGGTCTGGCGTCCATTGCGGAGACGTGAGGCTTTGCGATCACGAGCGCGAATAATATCCAAACCTAGACAGGTGAGCGTAAATGCGCCCAGCAGGCCGAACGCATACATATCGCCCAGAATCGTGATGTTGCCAAGCACAAGGAGCAGGATCACAATGGGTATGCCGGTCGCCAGCATGATAGAGTAGTGCGGAGTCTCGCGCATCCGGTTGCGCTTGAGCACGAATGCGGGAAAAAAGCCCAGGCGCGCAAGGGCGATGAAGACGTGATACGCGCCGATGATGGCCGTATTGCTTGCAAAGATCAGAAGCGCGCTCGCGCTGATCGCAACCTCAGTCTGTAGAAACGTACTCCCCCAGTGGCCAGCAAGCAGCGAGATAAGCTGGGCGGAGAGGATGGTGTCGCCCGCCTCGCGTGGCTGCAACAAGGTCGAGAACATCGTTAGGAATGGACTGGTGAGGCCGATGGTGATGATGACGAGCAGCAGGGCAATACCAGCGACACGCTTGCGCGGCGTCCTCATGACAGGCGAGAGCTGCGAAATGCTCTCCAGGCCCGAAAAGGCCAGGAAAGAGCCCGCGAATCCAATCAACAGAGACTCAGGTGTCAGAGCATGTCCCACAAACATACGAGGAAAGAGTGAGAGGAAAGTAGAGAAAGATATATGTGTGAAGACCGTCACCAGGATAGCCAGATCACTTATAAAAGCGATAATTGCTCCCACCAGACTCACCTTAGCGCTCTCACTGACTCCATACCAGTTTAATACGCCGAGGAGAACGAGCACTCCTATTGTAATCAATAAGAGAATTACCTGGACCGAACCCACGCCCGGCAGTTTGACACTCTCTCCAAGTGCAGGAATGACGACACTAAGATACTGCATACCTGATAGAGAACTAATGGACGAGGTGAGAAAGTAGTCGACGAGAATGAACATACCACCCAGTGCACCAAACCACTTATTGAAAGCAGATGCTGCCACCGTGACGACGCCTCCACCCTGTGGAAAACGATGCGTAACCTCGGCATACTTCAACGTGAGTAGCACAAAGACCGACATCGTCAAAAAGACAAAAAAGCCCGCAAGATTGCCAACGTTCCCATAGAGAATACCAGGTACATAATAAATAGAGGTACCGATATCGGCAAACACAACAGCCCAGCATAAGAGTGGCCCTAAAAGAGTACCACTATGGCTGTGCTCGTCTCCCTCAGACGTCTTCGATATATCCGTCGTAAGCGTATCCTGCGACATTGAAAAACTCTCCTTTTGGCGAGCAACTATCTGGTTTTTTCTGCACTGCGAGCTGTACAGTCGCAGAAGAAAACGTTTGCATACAGCCGTCGCGCAAGCCAGACCATGAACGGCCGGCTTTTTAACTGCTTGTCAATCGATCTGCCTACTAAAAAAAAACACTCCTACGTAAGAGGAGAATAATCGCATCCTTTCCCTATTCGTAGTGTTTTTGAGTTCGATGTGAGTATAGCACACTGTGCTTCATAGTAAATCCCCTTTGCCACCCATTCCAACCTGATCAAAGAAAATCGATACTCCGTGTACCAGATATGTAAAGGAGATACATGTTAATATTTAGAGATACGATTCAGCCTCCCGAAAGTGCTACTTCCCTCTCCGAGCGTGTCGGACGCCCATCGTCTTCGCTTTCTTCTCTTTCCGGTCCATGTGCACGCCTTCGGCGTGCCCTTCTTCTTAGAGATGGTTTTACATTTTTTACATTTTCATACTTTTTGTGCGACGCACAAAAAGTATGAAAATGTAAAAAATGTAAAACCATCTCTAAGAACTGTTTCAGGCAGCGAAGCTGCACACTCCTTTCTGCTCAGAAGGTGGATGCGATGGGCATCCGATACACTCCGAAAGAGCGTTTAATCTCCCATACGGTTGGCCTCTCTCCTCGCTCATATATCCGCACGCCTTCGGCATGTTCGATTGTTTTCATATTTTTTACTTTTTCTGCAATTTAAGCAGAGCTTAAATTGCAGAAAAAGTAAAAAATATGAAAACAATCGAACATGCCGCAAAGCTGCGAGGCAGCGGGTTCTTAAAAGGCCCTTTCTTTCTGTTAGTGGCAGTGCTACAATGGATAGTCGAGAGCATGTTTATACATATGTTTTTCGATAGTGAGATTCAAGTTTTTAAAATATGAGAAATGCTCAAGGACTAGTAAGGAGTAACGTATGCAACCTGACTCTACCCCTCCCAACACGGGGCGGGTTGCTTTTCACTATGGCTGGATTATCGGTCTTATTCTAGCAGTTGTAGAAGCAGTTATTCTGATTATAGCAACCCTCTCAAGTGTTGCAAACCTCTCTTCCAGTACAGATATAAATAGTACACTCAACCTGGGGAGATCGGTTGTATCTATTATATTGAGCCTCGTCGGATTTCTCCTGGGCCTGACCGCCTACTTTGTAGCGGGTATCCTTGCCGCGCGACGGACAGGCAAGGTGAGCACGGGCGTTTTCGCTGGGATGTGGACGGGGGGATTCTATGGAGTGATCGATTGTATTGTTGCCATCATTCTTTTCTTTACGGTAACGATCGGACCAGCAATGGATCTCTATAGCCGCACCTATAGTTCGCCCGCTCAGCTCAATTCGTTGCATACAATTTTGATTTCCTCAACCTTGATCGGAGCTCTTATTGGCATTGCCCTGGCAATTGGTTGGGGAGCAGGCCTGGGCGCGCTTGGTGGGCTGATTGGCAGAAGCTCGTGGCGCAAGCAACATCCTCAACAACCCTATCCCGGTCAATTTTACCCTGGTCAGCCCTATCCTGGTCAACCTTATCCACCTATGCAGCAATATCCACCCGCTCAGGGCTATCCAGCCCAGCAGCCGTGGCCCTATCAACCCGGATACCCACCGCCACAACCTGGCAACGCGTATCCAGCCCGTCCAGATCTATCTCCTCCACAGTGGGAGAACGCTCCCAGTGCGGGCAGTAGCGAACGTACACCTATTGATCGCTCATATCGTCCAGCCGAGCCAGCAAATCAAGAGTGGCCCGGAGCCATTCCTCAGCCACGACCCGGTACCCCTGAGTTCTCTGAGCCAGAAAACCCGTACTCTAGCTAATCACTTTCAACGAAGCGTAATTGCTAGTTCTAGACTTTTTACCTTTTACACAATTTTATGCTGAGCATAAAATTGTGTAAAAGGTAAAAAGTCTAGAACTAGCAATGATCTTCTTTATGCCAGGATTCTCTCCATGCTATTATCGAGAATCATTACCATGCCTAGATAGTTCAGGCGCAGATCGGTTACCAGCCCCAGGCTGAGGTTCATCTGCACCTGCCCACGCCCAGGCACATTGCCCGCAACCAGAGTACGCACCACGCTTCCAGTCTGCTGCTGCATACGCAAGGCATGCAGCCGACCAATGAGACCAAGCTGGGGAAAGCTATTAAAAGCTTCTTGATAATGTTGTCCAGTCACGATGGCCGGATTTATACTCAGCAACCGGCCTGCAGTTGCATTACAGAATGTGATGATGTTTGTATCATTTATCGTAATCACACCATCATCAATACACGTGAAAATGGTCTCAATAAATGATCTCTCCTGGGGAATTGACATAACTTCCTCCACCTCTATTACCTCTACATCTTTTTAACATTATAAAATAACAGCAATACGTGGAACGAATTGGATTAGTATACCTGGGACAGTACACTTTCTATACCAAAACGCTTTTTCTTATTAAAGAACGCAGTAGCGTGTCCTTTAGATGTACAGTAGTACAAATAGCTTATTCCAGCGAGTGGATCTCTTCTTCTAGCATTGTGGGGGATGACTGCAATGCTCCCGCTAAAAACGTAATGAGCCATGCACGCTCGTCTCGCTTCTCTGTACGCGTGCCAGTTGGCGAGATCATGATCCGCCGGCCCTGATTCGCCATCAGCAAATTATTGGCCCGCTCAAAGCGCCACCAGAGCTCATCAGCCGTGATATGCGGCAGCAGACGACACAGCACCTCATAGTACCGGCCCGTCACCTCCGCTCCACCACTTCCTTCTAGCCGCGTGTTGATGTGTCCCGAAGGCATCTCGGCCCGCGACGCCATCATCCAGGCCTGTACCCACTCGCGCCCGCGCGGTGTATCGAAGAGGGCAAAGATGGGAGCGGCGTAGGCCAGAAGCAATTCGTTTACCGTGACTCCCCGTTCCCGCTCCTCCAACACTGCCAGGCGCTGCAATTGTTCGGCATCTACTGATGTAAAAAAACGTTGTGTCATCGCCTTTAGAAGTGCGGCCTTCGAACCAAAATGATAGTTCACCGCCGCAATATTCACGCCCGCCTCACTCGTCACTGCACGCAGCGAGACCGCCTCCAGCCCCTGCTCCTCAAATATCCGCTCGGCCGCATTGAGAATCCGCTCTTTTATGTCGCTCGTCGTCATTAGATACACCCCCCCTTGACTTATTATAGCAGATTTCGTTATGATTCAAACGTGTTTGTTTTTTGTTTCAAACGCGTTTGAATACTTATAAAGGAACATTATTTTATGACATCTACATCTCACGAACAAGATAAGCAGGGACCAACGATGGCGATCCTGATTCATGAAGGCATGACTATTAGTGATGCAACCGGACCATACGAAGCGCTACATTTTATTCCTGGTGCAGTTGTAAAGTTTGTATCTGAGACCACCAGGCCAAAGCGTGCTGATTCGGGTTTCTTGACCATTGTCGCCGACTATACTCTTGAAGAGGTTCCCCATCCAGATATAATGGTTGTTTGCCCTGGCAGCCCGGCAATTCCTCCAAGCGAGCGGTTACTATCCTGGATACGTACTGCCCACGAGACATCGTTGTGGACTACATCTGTCTGCGCTGGTGCATTGTTACTTGGTGCTGCCGGATTACTACAAGGAGTGAAGGCGACAACAAGCTGGGCCGCAATGAATGAGCTCGCAAAATTTGGTGCAATAACTTGTCCTGGCGAACGCTATGTGCGCGATGGCAAAATCATTACCTCGGCTGGCAATTCGGCAGGGATTGACATGGCTTTATACCTGGTTGGACAAATTGCTGGTTCTGATATTGCTGAGGTGACACAACTGATGTTAGAGTATGATCCACATCCTCCGTTCGATTCGGGATCATTGGCAAAAGCATCGCCCAGGGCCATTGAATTGGCGAGCGGTTTTATTCAGGATTGGGTCGCCGATTCCACTGCCAAATATGGACAGCGCGCATGAACGAAAAACAACAGAGCAAACGTATCCAGAGTAGGCTCCGTATTGTACAGTGGACAGCGTGGATTGATCTCATCTTGCTCATCGCGCTGCTGGCCTCCGCTTTCAGCAACCAACGCAATTTTGTCCACGTTCTTGGCCCGCTGCATGGCATAAATTTTCTGCTTTTAGTGGTGATTGTAGCCACACCCGCCCTCGATGGCTTGTGGAGCTGGTGGTTCCCGCTCGCCGTCTTTTTCACTGGAGGTGCCCCTGGCGCGCTGGTCGGCGAGTGGATCATCAAGCGACGACTCAAATCTTCGTCGGTCGATTATAATGAACATACTCTCTCCGAAGGTGAAGTAGGCAGTGTAGAATCCATAGCAAGCGAACTTCCGGATGAGAAGGGAAGCATGCTAGACAGTCATGATGGACGCGACGAACGAAAGGAACGTGTATGATATCACTTTTAGCATGGATTATACGCTACGGGCATGTGCTGAGCGCGGCGGTCTGGGTGGGGGGATACGCCCTGCTCGCCTTTCTCGTCGTGCCCTTGCTTGGAAAGGGGGCCAGCGAAACGTTGGTGCGACTCTCCATCACCGCCGTTCGCTTCCTCACCTACACTGGCACGCTCACCATCGCCTTCGGCCTCGTTCTGATCACTCGCACGAATGGCTTTGACCATCTTTTCGGTAGTGCCTGGGGCAGCCTCGTCCTCGTCGCCATCGTCATCGCCATCGTCCTGCTCGGCATCGGTGATGGAGCCCTCCGCCCCGCCATTCGCAAATCCACCGCAATCGGCAACGCCCGCGCCCGCCGCTGGGCCATCATCGGCTTTCTCCTCACCGTAGTAGCCGTCGGCGTCATGACCGGCGCGACCTATGTCGGCTGACATGTCGGCGGGGGAGGCCGGGCGAAATAAATATTGGCCCCTAATGGAAAGTGACCTTTCCATTAGGGGCCAATATTTATTTCGCCCGGCCTCCCCCGCCACAGGGAGCGTCGCTACGCGGCTTTCATTATAGAAAGATTAACAGAACAACAGGCCTATCACGACAGTCCACTTACTTTAGTGACAGCGAATTTGATGTCGTTTGGATTCGCGGGCAGTGCGCTGCCGGGGAACCAGTTGCCTGAGATGCTAATTTCCTTGACGCTCTCGCGCCCGCTGATGATTTGCCGCGCCTCATCCTGCGGTTTGCCCGCAATCATATTTAGCAGTTCTTTCTGGCGCTGGAGCGTCCATTGGAAGGTCCAGATGCCGCTGATTGGAAAGGTAAAATGGGCCGAGTCTACGCTGGCATCATTAGGTACGATTGGTGTTACTTGTATGTTGCCTACCACATCATAGCCTTCACCGAAGCGGGCAAGTCCATCAGCTTTATAGGCCGCTATGGCCGCTTGTTGCAGATCTTGATCTTTATAGACCAGGACAGCGCAGGCTATGCTGAAATTGATTGTGACATCGTTCGACTGATCGTTGGCATTATGGTTAGACGAGGACTTTGGCGTACACTGAATATCAGCAGCCTGACGTTCATCGGCCTTAATCTGCTGTGTGATCTTTGCGCGTGTGTCTGAAGTTAATTGCTTTGAGAAATTGTTCGTTACGGTATCAATATCGCTTTGCTGTACATAGGAAAAGTCGCTGGCGTCAGATCCGCCGCTGAAGCCGTCGGGATTGGCAGCGTAAGCTGTGCCTACACGTGCGTGAGTGATAGAATCAGTAATGTCCACAGGAAAATTGATATCGTACGGGCCGATATTTCCGCCCATTCCCGGCGTCACGGCCTCGGCAGACTGTGTCACTGTACCCCCTTCTGAGACAGTCACAATCTCTGTAGTCTTAATCTGGACGCCACTCGTACTGGTTAGAATGCTGTTACCTACTGGAGTACTGCCACCACTATCGAGATGAATTTGAGAGACGACCAGTTTACCGGTCGATGGAGTAGCATCATGGTGTCCTTTGCCCGTTGCAGCAACGGTCTGAGATTTCTGTTCCGAGGAGAGAGAGATTTTGCGCCCCTGAATGACGTTTGCCGATGGACTCCCCGTACCCACCGAGATCTGATAATCCCCATTCAGCATTCTTTGCACAGGCGTAATAGTGACTGTCGCCCCCAGAGCTGGTATATGTATGTAGAGCGCAAACAATAGGGCAAGAGCCAGTAGCGCCAAAACAACCCGCTGCCACAGCTTGAGACGTTGATAGCCCGCGACAACTCTCTGTCTTCTTGTGGTAGCAACAGGCGAGGCGGCCACCGATTCTTTGACCGTTGTAGCAGCAGCGAGCGGGCGCGAGGGAGTCGACTCCACCGGTGGAAGTGGAACTGTAGAGACATCAGCTGCGCCTGGGTTCTCCGTCCGAGCTGGCAAGACGGCCATGCTAGTGAAGAGACGCAAAAATGCCTCAGTTCGCGCGTATGGATCATTAGGACGGAATTCGCTTGCCGACTGTAGAGTCGGCTCCAGAGAGCGAAGATGCTCTTGTAGAATCTCCTGTGCCTGCGTATTATGAGCAACTGTGATATAGGGATGTTGGTTTTCGATGCCAGTATTCAGAATAGGAATATGTGACGAGTTTTGATCAAGAGTACTGCCGATGCTTTTTTGTAGAAATGTGGCACGGTCCTCATTGCGGCTCAGTTCAACCCCCGGCCATAGAAGAAGAAAGCTCGTTGCATCCGCGCGGAATGTATGCTCAACCAGGTACAGTTCGCCAGCTACATCTGAAGGGAGTTTTGTTAGAATGCAGTAATTACCGATGAAGTCATTCGTCTCTTTCATAAGACCTCCAATAGAGTAGATTGGGGAGGAAGCAGACTTTTTAGATTTCAATCAATATACATAGGTATCAATATGTAGAACGCAGTACTTACCAGGAAAATCGCTCGTATCTTTCATAAAAAGCTCCCATCTACAGATTGAGGAAGATGCAAACGTTTCAGGCTTCAATAGAGAGATGCGCCATTCAAAATCCTGTCAACTATACAATACGTTCTGGGCTATTGGAATATTCTAGTGCAACAAATCGTCTTCTTGTTCCAAATAGAGAATTCTACCTACAGAAGATCTTTACGAGCAAATTATTCCTTTTAATAATTTATCGATGGAGTAAAGTACGATAGAATTAGGGGAGCTACTAATTGTCACTCAGACTGTATATTAAATGACGGTACTTCTGTACTTCCCCATTTATCAGCCGGAACAAACTGCTCTCTGCATTCGTCATACACAGTGGTACTTTTTGACACTTTTTGTTGTCTGGCTTCATGCAACATAAGTCGTAACGTCTTTGCGACAAGATTGAGACACATGTGGAGTAGAACTGTGACATCCTGGTTCTATCATTAAACATGGAGGGGTCGCGAGCCGTGAGAAGAGTTCTTCACTCAATCTTATACTTGTAGACACTTAGAAGCATGGCGTTCTTTCTAGAGGAGTGCATGTCATCTCCAAATCTTTACTATGAGAAGAAACCTGCTCTGCGCTCTTCGTCAGTGATTCCTACGCATGGGGATAGACACTGTTCGCACAAAAAAGATGAGCCAGGTGCAGATATAAAAGATATACGAGGCAAATAGAGTATGGGGCAAAGTGTTCTCAATAAATATAGACTCGTTCCTGTGACTTCTACGCTATCTCACGCACCTTCTATGTCAGCAGGAGAGCAGGCGAATCCTGTCGATAAACAGGTGACATCGCCCTCTCTTCCTGCGGTAGAGGGTACAGAAATAATAGCAACTAATCCCGATGGTATGAGAGATCAATACATCTCTGTTCGCTCTAACGAAGAATTCGTTGAGATGGGACGGGAGGCGGAGGCACGAGATGTTTCAGGGGATGTTGGTCAGTTACCCTCCGGCTCAAGCCGGTCTGTGCATCGTGAACGGGCACCTCTGCTTTCTGAGAGATTGGAGGAAGACGCTCAACAGGAAGAAGTTGTTGAGCGTCATTCTACAAGATCGATTACGGCTAATATCGTCTCGACGCTGCTTTTGCGTATTGCTAGCCGGATTAGCTTTGTGCTGCTAGGATTTTATCTGGGCGAGCACTTTGGGTCGGCGACGGCGGTGGCGCTGGTCTTAGAATCGTTTTACATCAGTGAGCTGGCGCTGGCTCCGGTGATCGGAAGTTTGTCTGATCGGCTGGGGCGCAAGCCGTTTCTGGTCTTAGCGCCTGTGCTGGGTGCGGTCGCGGCCCTCTGCTTGCTAGCTGCCTCGCAGCTCTATCCACATCCTGATGGGAGGCACATTGATGTGCACCTGTTGATCCTGCTCGGTCTAGTTATGCTGGGACGCTTGCTGGAGGGGGCGACAACGGCTTTGAATACGCCGGCGAGCCTGGGCTATATCACCGATGTGACGACTGGTTCAGAGAAGCTGCGGACACGGGTGATGACGGCGTTTGAGGTGGCAACGGTGGGTGGGCTGGCGCTGGCGATTCCGCTGGGCGGGCAGGTGAGTGCGCTGCTGGGAACCTGGGGCTTCTTCGTGGTGATTGGATTGCACATCGTTAATACGCTGATCATTCTCTTCTTTGTCGTGGAGAGTCAGAAGCGTGTCGAGCGAACGAAGCGGCATGGCTCGCTGCTGGAGAGCCTGGGGCTTTTGCGCGATAAGCACATCTCTACATTCTTACCTGCATGGCTCTCGATCAATACGCTAGTTGGAGCCTGGATTACGCTGATCGTGATTATGCTGACCTATCCTAAAACGACGGCTGTCCTCCGTCATCCGGGCCAGTTGTTCTATGGCGGCTTCGGCAAAGGATTCGCCACCGAACTGCTGGGCGGCTTCGGCCTCTGCTTCCTGCTCGGTATGGCCCTGTGGATGCTGGTGATTCCGCGTCTGCGGCGGACGACGGTGATGCTGATCGGGCTGGCAGGGCTGGCGGTGAGTATTAGCTGCCTGGTCGTCATGAATAGCCTGGCTCCCAGCCTGAGCGCGCTGTCTCAAATGGATCACACGATTATTCTTGTGCTGCTGCCAGTACTTGTCGGGGGGATACTGCTCTTAAGTGGCTTCACACCTGCCTCGCTCACCCAGATGTCTGCTCTGGCCGAGACGAAGGCGGGTAAGCGAGGGGCGGTGATGGGGCTGTATTCGGTCGTGCTAGGAGTGGGACAGCTTCTGGGGGCTACGGTTGGGGGCTTCTCCGTTGACCTGGGCGGCTTTACCGGATTGATGATCTTCTCCGTCATCCTGGGCCTGCTCTCGCTGGGGAGCGTCGTCTACATGCGGGTTCATAAACATGATTTGATAAGAATTACGCCTGCAAATGCGGTGCATGGTTAAGATTTATGGCTAGCAGATAGGAATTTTATAGTACATTAGAGGGGGTATCCTTTATATGTATTGTGTATTGTGCTTATTCTTTGTTATGCTTAGCGTATCTCTATGTGAGTCCTGATTCGGTTGTAATTCGTTACAACAAATAAGCTGCATGTTCGCCTTCGAATCAAGCACATGCATACTCTAAATTACACAATTCATTTCAAAAGTGAGAGGATACAAAAATGGCAGACCAGGCATATTGCGTCAAATGTAAAGAAAAGCGCGACATGAAAGACCCTCATGAGATTACAATGAAGAACGGCAAGCCCGCCCTGCAAGGCACTTGCGTCGTCTGCGGCACCAAGCTAACACGTATTTTACCCAGCCAGAAAGCGTCGTAGCTCCAGCCCAACCCAAGCAAGAAGCCCCGTACCCGGCGTCTCCGTCTACGGGGCCTCCTTCCTCATCACCCTCCCTTCGCCCCACACGCTTGACGCTTCTCTCTTCTCAATCTCTCTCCAGAGGTGCCAATTTATCGCGCACAGACCAGCTTATGAACTTTTCTTATTAAATCTGGTATACAACGTGCTGCTTTTTTACCAGATTTAATAAATGAACATCATCAGCCGGAGGGTAACTGATAATGTCCCGAAGCACTCACCTTTCGCACTTCAAAGGAATGCCATATGCCCCACCGCCGCTGCTACCCACTAGATCCGAGAGTGTGTCGGACGCCCATCGTCTTCGCTTTCTTCTCTTTCCAGTCCATGTGCACGCCTTCAGCGTGCCCTTATTCTGAGGGATGGTTTTACGTTTTTTACATTTTTCATACTTTTTTGTGCTCTGCACAAAAAAGTATGAAAAATGTAAAATACGTAAAACCATCCCTCAGAACTGTTTCAGGCAGCGAAGCTGCGCACTACCATCCAGGCAGAACGTGGTGGTGATGGGCTTCGGACACACTCTGAAACTCCACGTAGGATGAGACAGAAGAAGACTTTTATGGGCATCGTTCCCTATTTTGATCTATGATAAAGTTTCAATTAAATCGATGAATAAGAAACATACATTGATGTAACTACATGTATTTATTATATCTATGCTCAGTTTGGTTGGCAAACAGGGGACAAGGCAATCTCTGCAACCGGATTCTCCTCTCATTCGTGAGATATGAAGGGTATAGTTCGCTTCTACTGTTCTGCCAAATTTGATTGTAACTCAAAGGTGTGGGAAGAGGAGTGCTTCGGGGCAAGGGGGTTGGTGATTCTCCCCGTAAACGGGGTCTGCGCGCGATGAATACGGTGCCTCTGCTTCGCAGAGCATTGTGATGAGATTTGGCGGAGCACTACCGGTTGCGTTGTGATGAGGTTTGGCGGAGCACTACCGGTTGCAATGTTTGTGGATGAAGAGGAGCACTCCCGTCTCTGACTTATTTATCATCCAGCCGAATTTCTTTATTTGCACATATCCAGGCGTCTCGCACGCTCACAGATAACCGTCTCTTACCTATCAATCGTGGTGCCGCTTTCGTTACGTCAACCGCGCCATATAAGGGATGAAGAGGAGCATTTGGATGAATCTACAGTATGAGCAGGCAGAGCCGCGTAAGGCGAATGAGATGCCTGACACTCGCTCCCAGGCGATTTCGCGCTCACAGGCGACGACCAATGGCACACGCACGCGCAATGCAGGTCGCGCGGATGCGTTTGAGACGATCTTCGAGGCGATCGCCGATCCGATCTTGATTGTCGATACAACGAATAAGGTGCGTGACCTGAATCGGGCGGCTCGGAACCTGCTTGGTATCCCCTCTAGCGGCGAGTGGCATGATGCTCCACAAGTCCAGCGCCCTCTCTTTGATCTGTATGACTTACAGGGCCGGCTGCTGCCCGTTGCGGAGTGGCCACAGTCTGTTATCCTTAGCGGTGCAACTCTTCAAGGGTCGGACGCCGTCGATGTGATGATGCGTACACATGATGGGCGTACGCTCTTCCTGAGCGTGACGGGTGCGCCGTCCTATACAGATACGGGTGAGATCGGCACGGCTGTGCTGGTATGTCGCGATGTGACGGAGCGACGGCGGATGGAGGATGCGCTACGGCAGAGCGAGGAGCGTTTTCGTACGGCCTTTACTTCTATACGCATGGGCATTGCGCTCGCGGATCTTCAGTTTCGCTTCTTGCAGGTCAACGCGGCTTATTGCGCCATTATCGGCTACTCGGAGGAGGAGCTGCTGAGTACTGATTTCATCTCGATTACGCATCCGGATGATCGTGAGGACAACATAGCCTCTATCCAGCAGTTGGTGACGGGCAAGGTTTCCGACTATGTGCTGCAAAAACGCTACATAAGGAAGGATGGTTCCAGTGTCTGGGTGCAGAATAGTGTGTCGCTTATACGTGACAGTGAAGGGCGGCCTGCTAGCTTGATTGCTGTGACCGAAGATATCACCGAGCGGCACGAGTGGACGCTGCGCACACAGAATGCGTTGGAGACCTTGTTGGCGATGGCCGAGGTATTGGTCAGTGTGCCCAGTGCGCCTGATTCTCTCGATACAGCGACACACTCTGATGAACATGGAGAGATTCGTCATCTAGTCCAACTCACCTGTGATCTGCTCGGCAGTAGAGTTGCAAATATCTCTACTCTCGAACCTGAGACGTTGCGCCTCTTACCTCTTGTTCGAGTAGGTGTTGCGCCAGAGTCAGAGCCCGCCTGGCGTGAGCAGATGTCACGAACGTTTCTTACTGATTATCTCTTTCCCACTGATATTGCGCGTCTTAAAGCTGGTGAGGCCCTGCTGGTTGATATGAAACGTCCAGTTGTGCCCGGTACTCCAACCTATGGCACGCAACAGGTCTTGTCTGCTCCTCTGCGCATAGGAGAGCAGCTCGTGGGCCTGCTTTCCACCAACTATGATACGTCCACTCACATATATCCTTTTGAGGAGGAGAAAGTCCTTTTACGCGCTATTGGGAAGTTGATCGCGCTGATGATCGAACGCGAGCGCCTGGTGCAGGAGAGGGCGGATGGGCTTGCGCGCGAACTGACGCTGCGCGAGGTGAATCGCCAGACCGATGAGTTTATTGGTATTATCAGCCACGAGCTCAAATCGCCCCTTACAACGATTAAGGGAAATGTTCAGTTGGCGCGACGGCAGATGAAACGGGTGCTGGCTCAGCAGAGTACACTGCCAAAGGAGCTCGCAGATCCCCTTGAGCAGGTTTTGCACTTCCTCGAAAGGGCGGAGCGACACATCCTTATTCAGACACGGCTGATCAACGATCTGCTCGATGTCTCGCGCATCCATTCTAACCGCCTTGAACTGCATATCGAGCGCCGCGACCTGGTCCCCATTGTGCGTGAAGCCGTCGAGGATCAACGTCAGATCGCTCAAACGCGCACAATCCAACTCTCTCTTGAGGAGCCGCAGGCTCTGATTATGATTGACGCCGACCGCGTGGGCCAGGTTCTCAACAACTATCTCTCTAATGCCCTCAAATACTCCGACCAGGACAAGCCCATCGGAATTCGCCTGTCCTGCACAGAAAATCAGGTCAAGGTGGCCGTCACCGACCAGGGTCCTGGCCTTTCCCCCACACAGCAAGAGCACATCTGGGAACGTTTCTATCGCGTCCCTGAGATCGAGGTCAAGAGCGGCTCCGGCGTCGGCCTGGGTCTCGGCCTGCATATCTGCCGCACCATCATCGAGCGCCAGGGCGGCTCCGTCGGTGTCGAGAGCGAGCCAGGAAAGGGCTCCACCTTCTGGTTCGCCCTCCCTCTCTAGTTACTTTTTGCACTTTCTACATTTTTGCAAACTTTTATGCTTCGCATAAAAGTTTGCAAAAATGTAGAAAGTGCAAAAAGTAACTAGAGAGGGAGGGCGAATTACTCGCCATCGTATAATCACCCTGTTTCCTCATTGCATCTTATCTTTAGCCGACTCTTACTCTTCGATGAAAAATCTTTAGCATATAATGGCCCTAGAAATCTGAACACGGAAGAGGGTAGGAATAAGATAGACTCAGAGCATGATGAGAAAACAGTACACAGCCGCTTTCAAGGCCAAAGTCGTGCAGGAACTTCTCAAGGAAGAGA
>JAABUQ010000420.1_pt1 | contig 98346 bp, 89 predicted proteins | sample 5560001 | NCBI WGS metagenome assembly JAABUQ01 (sample SAMN10711888, study PRJNA513371) | rock metagenome | isolation source: Antarctica rocks | place: Antarctica: Victoria Land, Finger Mt nord | collected 2015-12-18
TTCGTCTGCTCTACGCCGGTTGGGCTCATGTCTCTTGCTCCTGGTTCAGTTTGTTGATCGCGGCGAGCACCTGCTTGACCTGGTACGCCTTCGCTTTGCCTTTGTCGCTCTGGATGTTCACTCGGGGGTCTCCCTTCCACGGCGTCTTATAGACGTGGTGGGACGATCCGTCGTTCCGTGGCTTCCCGAAGTACGCCTCGCAGACCTTGGCCAGGTCGGCGAACTTGACCCCTGACGGGCTGGTCGCCATGCCGGCCAGGATCTTCTCCACGGTCGCCATGTAGTACCGGTAATGATACTACATTTCGCCCGTGATCTGGTGCGCAGAAGCCCGATCGGGACCGCGTCTAAATCTCCCGGCGACGCGGTGAGGGCGGCGAGCACGCACAGGGCCTGGGCATGGCCCTCGTCGGCTGTGTGATCGTCGGTTCGGCCTCGGCTCTCGTCGGCGCTCTCGCCTAGGCAAAGCGCGAGTAGTCGTGCGCGAGGGCGTAGCATGAGCTTTATGAGACGCGCGATGGTGGCCGGCGCCGCCACGGCGGTGGGCTTGATCGGCGCGGGGGTGCTCGGCCCTGCGGCGGCCGACGTTCCGCCGCCCGGCGGGCCGCGCACGGTCAGCATGCAGGGCGTGGGGATCGCGGCGCTGGACCAGGGTGCCAGCAACACGGGCCGCGACCGCGGCCTACCGGACCGGGATGGCCGCCGCGATCACCGACGCGCAGGCACCGCCCCGGGCTCGCAGCCAGAGAGCTCGAGGGCCACGGCGAGGAACTGGGCCTTGGCGCGCGCGTGCTTCCTGGCCGGCTTGCGGTGCGGCCCGCCCTGAGAAACCCCCCGGGTGACCCGTCGGTGAACCTGGCGGCCGGCGATCAGGGCGACGAGGAGCGTGTTGAGGCTAACGCCTTGTCGCTCAGCCTCGGCGGCCAGCAGTGCGTGCAAGACCATCATCGATCGAGTCTTGGCCGGTGTGTGATCCGCGCCGTACGCGCCGCGGTGGGACGTGGCACCTCACCTGGCGCCAGTGCAGTCGTTGTGACGGCCGAGAGCTCGCGGCGAACGGTCCGCTCAATCTCCGCCGCCCGCTCGGCCTGCCGGCGGCGTAGTGCATGTCGTGCATCGCCTTGGCCAGGTTCGCGAGCTGGGTGAGAACAGCGAGATTCGAGCGGCCACCAAGGCCCGCGGAGAGCAGCATCCGGGCGGTGCTCCGGGCTGCCGGCGGGAGCTGCGCGCGTACGGGGGTCTGGGTGCGGAGCTGCCCTGAGCGCGCGTTCAGACCGGCGAGTCACGTCGAGGCCGAGCTGCCCCCCCAGATGACCAGACGCTCGTTCGACGTCCTCTGCGAGATAGCCGACGACCGTGCGCGGCAGTCTCAACCGAGTGGCTTACCGCGCGCCGTCGCTACTGAAACCCCCGAAGTACGGCAACCGATACCAAGCGTGCCACCGCCCGCTGACTCAAGGCGACGCCCCGAAGCAAGAACGGGGTGTGGGCGGGAAGTACGCTTCACCGCCCGTGGACAGCTCAGGGCTGAATCGCGCAACTAGGACGCGGGCCATTCGCGCCTTGGCGGTGGGCTGCCTGGCTGGCGGTGCTCTGTTTGGTTGGATGTGGACGCTCGTAGGCGACCGGCCCACGGGCCTGGACCGTCAAGCGTTCGCGGCGTTGGCGACAGAGCGGGGATCCTTCCTCGCGCAGGCCGCTAAGCCGTTGGCGACCATCGGCCCGCTGTTGACAGGAGCACTGGTGCTCGTGCTGATCGCGTTGCTTGCGCGACGCCGACGGTGGCTTGCCGCCACGGGCATCGTCGTCGGCTATCTCCTGGTAGCGCTCACGGCACTCGGGGCAAAGGCGGCCGAGCAGCGGCCGCGACCAGCCGGCGCGCTCATCGATGCCGGGGGCTATTCGTTTCCTTCCACCGAATCGGCGCTCGCCATAGGGACGGCGAGTGCACCGTACGATAGGCCGCACGCTTTGTTGTTCTCCTAGGGTCGCGACGGCACCGTGTGCTCGACGAGCCGGGACAGGGGGTTGCCCTCTAGGGGCACGTGCTCGGACTTCACCCCATGGCGCATGGTGATCGCATAGGTCTTCACGCACCCCGGGAGGCGTGTACCTGCCCCCGGGCGGCGTGATGCGCCCCACGCTCTACGAGCTCCAACGCGCCGTGCCCACGTAGCTCTCGCAGGCGCGGGGCGTGATCCGCATACGGGCTGGCCATGAGCAAAAGTCCGTCGGGGGCCAGCTCTACGATCACGGTCGTGGAAGCTGCCATTCCTCTGCCCCTGTCCCACGTGCGCACCCGACACGGGCGCCTCTACGTCGACGGCGTCGTCGTCGACGACGAGACGACGGTGCGCCTGGCCACGGAGCGCGAACGCGCCGGGGAGGACCCGGCGCGACTGGTCGCTGACGCGCTGGAGATCGGCGCGCGCGTACTCGACCGCGAGCAGGCCGGCGCGCACGCTGAGTACGTGCGCGGCGAGTTCGAACGCGCGGCGCGCGAGTTGGACACCCAGTTCGTGGCGCGCGCTCGCCAGGTGGCCGAGCGCCTGGACGCCAAGGTCGACGAGGTGTTCGGACCCGACACCGGGCATCTGCCGCGCGCGCTGGCGCGCCACTTCTCCGATGAGAGCTCCGCCGCGGTCCAGCACCGGGTGCGCGCGGTACTCGACGAGGTCATGGCCCGCTCTCGCGAAGACCTGTTGAAGCAGTTCTCCTCCGCCGACGCCGGTAATCCGCTGGCCGACTTCAAGCGCATGTCGCAGGCGATGATGAAGCAGTCTGCCGACCGCCAGGAGGCGCAGCTGCGCGACATGGCCACACGCATGACCGGGCTTCAGATCGAGGTGGAGCGCTTGCGCGCTGAGCGCGAGCGCCTGGAGCAGGTGGCCGCGGTGACCGACAAGGGCACCGCCAAGGGCCGCAGCTATGAGGAGGCGGTGGTCGAGGCCCTGGACGCGATCGCCGTGGGCCACGGCGACGACTGCGACGCGGTAGGCGACCTGCGCGGCGTGGGCGGAAGGAAGGGTGACGTCGTCGTCTCCATCGACGCCTGCACAGGCCCGGCGCGGGGACGCGTCGTGTTCGAGGCCAAGAACTCCAAGCTCTCCAAGAACGCGGCCCTGGGCGAGCTCGAGGACGCCCTCGCAGCGCGCGGCGCCGACTACGGCGTCTTCGTCGTGCCCTCCGAGGACAAGCTGCCGGCCCGCACACACCCCCTACGCGAGTTCAACGGGGACAAGCTGTTCGTGGTCTATGACCCGCAGGAAGGGTCGCGCCTCGCCCTCGAGGTCGCCTACGGACTGGCACGGGCGCGGGTGCTCATGGCCCGGGGACAGACGGCGGGGGTGGACCCGGACCGTCTGCGTGGTGAGCTGGAGCGGGCCCAGCAGGCGATGGAGGACGTCCGGCGGGTGAAGGCACAGCTCACGAGCGCGACGGGGGGCATCGAGGAGGCGCGGCGCATCCTGGACACGATGGCCGCTTCGGTGCGAGCGCACCTGGCGGCCATCGAGGCCCTACTGGGCGTCGGCGAGGCCGGCGGGCTCTAATCCGGTCCGCGCTAGCGGACCTCGGCCGGCTCGTCCTTGCCCTGTAGGCGCTCGCGTCCGCGCTGCACGGCGGCACTGAACTTGGAGAGGTTGACCTCGAGCGTGCTGAGAATCTCGTCCGCATAGTCCTCCGCGCCCAGGCGAATCTCGCGCTCGCGGGCGCGTGCGTCCTCGACGATGTCCTCTGCCGCACGCTCGGCCATCTTGGTGACCTCCTCCTCGCCCACCAGGCGCTGCTGACGCTCGCGCGCCTCCTTGACGATGCGCTCAGCCTCCCGCTTGGCCTCGGCCAGCATCTCCTGGCGCTCCTTGACGATCCACCGCGCCTGCTTGATCTCTTCGGGGATCGTGGCGCGCATCTGATCGAGGATGTCGTAGATCTCATCCTTGTCGACGCGTACCTGATCGGTCAGGGGCACCTGCTTGGCGTTGTGCACCAAGTCGTCGAGCTTGTCGATCAGTACCAGGACGTCCATGCACGGCCCTCTTCGTTAGCGTTTGAGCTCTTCCTGCAAACGGCGAGCGACCTCGACGGGCACGAGATCGTCGATCCTGCCTCCGAACGTGGCCAGCTCCTTGACGCCGCTGGAGGAAAGGAAACTGTACTGCGGTCCCGCCATGAGATAGACCGACTCTATGTCGGGAGCCTGCCGGCGGTTGAGCTGGTTCATCTCGAATTCGTACTCGAAGTCCGATATGGCGCGCAAGCCCTTGACGATCGCGCGTGCCCCGATCGTCCGCGCGAAGTCGACGACCAGCGTGCTGAAGCGCTCGGCCCGGACGTTGGGCAGGTCCTCGGTGGCACCCGCGATGAACCCCACCCGCTCCTCGATGTCAAACAGCGTCTTGTCCTTGCGAACCGAGCGATCCACGACCGCGACGACCAGTTCGTCGTAGAGGATGGCGGCACGGTGGATGACGTCCAGGTGCCCGTTGGTTATGGGGTCATAGGAGCCGGGACAGACGGCTATGGATTTGGAGGCGGTCATGGGTGGCGATAGATGCGGATCAGCGTGTCCCCGTAGCGTCTCTCCTCGCCCAGAGCGAGGTCGAGGCCCAGCGGATCGCGCCGGTCGCTCTCGGTGATCACCCGCGCCGCGGGACTGAGCAGCGGCGCGAGCAGCGCCGAAAGCTCGTGCCCCAGAGCCGACGCGTGCCGGTATGGAGGGTCGATGAATACGAGATCGTACGTTTCGCCGGCGTTCCGTGCGGTGCGCAGGGCACGTGCGACGTCATCGCGGCGCAACTCGGCCTGCGCGCCGGACAGCCCGAGATCACGCAGGTTGCGCGCCAGAGCGCCCAGCGCTGCGTGCGATCGCTCCACGAACACAGCTCGTGCCGCCCCGCGCGATAGGGCCTCCACGCCCAGGGCGCCAGATCCGGCGAAGAGGTCCAGCACCGTCTCGCCCTCGAGCGCTCCGAGCAGGGAGAACACCGCCTCGCGCACTCGCTCCGACGTGGGGCGCGTGCCGCGGCCCGCGGGCGCGCTCAGCCGCCTGCCCCCCAGGTGGCCGGCGATGACCCGGGGACTCATCAGGCAATCGGCGCCAGCTGCTCGGGCCCGAACGCGTGCGTCAGCGCGGCGGCCAGGAGAACGTGCACGGGCGAGCGCAGCTGCGGATCAACAGCCACGATCTCCTGGGCACGCACGCGCGCGCGCGCAAGCAGCTGGGCGTCCTCGGGTAGGCGGGCAACCCGGAACTGGCCCACTCCAGACTGGCGCGTGCCGACCAGCTCGCCCTCCTTGCGCAGCTCGAGATCGATCTCGGCCAGGCGAAAGCCGTCGTCGTGGCGCACCAACGCCTGTAGGCGAGAGGACCCGGGCGGACCAACGAGCAGACAAGTCGACGCGTGCTCCCCGCGACCTATGCGTCCGCGCAGCTGATGCAGCTGGGAGATCCCAAAGCGCTCCGCGTTCTCGATCAGCATCACGGTGGCGTTGGGCACGTCGATGCCGACCTCAATCACCGTCGTGGATACGAGCACGTCTGCCTCGCCGGCCGCAAAGGCGGCCATCGCCTGTTGCTTCTCGCGAGCCGGCATCTGCCCGTGGAGCAGACGCAGGTGAAAGCCGGCGAGCTCGTGCGTGGACAGGCGCTCGTACTCGGCGGTGGCCGCACGCGTCTGCGCCGAGCCGCCGGCGGTCGCGTCGGTTGGGCCGTCGGCCTCGGCGATGAGCGGACAGACCACGAACGCCTGACGCCCCTCGCGCAGCTGCTCGCACAGATGCTCATAGGCGCGCCCGCGCGAGGCGTCCCCAGCCACGATGGCGGTACGGATGGGGCGCCGCCCTCCCGGCAGAGCGTGCAGTTCGGTGACGTCCAGATCGCCGTATCCCGCCAGCGCGAGCGTGCGGGGGATCGGGGTGGCGGTCATGTGCAGCACGTGAGGAGCGCGTACGGGTGACTCCACACCGTGTGCCCACTCATCGCGCTGTGGCGCGGGCCCGAGGCCGACCTGCTGGTCAGGCGCGATGGTCCCCTTGGCGTCCAGCGCAGCGCGCTGGCGCACCCCGAAGCGGTGCTGCTCGTCGATGACCGCGACGGCTAGGGAGCGGAAGCGCACGTCGGGCTCGATCAGCGCGTGGGTGCCCACCAGCAGCGACAGCTCCCCCGAGCGCAGCTTGCCTAGCAGGTCGGCCCGTCGACGCGCCGGCGTGGACCCGGTGAGCAACGCGCACGGTACGGGTTCGGGGGCCATCAGACTCTGCAGCGTGGCGAAGTGCTGCTCGGCCAGGGTCTCGGTGGGCGCCATCAGCGCGGCCTGGTGACCGTGCTCGACGGCCCGCAGCATGGCGTGCACGGCAACCACCGTCTTACCCGCACCCACCTCCCCCATGAGCAGCCGCTGCATTGGCCGTCGTTGGGCGAGGTCCGCGCCCACTTCCCGCATGGCCTCACGCTGGTCGTCGGTGGGCACGAACGGCAGACTCTGGCACCAGCGCGCGCTCAGCTGCGCCTCACCGTCGAGTGCGAGAGCACCGACCCGTGCTCGCCGCCCGGCCCGGCGGCGCAGGAACATCAACTGGGCCACCAGGAGCTCCTCGAAGGCAAGCCGCCGCCGCGCCTGCTCGGGCTGGGCTTCGTCGCGTGGGAAGTGCATGGCCGTCAGCGCGGTCGCGCGGTCTGACAGCCCCTCGGCGGCGCGCAGTCGGCCGGGCAGCGCCTCGGGGACGTCCGGCAGGTACATGCGCGCGCCCCGTACGAGTCCCAGGATCTGCGTGGAGGTGATTCCTTCGGCCGCGGGATAGTGGCTGACCATCTGAGCCGTTCCGCCCGACGGCCGTGCGGTCTCGCGGCCCTCCGGGCCGCCGTCGCCCCGCGCGGTGAGGACGCCCTGGTCTGGGCCGGCGCCGGGCACGAGCCCGCCGTGATCCTGTCCTGGAGCGGTGCCATGGCCGGACCGCTCGAGGCTCGAGGACGCCGCGACGGCGTCGACCTCGGCGTGGTGGGAGACGCGAAAGCGCCCCCGCGCCTCGGCCTTGCCGTGCAGCAGCAGGCGCGTGCCGGCCGGGTAGCGCGAGGACAGCCACGGCTGGTTGAAGAAGGTGACCCGCATCGTCCCGGTCTCGTCAAAAACGGTGGCTTCGACCAGCGGGCGCATGTTGCGCCGTCGAACCGCTCGCGCAGCGATGCTGCGCACCTGCACCGCGACGGTCGCCTGTTCGCCCGCGACGAGCGTCGACACCATCCTCGCCTCGCGACGGTCGCGCGGCAGATGCTCCAGCAGATCGCCCACGTCGCGCAGGTGCAGGGCCGCCACCGCATCGGCCATGCGTCCCGGTGGCACGTCCAGTGGCACACGTAGCGCCGATGGACGCGGCCAGCGCAGCGGCGCCGCGCGGAGCTCGTGCTCGCTCAGTACGCGCGTCTGGGCGAACGCCCTGGCCGTCGCCTGCGCGCTGACGCTGGGGGGCTCATCGGTGGTGCTTTCGCCGCTGGGCGGGAGGGCTTGGATGATGGCCATGGGTCGACGCCAATGATGACGGCGGGCGCGGCGGTCAAACCGGGGCGCGGTGGGTGCGTGCCACTACTCGGCTGCCACCAGCCACCAGTAGCTCGGCTGACCGCCGTCGCGATACTCGAGCTCAGCCCCGTCGGGGGCCAGGCGCTCGACCTGCTCGGCGTCCAGCGGAGCGCCCTCGCCGGCGAGGACGCTCACCAGCTCGGCCGGGGCCAGCGTGTCCGAGGGCTCACACAGCGCCGCAAGCACCGCGGCCAGCGTCACGGCGGGCGGTCCCCAGGCCACCACCTGCTCCTCGACGAAGCCCACTGCCTCGCCGCGTGCAAACCGGTGCTGGGCGTCATCGCGTGCGGCGCGTGCCACTGCTCCCGTGCGCACATGCCCCAGAGCCTCGGTCAGGGCGATTACGTTCTCCTCCACGCTGCGCTCAGCGGCCAGCGCAACCGCTGCCGAAAGGCCGGCCTGCTGGCTGGTCGAGCGCACGACGCGCACGTGTTTGTCCGAGAGCTCGGCGGCCCGCTCCGCGGCCATGATCACGTTCGCCGAGTTGGGGAGCACGACGACCTCCTCGGTCGGCACCTGGTGGATTGCCGCCAACAGCTCATAGGTGGAGGGGTTCAGGGTTGGGCCTCCATCCACGGTGTGCACGCCGAGGCTCGCGAACAGATCCCGCAAGCCCTCGCCGCTGACCACCGCGACCGCCGCGCAGCGTGGGCCCGCCGGAACCCCCTCGCGAAGCTTGCGCTCCGGCGCGGGGTCGAGAACCTGAGCGGACGCGCCGGTTGCCTCGCCGAGGCGCGCGTCGCGCTCGGCGACCTGAATGCGCATGTCGGCGACATCCAGGCGCGAGACCTCACCCACGCCCACGAACACCTCCGTCGCCCGCTCGGGCTCATCGGTGTGCACGTGGACCTTGAGCGTGGCCTCGTCGCCCACCACGAGCACCGAGTCACCGACCCGCTCGAGGGCCGCAATGAAGCGACCGGGCTTTAGCTCCCCGCCGGTGACCGCAAAGTTCGTGCAGTAACGGTAGGTGCTCGAGCGATGCTCAGGGTGGGTGATGCGCGCCGGCGCATGGTGGTCGAGCGCGGGTGGTGCGTCGCCGCGCAGCGCCGCGACCACGCCCGCGAAGATGATGGTCAGCGCGTACCCTCCGGCGTCGACCACCCCGGCGTCGCGCAGCACGGCCAGCAGGTCTGGCCCGCGACGCACCGATTCCTGGCCGGCCGTCACCGCGCGCTCGAGGGTGGAGGCGATCGCCTGATCCTGCAGCTCGGGCGCGGTGTCGGGCTTCAGCCGCGGGCTCTCGCTGCGGTGCGCGAGGTCGGTCATGATCTCGTGCGCCATCTCCCTGGCCACCGTGAGAATCGTTCCCTCGGCCGGCTCGCGCACGGAGCCGTAGGCGCGGTCGGCGGCGTGGGCCAGCGCCGCCCCGATCAGGGTGGGGTCGATCAGCTCCCCGGGTCGGGAGACCAGTTCCTCGGCCGCGCCGCGTATCAACTGGGAGAGGATCACGCCGGAGTTGCCCCGTGCACCGAGCAGGGCCGCGCGCGCCACCGACTGCACGATCTCCTCGCGGCCGATCTCGTCGATGGTGCGCAGACCGTCGCCCATCAGCCGATCGAGCTCGGCCAGCACGGCGCGCAGGGTCAGGGCCATGTTGTCGCCCGTGTCCCCGTCGGCGACGGGGAAGACGTTCAGATCGTTGATCTCCTCGCGGCGGGACTCGAGGTGGGCGAGCCCTCCCGCCACGGCGACGCGGAAGCGAACCAGGTTTACGTCGGTCACCGCACCTCCTCGTGTTCGCGGCCGATCGCGCAGCGCTGGAGGCAGCCGCGTGTCAGGCAGCCTTGGTGACCTTGCCGGCCTTCAGGCAGCGGGTACACACGTAAACACGTCGTGGAGCCCGGCCTACGAAGATCCGCACCTTCTGCAGGTTGGGGTCAAAGCGCCGCTTGGTGGCGACCATCGAGTGACTTCGGCTGTTGCCGAAGGCGGGACCCTTACCGCAGCTGTGACAGACCTTGGCCATGAGCGGCGTCAGTCTAGCCGCTGATCAGCCGGCCACGCAGCGCGGCCATGGCCATGACGGTTTGCGCCGCGTGACGGCCCTGGTCGCGTTGGTCGCCGCCGGCGCGCGCCAGGGCCTGCTCCATGGTCTCGCAGGTGAGTACGCCGAAGGCGCAGGGCACGCCACTGCTCAACTGCGCGTCCTGTATGCCCCGCGCGGCCTCGGCGCAGACGAACTCGTAGTGGTCGGTCTCGCCGCGGATGACCGCCCCCAGGCAGGCCACGCCGGCGTACCGCCCACATTCGGCCAGCCAACGGGCGGCCAGGGGCAACTCGAACGCCCCGGGAACGTCGAACACGTCGACCTGCGACTGGCCGGCCTCGGTGAAGGCGCTGCGGGCACCGTGCACGAGCCGCTCGGCCAGCTCGCCGTAGAAGCGTCCGACGGCAACGGCCCAGGACGCCTGGTTCACCGCTCATCGCCCGGGCGCGCTGCGGCCCGCTCGGCGGCGGCGTCGCGAACCCGCTCACTGCGCAGCAGCTCGGCATCGAGATTGGTCCCCTGGTGGTGGAGGGTGTGGCCCATGCGCTCGGCCTTGGTACGCAGATAGGCCTCATTGTGAGGATTGGGGGCGTGCTCGATGGGCACCTGCGCAGTCACCGACAGTCCGTACCCCTCCAGCCCGCGAATCTTCTTGGGGTTGTTGGTGAGGATGCGGATCGAGCTCAGGCCGAGGTCGGCCAGGATCTGGGCGCCGATCCCGTAGTCGCGCAGGTCGGCGGGCAGTCCCAGGCGCTCGTTGGCCTCGATGGTGTCCAGCCCGTCCTCTTGGAGGCGATAGGCCCTCAGCTTGTTGAGCAACCCGATGCCCCGTCCCTCCTGGGCCAGGTAGAGCAGGACGCCCTCCCCCTCACGATCGATCATGGTCAGGGCGGACTCCAGCTGCTCACCGCAGTCACAGCGCAGCGAGTGAAACACGTCACCGGTGAGGCACTCGGAGTGCACCCGCACGAGCACATCGGGACGTCCGGCCACGTCACCTTTGACCAGGGCAACGTGGTGCTTTTCCTCGAGCAGGGACCGGTAGCCCACCGCGGTGAAGTCGCCGAACGTCGTGGGAAGCCGCGTGGAGATCACCCGCTCGATCAGGCGGTCGTGACGCCGGCGGTAGGCGATCAGGTCGGCGATGGTCACCATCTTCAGCCCGTGGCGCTCGCAGTAGGCGACCAGGTCGGGCACGCGGGCCATGGAGCCGTCCTCGTTCATCACCTCGCAGATCACCCCAGCGGGGATGAGACCCGCCAGGCGCGCCAGATCCACGCTGGCCTCGGTATGGCCGGTGCGCTCCAGCACTCCGCCGCGCTTGGCCTTCAGCGGGCTGACGTGACCCGGCTGGACCAGGTCCTCCGGGCGGCTCGACGGGTCGATGGCCACCTGCATGGTGTGCGCGCGGTCATGGACTGAGACCCCGGTGGTGACGCCGTCGCGCGCCTCGATGGTGGCGGTGAAGGGAGTCTGCAGCGCGGACTCGTTCTTGGCCGTCATCAGCTCCAGACCGAGCTCGTCACAGCGTTCCGGGGTCAGAGCCAGGCAGACCCAGCCGCGGGCCTCCTTGGTCATGAAGTTGATCGCCTCGGGCGTCACGAACTGGGCGGCCATGACCACGTCGCCCTCGTTCTCGCGGTCCTCGTCGTCGCAGACGACCACCATCCGCCCCTGACGGATCTCCTCGATCGCCTCATCGATCGCCGCGAAGGGGGTGGTTGTGTGCGAGTGGCTCATGGGTTGGTGGGCGTCGGGTCGGGTGCAGCGCGCGTCGGGCCGGGTGACGCGGGTCTCGTCCCGGCGGCGTGCGCCACGCGCCAGGGCTCGAGCAGGCGCTCGACGTGCTTGGCCAACACGTCGACCTCGAGATTGACCCTAGCGCCGACGTCGAGCCGCCCGAGATTCGTGCGGCGCAGCGTCTCGGGGATCAGCGAGACCTCGAAGCCGAGCGGGTCCACGGCGCTGACCGTCAGGCTGACACCGTCCACCGCCACCGATCCCTTTTCCACCAGGTAGCGCAGGATGGCCTCACCGGAGGTGAACGAGAGGACCCGCGCGAAGCCCTCCTCACGCGCGGCGCGCAGGGTGGCGGTGGCGTCGACGTGACCCTGCACGATGTGGCCGCCCAGCCGGGCGTCGGCGCGCAACGGGAGCTCCAGGTTGACCGCCGAGCCCACCTGCAGCTCACCGAGTGAGGAGCGCGTGAGCGTCTCCAGCATGGCGTCGGCCGCGAAGCGCCCGTTGCCCACCGCGGTGGCGGTGAGACAGACACCGTTGACCGCGACGGAGTCGCCCTCGCGCAGCTCATCGCCCAGGCGCGTGGCCAGCGCGATGCGAGCGCCCCGCCCGTCTCTCTCCAGGCTGAGCACCTCACCGAGATCGGCCACGAGCCCGGTGAACACGTCACCACTCCTGTAGGCGGGCCGAGATCAGCAGATCCTCACCGACGCGCCGGCAGTCCAACGTCAGCGCCCGCATGGCCTCGGCGATCCGGTCCACGCCCTCCCCCTCCAGTGGGTCGCGTGCGGTCCTGCCGCCCAGTAGCAGCGGGGCCAGGAAGAGCCGGACCTCGTCCACCTCGCCGGCGTCCAGGAAGGCGCCGGCAAGGTGCGGGCCACCCTCCAGCAGCACCGCGCTCACGCCCAGGCCGCCCAACTGGTCAAGCGCCGAGCGCACGCGCGCCGGCTCATTCTCACCGGCCGCCACCAGGACGCTCGCTCCCGCGGCTGTCATGGCATCCGTGGCCGCGCGCGGCGCGGCGCGGGAGACGACCACGATCAGGGGAACCCCGGAAGCGTCGGACACGAGGCGCGATGTGAGCGGCAGGCGGGCCAGGGAGTCGAACACCACCCGCCGGGGTTGGTGGACCTCCGTCGCGCCAGCCGTGAGCGGTACACGGGCGGTCAGGCGCGGATCGTCGGCCAGGGCGGTGCCGATGCCCACCACCACGGCGTCGACCATGGCCCGCCAACGATGGGCCTGCTCACGCGAGGGCTCGCCGCTGATCCACTGTGAGTCACCCGCGCGAGTGGCGACCTTGCCGTCCAGGGTCATCGCTGACTTGAACAGCACCCAGGGTCTGCCGGTGCGCGCGTGCTTGCGGAAGGCCTGGTTGAGCAGACGCGCCTGCGCCGCCACCTCGCCGTCGGCCACGACCACCTCCACGCCCTCGTCGCGCAGGATCCCCAGGCCCCGGCCCGACGCGTGCTCGCTGGGGTCATCGGAGGCCACCACCACGCGAGCGATGCCCGCCCCCACGATCGCCTGGGTACATGGAGGGGTCTTGCCCTCGTGGCAGCACGGCTCCAGGGACACGTACATGGTGGCGCCCGCGAGGTCGACTCCCGCGCACGCCGCTATGGCGTTGACCTCAGCGTGGGCGCCTCCGTAACGCTCGTGCCAACCCTCCCCCAGCACCTCCCCTGCACGGGTGATCACCGCGCCAACCACCGGGTTCGGACTCACGCTCCCCTGCCCGTGGTGGGCGAGCTCGACGGCGCGCCGCAGGTGAGGCAGGTCGCTGGCGAGGGTGGAGGCCATCGGCCGACGTCAGGATAGACCCCGTCGTCCGATTGACCCTCGCTTTATCCCCCCCCTGCAGGCAGAGGTGCAGCGGCAGCGCTACCCGCGCAGCGCCCGCCCGTGAGGTGGTAGACGGTCATCTCCGGCCCGGGTCGCGCGTAGGCGAGTGGGTAGTAGTCGAAGGTCCAGTCGAAGTTGAAGGGCACCGCCCGCACGCCCGCCGCGTAGGGGGACGCGTGGTAGGCCGTCTGCGCGCTCGAGGCCAGGGTGCGGTAGTAGAGGATCGCGCCGGGCACCCGCCCGGGGTTTGACAGGGCGCGTCCGGACTGGGTCGAGCCGCTGACGATCCAGCAGTAGGGCGGGTCCGAGCTCTCGTAGTGGGTGATCAGCGCCGGGCTGAGTGTCGTCTCGTAATCCTCGATGTTCACCGTGGGGCCGCTGGGGTCGACGGTGCCGTCGCTTGAGACGACCATGCGCAGCGCTGAGTACTTCTGCCAGCGGTAGCCATTGGCCGTCTGCTCGGTGGGATGTCCGATGTCCTGCGACCATCCGTCGGGTATCACGGGCTCCGCCACGATGTGCGAGCCGACGGGCACGTGAGCAACCATCCAAGCGCGCGTCTGATTGCGCGTGTCCGCCCGCGCCAGGATGAGGCCCGAGTGGATCGAGTAGACCAGGCCCTGGCCGAGCAGCGCCACCACAGCCACCACCAGGACGGTGGGGCCCAGCACCGGACGGCGCCAGCTGACGCGGTCTGCGAGCTCCACGGCGAAGTACGCGGCGAGCACACAGAAGATGGGCAGCACGGGCATCAACCAGCGCCCGAAGTAGCGGCCCTGCAGCCCCATGAACAGCAGGAAGACCACGGGCGCGGGCACGAGCAGAGCAATCAGGCGCCGTTCGTCGCGCCACAGGGCCACCGCTCCGCCGAGAGCCGCGAGCGCGGGCACCCAGCCCAGTCCCCAGGTCAGCGTCCACAGGTAGTAGGGGATCCCACTCAGGTGGCCGGCGCCGAGCTTGCCTGCCGCTCCCTCGGAGACCGAGGACTGGTGAGCGAGGCCGTGGACGAAGCCGCGGAAGTTCAACACCGAATAGGGGTCGGCGACCAGGAACGCGACCACGGCCACGACCGCCGCCAGGGTCATGCCCTGGATCGCGCTGCGCTCGCCGCCCTCTGCCAGGAACTGCGTCGCGACAGCCGCCAGGAGCGGGATGAGCACGATGCCCCCGGTGTACTTGGTGGCACAGGCTAACCCGAGGCCCGCGCCCGCGATCACGTAGTCCAGCGCACGCCCGTTGCGCAGCACCCCGGCCGTGCCCAGCAGCGACAGGGTCACCGGCGCGAGCGTCGGGACGTCGTTGAGGGCCATGTGGGAGTAGAAGACGGGTAGAAAGGCAACCCCCAGGAGTGCCGCGGCCACCACACCCGCGCGGCGGTCGAGCAGGCGGCTCGCGGTCAGATAGAGCAGCCACACCGCAAGGGTCCCAAGAATCGCCGCGGTGACCCGTCCCACCACGAACACCGCGGCTGGGTTCAGTGCGTACTGATGCGAGACGCCGGCGCGCCCTCCGAACCAGACCCCGAAGATGAGGTGGAGCAGGTACGTGAAGGCGGGAGGGTTGGAAAAGTAGTGCGGGTCGAGGTCGTGGAACATGCCGATCGCCTTGGGCACGAAGTGGCTGTTCTCGTCGGTGTTGTAGGCGTAGGGCAGACCCTGCGCGACGCCCCACAGGCGCAGTCCCAGGGCAACGAGGAGCACCACGACCATGGCGAGCCGGTACGGCGTCACTCGCAGATCGCGCTGCGCGGGGGGGTCCTCGAGTACCGGCCGGGGCGCGGCCAACTCGTGGGCGGGCGGCGCGCTAACCGCGGACACGACGCTCGCGAGGGCTAGCAGCGGACATATACCGCGTAATATTGACTGCTGAATAGATAGGAGAAGCCGGGCAGGGGCACTTGGTCACGTGGATCGTCGCTTACGTCGACGATCGCGTGGCGGAACACAGCGTCGCCGATCGGGTAGATGGCCACCCCGCGACGAATCAGACGCTCGAGCGAGTGATTGTTATGGGCGACCTGCCCGCGCACCTGGCTGCGCGCCACGACCTGTCGCGGAGCGGCGTCAAGGATCCAGCGGGCGTCGGGTAGCAGCTTGTGGTTGGGGAGCGACAGCGGCCCGCAGCGTCGCAGGTTCAGACGCACCCGCCGATCGTCGAGCACCTGAGCCAGCGCGCGATGGGAGTCGTCGCGGAAGCTCAGGGAGCTCTGCAGGTTGGTCAGGTTCAGGCTGCCCTGAGCCTGCACCACCCCCAGGAGTACCAGAGCCCCAGCCGCAGCCATCCACACTCGCCGCAGACGGCTGCGCGGGGTCAGGAGCGACCATCCGGCCAGGGCCACGGCGCCGAACAGCATCACGATCACCGCCGGTGCGAGCAGATAGCGGTCGATCACCGACGTGCCGACGGCACCCAGCAGGAAGAAGGTGCCCAGGCCGATTACCAACATGGCCAACGGCACGCGCGAGCGGCGCGGCACCAGGACCACCGCGAGGATGACTCCGGCTAGCGCCCCAGCCACGAGGGGAAGCTTGTCCAGGCGCACCAGGAACTGCCAGGTGGCGACGGGGATGTTGGCCAGACCCTGGGTGCGTCCCAGTTCCTCGGCCAGACCCCGGGTGGAGTGCAACGAATAGGTGGCGTGGCCGGTGACCACGAGGTCGACAGTGGCCCACAGGACGGGCCCCGCGGCGCTCAGCAGCGCCTCCCGCGCGCGGGTGGGCCAGTCGGCGTGGCGCGCGCACCACACCCAGTAGATGGCCGACAGCAGCCAGGCCTCGGGACGCAGAAGACCGGCCAGGGCCAGTAGCGCAAACACGCCAAGCTCGCGGCGACGGGAAAGCCTCCCGGCGGTCCGCTCGGCCTCAAGCGAGGCGGCCCAGACCACCAGCGCCATGTAGGCAAAGTCCAGATACCCCTGAGCGGCGAGGAACTCGTAGTCAAAGCGGGTGCACAGCAGGGCGACGGCGACGGCTCCCACGAGCGGCCCGAAGGTGATCCGTCCCAGCCGGTAAAGACCGGCCGCCAGCGCCACGAAGGAAACCACTGCGCCCAGGATCATCACGCGGTCCCCAGCGTGGCCGAAGAGGGACATGAGCACTCCGAACGCGATGGCCAGCGGGTGCTCCGTCGGCCCTCGGTAGACCTGGAACTGCGGCAGGTGCAGGTGCAGCAGGTCGCGTCCCCACAGCAGCGCGTAGTAGGAGTCGTAGGTCGGGTAGGTGGGAAAGAGCAGATACCCGGCCAGAGCGCCGGCGCAGAGGACAATCAGGCCAACACGCGCCCAGGCTGAGGCCGGCGCGCCCCTAAGTCGCACCAACCAGACGTGGACCGGCCCAGGCCGGGTGAGCGTCGCGCTTTCCATCGGGTCCTAGAAGCGGTCGGCGCCAAGTGGTCGCGGCCGAGTGCGTACCCCCACGTCCGGTCCTCTGGGATACTAGGTGGCCAGTTTAGGCGAACCCTGATGTCCGCCTGTCGTCCGGACCCAAGCGCTCTCAGACCGGCACGAGGAGGCACATCACCCACCCATGAAGCTGATCATCCAGATCCCCTGCTGGAACGAAGCGGGACAGCTTCCCGTGACCCTGGCCGCGCTCCCACGGGAGGTTTCCGGCTTTGACACCGTGCAGTGGCTGGTGATCGACGACGGCTCGACCGACGACACGGTGGAGGTGGCACGCCGTCACGGCGTGGACCACATCGTCCGCTTGACCAACAACAAGGGACTGGCGGCCGGTTTTCAGGCGGGACTGGACGCGTGCCTGAAGCTGGGCGCAGACGTCATCGTCAACACCGACGCCGACAACCAGTACTACGGTCCCGACGTCGTCAGGCTGGTCGGGCCCATCCTCGCCGGTCGCGCGGACATGGTGGTCGGCGATCGAGAGGTGCTGACCGTCGAGCACTTCTCGCCGCTGAAGAAGTCGCTGCAACGCTTGGGCTCGTGGGTAGTTCGCCAGGCTTCCTCGACCTCGGTACCCGACACCACGTCGGGCTTTCGCGCCTACAACCGTGAGGCGGCGATCCAGATGCTTGTCGTGTCGAAGTTCACCTACACACTGGAGACCATCATCCAGGCCGGCAAACTGCTCGTGGCCACCGACCACGTGCCCGTGCGCACCAATACGGCCACCCGCGAGTCACGTCTGTTCCCCTCCACGTGGGCATATGTGCGCCGCAACGCGATATCGATCTTTCGCATCTACTCCCAGTATGAGCCGCTGAAGGTCTTCTGGGGCGCGGCCACATTGACCGGGCTGGTGGCGTTCGTGGTGTGGGGGCGCTTCGCCTACTTCTACCTATTTGCCGGCAGCGGCAAGGGGCACGTGCAGTCGCTCGTCCTCGGAGCCGTCCTCTTCAATGCGGCCATGCTCCTGGCCGCCCTGGGGGTGATTGGCGATCTGTTGGCGGCCCAGCGCGTGATGACCCAGAAGACATTTGAGCGGGTGCGCCGTATCGAGCTCGAGCTCGGGGTCAAGCCGTCGCACTATGAGCCCGGGGCCGCCCCCACCGGGGTCCCCGCCACCACCGGGGCCGGCTCCGCCGAGGCCACGGGAGCGGGCTCTGAGCGCTCCGCCGAGCACTCAGAGCCCGGACGGGCGCTGCGCGTGTGAGCGGGCTTGACGCCTCCGGGGCGACGGGTGCGGCGCCTGAGAAGGTGGTGACCGGCAACACCTACGACAAGTACGGCTCCACCAACCCGGTGGTGCTCCGCCTCATGCGCGGCTTCGAGGCATCACTGGACGAGCTCTTCGCCCTCGCACAGCCGCGCTCGCTGCTGGACGTCGGATGTGGTGAGGGTGTGCTCACCCACCGCTGGGCCCAGCGCCTCAGGGACGCCCGAGTCGTGGGCATCGACCTCGAGGACCCCCAGCTGCGCCGCGAGTGGGAGCAGCGTCGTGCGCCCAACCTGGAGTACCAGGCTGCGAACGCCGAGAATCTGCCCTACGCCGACGACGAATTCGATCTGGCCACGGCCATCGAGGTGCTCGAGCACGTGCCAGACCCCGAGCGCACCGTCGCCGAGATGGCGCGCTGCGCCCAGCGCCATCTCCTGGTTTCCGTGCCTCGCGAGCCCGTGTGGCGCATGCTCAACGTCGCTCGCGGCGCCTACTTGGGCCAGCTGGGCAACACGCCCGGACACCTCAACCACTGGTCCCGACGAGCGATCGTCAGCCTGCTCTCGCGCCACGGAGCGGTAACCGAGGTCCGCTCTCCGTTCCCGTGGACCATGCTGCTCACGCGACTCTGACCCGCGCCTGATGGCTCCGGCAGGGAAGCAGGCTCGGGACAGCTCGCGCTCCTACGCGAGCGGAGCGCGCATCCTCTCGGTGGGCATCGCGGCCACCGGCGTTCTGACGTTCGCCTACTTCGCCATCGCCAGCCACGTGCTGGACGAGGTGCAGGCCAAGCGGATCGACCTTCTGTGGTCGGTCATGTTCGTGATCATCTCGGTCATCTACCGGCCGATCGAGCAGTTGCTCTCCCGCACGATCGCTGAGCGCCGGGCGCGCGGATATGACCAGCACTCGCTGCGCGTGCCCATCATCATCCAGCTGTTCTTCGCGGTGATCTTCCTGGCGCTCGCGCTCCTGCTGCGCCGCCGGGCCGTTGCCCTGTTCGACGGATCGACGCTGCTGTACTGGGTGCTGGTCGTCGGCACTCTGGCCTACGCCGCCAGCTACTTCGCCCGCGGTTACCTGGCCGGACGTCAGCTTTTTGGACTCTACGGCGGGCTGGTGCTCCTGGAGTCGGTCTCGCGCGTGTGCTTCGCCGGTTCGGTCGCGCTCGGCCTGGCCGCCGGTCAGTCGACGGTCGCCCTGGGCATCGCCGCCGCACCTTTCGTCTCACTCGTCGTGGTACCGGCGGCCTTCGCGCGTGGCGACGTCCGGCGGGCGACGGCCCCATCGGTTGTGACCGACGCGGCCCTGGAGGGGCCCGGCGCCGAGAGCATCGAGCAGACTACGGCGACCGCGCCGCTGGACCGCCCGGGACCCTCTGTGCTCCGCGGGGCGCGCTTTGCTTTCGCGGTGTCGGGCATCCAGCTTGCCGAGCAGACGCTGCTCAACGCCGCGGTGCTCGCCGTCGACGCCACGTCCTGCAACCGAGCCCTGGCGGGCATCGTATTCAACGTGCTGCTCATCGCCCGCGCGCCCCTGCAGCTCTTCCAGGCGGTGCAGACCTCGTTACTCCCCCACCTCGCGGGCTTGGAGGCCACCGAGGGTGCTGTCGCGTTCGGTCACGCCATCGCCGTGACGGTCAGGGCGATCGCCGCGTTCGCCGCCGTGGTGGCGGTGGGGTTGTTGCTCGTCGGCCCGTTCGCCATGCGTCACCTGTTCGGCCAGCACTTCGCCTACGGCCGTGCGGGTCTCGCCGTGGTCGGGGTGGGCATGGGCCTGCACCTGGTCGCGGGCACGCTCAACCAGGCCGCCCTGGCCCGCCAGCGCGCCGGCGCCGCCGCGGTCTCGTGGCTCATCGCCGCGGTGCTGTTTGTGGCCTGGACACTCGCGCCGGTGGTCAGCGATCAGCTGCTGCGCGTCGAGCTCGGATATGCGGGCGCCACCGCCGCCCTGGTGCTGCTGTTGCTGGGGCTCTACCGGGGCGGCGGGGCCGCGTCGCCGACGCTGTCCGCCGCATCGGCGATGGCGCGGTAGGCCGCGCCGGGATCGGGGGCGCCGAAGATCGCCGAGCCGGCGACGAACACGTTTGCGCCGGCCCGTCGACAGACGACGACCGTCCCTGAGTCCACGCCTCCGTCGACCTCCAAGGCGACGTGCTCGCCGATGATCCTGCGCAGCCGGCTCACCTTGTCCGGGGAGCGAGCGATGAACTTCTGCCCTCCCCACCCCGGGTTGACGGTCATGCACAGGGCCAGATCGATGTCGGCGGTCATCTCGGTCACTGCCTCCACGGGCGTACCCGGGTTGATGGCCAAGCCCACCGAGGCCCCGAGCTCCCGCACGGCGTCCGCGGTCAGCGCACCATGCGCGGTCGCCTCCGCATGAAAGGTCACCGAATCGGCGCCGGCGCGCACGAAGTCGGCCACGTGACGCTCGGGGCGCTCGATCATCAGGTGGACGTCGAGCAGGGCGTCCACCGCCGCCGCCCGCTCGCGCAGGGCCGACACGACCAGAGGCCCCACTGTGATGGCGGGTACGAAATGACCGTCCATGACGTCGACGTGGATGACCCGGGCGCCGGCGTCGAGGACCTCCTGAACCTGGGCGCCCAGGCGAGCGAAATCGCTGGACAGAATCGAGGGAGCAATGCGCACCTCCCCCACGGGCCAATCGGCCATCAGATCGCCTGGAGCATGCTGTCGCCGCAGTTGTTGCACCGGACCACCCGGGTGGTGGACATGCGCACGATGGTTGAGTGAGCGCCGCAGTTCGGACACACCGAGGTGAGCTCGAAGCGGTGCAGGCAGTAGACGCACCGATAGCGTCCGGGGAGATTGGTCGGACGCAGCCAGGGCTCCGAGCAGGCGGGACAGCGCAGGCCCAGGTCGACGGGGGCCTCGGGATTGCCCGCATCGCGGTCCATCCCCTTAACTTATCCGGGGCCGAGTGATCGGGGAGCCGCTCCGGCCTCCAGGGCCACGGCGCACCCTGCGTGCCCTCTCACGCGCGTTGGCGCCGCAGGCGAGCCACGAAGAACCCCGCCGTGGCGTCCCGGTGGGGCAGCGTGAGCAGCATCCCGCCCTGTGACGGATGGCCCAGGAGTGGCCACTCGCCGGACAGGTCGTCGGGCACGAAGTCCGGGCGGTCGCTCAGCAGCCTGCGTATCTGGTCCTCGTTCTCCGGCGCGGAGATCGTGCAGGTGGAGTACACCAGCGTGCCGCCCGGGCGGACCGCGTCAGCAGCACGAGCCAGGAGACTCGCCTGCTCGACGGCCATCGCTGCCACCCGCTCGGGGCTGACACGCCAGCGCAGGTCGGGCCGGGCCGCAAGCGTTCCCAGCCCGGAGCACGGCGGGTCCAGCAGTACGCGATCAAACAGGGGCAGTCCGGGCAGCGGCTCGACGGCGTCGGCCACGGTCACCCGCACGCAATTGACGTGCATGCGCCGGCACGTTCGCTGTAGCGCAGCCGCGCGCCCCCGGTGGCGCTCCACGGCCAGGATCTCCCCGCGGTCGCCCATCAGCGCCGCCAGATGCGTCGTCTTGGCCCCGGGCGCGGCGCAGAGATCGAGCACTTTCTCACCCGGCTGGGGCGCCAGAACCCGGGCCACGAGCATCGCGGCACGCGACTGGGGCATGTAGGCACCGTCGCGCCACTGGGGGGTGCCGTGAGCGTCCAGCGGTCCCGGCACCACCACCGCCTCGGGCGGCCAGGGACCTACGTGCGAGTGGACGGCCAGGTGCGATGTCAGTTCCTCAGCGGTCCCCACCAGTGCGTTGGCGCGCAGCGCCAACTCGGCCGGCTCGTTGTCGGCCACCATCAGGGCTACCGCCTGATCAGCACCGAGGGCCTTCCACCACATGTCGGCCAGCCACTGCGGGTGTGAGTGGCGCGCGGCGGCACCCGCGGGCGTCGCGTCGTCCATCGCCTCGAGCAGCCCGGGGCCGTCGCGAGCGGCCCGACGCAGCACGGCGTTGACCAGCCCGTGACCGCGGCCCGCCTCCTTGGCCAGCTGCACAGCGTCGCCCACGACCGCATGATCTGGAGCACCGGAGAGGAAAAGCAGCTCGTAGGTCCCAAGGCGCAGGGCGGCGAGGACCGACCCGTCCAATCGCCGCACCGGTCTGCCGGCCAGACGCTCGATCACGTGGTCGGCCGTGGCGCGCCGCTGAACGGCCCCGAAGGCCAGGCGCATGGCCAGCGACCGGTCTCGATCGCCCAGCGCGCGGCTCTCGCCCTGCAGCGCGCGATCCGCATAGGCGCCGTGCTCGAACACGCGTCGCAGCACGACGTAGGCACAGCGCCGTGCAGGTGCCACCGGGGCCGCTTCAGCGCCCACGCGCTCCGTCGATCGCCCTGCGGCCACGACGCTCATGGTCCCTCAGCGCTCCCGTGCTCGCAGCGCACGGCGCTCGGAGTCTTCCTCGATGAGCAGCCTGGTTGCGCCGCGGACCACGAGGGCGCGGGCGAGCACGCCGGGGGTCGTACCGGTCAGGTCCGCGGCCCGAGCCAGCGTGCGGAAGTCATGCTCACGGAGGCGTACGTTCACCTGCCTGCGACCGTGACGAACGGGAACCGAGGAGACCACGGCAGCGTCCGCTTGCTCGGGTGACATCGCCTGGCCCGCCCCCGGTGGCGGTGGCGGGCTGGGTGGACGCCACGGGCGACGCGGCCCGTGCACCTCAAGCCAACCCACGAGCGCAAGCGCCCGAGAAACGTGCTCATTCGGCACCCTGGCCAGGGCGGCGCGCCGTGCGCCCGGACTGACGCGGGCCAGCACCTCACGCCAGCGTGCCGGTTCCAGTCGCGAGAGATCCGGTACGGGCTCGCTGTCCCATGCGCGCCACACGGGAAAATCCAAGCCCTCGAAGGCGCTCTCGGCCATCGCTGCATGGTGGCAGTTACCCGCGGACGCTTTGCGCGCTCTGACGGCGCCTGAGTCCGGGGGAGATCGCCCGTTGGCGTCTTCCTCACGGCCATGGCGGTTGTGCCCAGCGGTCGATTCAGGACACCCTGCGTGCGAGTGGGTTGACCTGGGGACCGACAAATCGCGGCCAACGCAGGGTGTAGACCGCACCGCGTGCGTTGTCTACGCGTGGTAGACAGGGCAGCGCAGCCAGAGCGGCGCTGTACACGCCCACGGCAACGAATGACGTCAAATGACGAGGCACCGACACCAAGACGACACACCTTGCCTACTTTGTCTACCGGCTGTAGACGCTGCAGCTCCAGGCGTCTACGCCCTGCGTGGGTCGCCGCAGAACACTCTCGGACCACGCGCCGGAGGGGCCGCGCATCAGGCGCCGCTGGGAGGCAGGCCTCGTCCACGCAGGAAGTCCGCTGCCGACATCGGTCGCCCGCCCGCCGGCTGGACGACGAGCAGCTCCAGCAGACCCGGTGAGCAGCGCAGCAGCAGGCGATCGCCGTCCGCGTACAGATCGGCGTCTTCGGGGTCCGCCCTGTCCGCGCTATCCCCGACATGCCCCGCGACCGCGACCGCGACCGCGACCCCGACCTCCGACAGAGCCGACAGCGCCGCCTCGCGGACACCCAGCAGAGTTCCGTCAGCCAGCTCCACGTGGGCACCGACGTGAGGATGCAATGCGCGCACGGTGCGTTCCAGCTCGACCGCGGGCCGGGACGCATCCAGGAGACGGTCTGACGGACCGATCTTCTCGGCGTAGGTCACTCCCTGCACGGACTGCTCCCGCATGGGCGCCGGCTCATCAAGGAAACGCACCAGCAGCTCTCCGCCCGCCTGCTGGAGCCGACCGGACAGGCTGGCGAAGGTGTCGCGGCTGTCGATTGCCTGCTCAGCACACCCACCGACAGGCCCATCGTCAAGACCGGCGGCTAGGCGCATGATGCAGACCCCGGTGCGCTGATCGCCGGCCATGATCGCGCGCTCGATCGGCGCGGCCCCGCGCCAGCGCGGCAACAGCGACGGGTGCACGTTGATCATGGGATACGCCGACAGAAGCGGCTCGGCGATCAGGGCGCCGAAGGCGCATACGCAGACGACGTCGGGAGCGACCGCGGCGATGCGCCGCCGCGCCTCCGCGGAGTTAACGCTGGCGGGTTGGTCGAGGGCGAGCCCGAGCTCGCGTGCCGTGTCCGCCACGGGCGGTGACGCGAGACGCCGTCCCCGTCCCCGCGGCCGATCGGGCCGGGTGACAACGAGAACAGGACAGTGTGGGGTGCCGGCCAACCGACGCAGCACCGCGGCGGCGAACTCCGACGTGCCCAGAAAGACGGTGCGCAAGCGAGGCGGCCTTCTTCGGCCCGCTCAGGCGGCCGCCGAGGCACGGTGGGCCTCGCGCATCTCCCGCATTGCCTCCTTGCGCCGCTCGCGCGAGATCCGATCGAGGATCAGCACCCCGTCGAGGTGATCGATCTCGTGCTGGATGACGCGCGCCTCGAGGCCGCTGGCCTCGATGGACAGCTGTTCTCCCGTGATCTCCTGAGCGCTCACTCGCACATACAGGGGACGCTCCACCTCCACGTGCATGGTGGGCAGACTCAGGCAGCCCTCCTCCATGGTCTCGAGATCGTCGCCCGACCATTCGATGCGCGGGTTGACCAGGGCAGCAATGGGACTCTCGGCCTGGACGCGGTAGACGAGCACGCGATGCAGGACACCGACCTGGGTCGCGGCCAGGCCGATGCCCAGGGCGTCGGCCATGACCAGGCCCATGCGCTGCACCTCAGAGGCCAGGCGCTCGTCGAAGCGCTCCACGGCAACGGCGCGGGTCCGCAGGACGGGGTCCCCGAAGCGGCGCACCTCCCGCAGGGCCGCGTCTCGACGCGCGCGCGTCTCGGGATCGAGCTCGGCCACGGCGGGAGCCGTCTCATCGGGCTCGACCTCCGCATCGGCGACATCGTCTGGCCCAACCTCCACAGAGGCGACATCGTCTGACCCGACGAGATCATCTGGCGCTCGCGCTTCGCGGGGGGCGGACATGCCCTGAGTTTAGGGCGACCGACTCCGCGAGCGGCCGATGCGATCAGCGGTCGGCGGTGAGCTTCACTGCGGGTCTACGTCCACGCTGAAGCTGACGCCCGCGTGCTCGCGACACGCGACGGCGCCCTGCACGGCGCGACCGACGCCTGACACCGCGGACGCTCGATCGGAGGTCTTGACGACCAGCTGACTGCGCTCGCGACCGCGTAGCCGAAACAGGGGCGCCGGACCCAGTACGTCGCCCGAGGCGTGGGACATCATTCGCGTCAGCACCGCACCGGCCGCGTGGTGCGCAGCTCCGGGCTCAGCGGAGGAGCAGACCACGCGAATCAGGTCGGCGAAGGGCGGATAGCGCAGCATGGCCCGCCGCTCCAGCTCACCGGCGAGAAAGCCGAGGCTGTCATGACGGGCGGCGTGGACGATGGACGGTGCCTCGGGGGCCATCGTCTGCACGAGCACGTGCCCGGTGCCCCCCCGCCCGGCTCGTCCGGCGAGCTGAGCGACCAGGGCGAAGGTGCGCTCCTCGGCGCGAAAGTCCGGAAACCGCAGGGTCGCGTCGGCGTCGAGCACGACGGCGAGGCGGACGTCGGGGAAGTCGTGGCCCTTGGCCACCATCTGGGTGCCCACGAGCACCCCGGCGCGAGCGTCGGCGAACCGGCGGAGGATCCTCTCGGCACCGTCACGAGCCGCCATCACGTCCGCGTCCAGCCGCAGAACCGGGAAAGCGCCGTCGTCCAGGGCCGCCGCGAGCTCGCGCTCCAGACGCTCGGTCCCCAAACCGTGACGGGCCACCGACACCGAGCCACAATCGGGGCAGCGTTCGGGAACCGCCTCGCGGTGTCCGCAGTGGTGGCAGGCCATCAGGGCCTGCGCGCGGTGCAACACGAGCGACACGTCACACTCCGGACATCCCCAAGTGCGTCCGCACGCCCGACAGGAGAGGAAGTTCGACCAGCCGCGACGGTTGAGGAGCACGATGGCCTTGCCTCGGACGCGCCGCACCTCGGCCAGCGCCTGGGAGGTCCTCGGGTGCAGCGCCGCGGAGGTCTCACGCATGTCAAGGATGGACACGGCAGGCAGCGGACGCCCGTCGACGCGGTCGGGTAGGCACAGATGGCGCAGGCGGTGGTAGCTCTCCGGGCGCGGGGTGGCCGAGCCGCACAACAGGAGCGCCCCGGAGCGCCTGGCGCGCTCTTCGGCCACTCGGCGGGCGTCATAGCGCGGATCGCCCTCATGCTTGTAGGAGGCGTCGTGCTCCTCGTCGACGACGATCAGTCCCAGCCGCTTGACCGGGGCGAACACCGCCGAGCGGGGACCGACGCAGACACGCGCCTGCCCGCTGCGCAACCTGCGCCAGTCGTCGTGGCGCTGTCCCACCGACAACCGCGAGTGCAAGACGGCCACGGTGTCACCAAATCGCTTGGCAAAGCGCGAAACGATCTGAGGGGTGAGCGCGATCTCGGGCACGAGCACGATGGCACCGTGGCCACGCCGTAGCGCCTCGGCGGCCGCCTGCAGGTAGATCTCGGTTTTGCCTGAGCCGGTCACTCCGTGAAGAAGCAGTTTCTCGGCGCCGCCGGCCAGGGCGGTCGTGATGGCGTGCAGGGCGCCGCGTTGATCGGGAGTGAGTCGGGGCGCCCGGTCACTACCCGCCGGCACGCCCAGGCCGGGCCGGCGGCCGACATCGCGGCGCTCGAGCACTATCAAGCGACGGGCGGCGAGTCGGCGTAGGGCCCCGGTCGCCGCTCCGGTCGCCGTCGCGGCGCGAGGCCCGTCGATCAGCACCGCGAGCACGCTGTGCTGACCAGCGGTGAGGCGCGTGGCGCCCGCGGATTCCAGCGCGGCCCGACCTTCAGCCGTGATCTCGGCCACCAGGCGCGAGAGGGGTCGAGCGCCACGGGCAGCCCCGGGCGGGAGCACCAGGGCCAGCGAACGCGCGACCGTCGAGCAGTACTCACGCGCCATCCACTCAGCGAGGGCGACGAGGTCCGGCGGTACCCCTGACTCGAGGTCCCGAGAGGGAGCCAGAAGGCGCTCGTGAGCCACCTCGCTGTGCTCAGACAGGCCAACGACAACGCCCATCACCTCGCGGCGCCCAAAGGGCACCATGAGCATCGACCCGACCGCCACCCCGTCCAGCTCGGTGGGCAGGCGATAGTCAAACGGCCCGCGCAGGGCGCGGGCCGTGGTGAGGGGCTCGACGTGGGCTATGGCGGGCACGACCGCACCCTAGATGCGGGTGCGGTCGTGCCGGGCGCGGCGGATCGCGAGCCCTACAGGCCTGCCGCGGATCGCAGAGCCTGCGCCTTGTCGGTGCGCTCCCAGGTGAAGTCGACGTCGTCGCGGCCAAAGTGACCGTAAGCCGCGGTCTTCTGGTAGATCGGCCGGTGCAGGCGCAGCTCCTCGCGAAAGGAGCCGGGACGCAAATCGAAGTGGTCCAGCGCGATCTGGGTGATCTGCGCGCGCCCCAGCTTCTCGGTTCCGAAGGTCTCGACCATGACCGAGACCGGGTGGGCGACGCCGATGGCGTAGGCCACCTGCACCTCGGCGCGGTCGGCCAAGCCGGCGGCGACGATGTTCTTGGCCACCCAGCGGGCCGCGTAGGCGGCGGAGCGGTCGACCTTGGACGGGTCCTTCCCCGAGAACGCCCCGCCCCCGTGGCGGGCCATCCCACCGTAGGTGTCGACGATGATCTTGCGCCCCGTGAGTCCGCAGTCGCCCATGGGACCCCCGATCACGAAGCGACCCGTCGGGTTGACGAGGAAGTTGCGCATCAGCTTGCGCTCGTCGTAGAGGTCTGAGGGCAGCATCGGGCGCAGGACGTGCTCAAAGAGGTCAGGCTTGATGAGCGTGTCCGCGTCGATGCCGTCGGCATGCTGGGTGGAGATCAGGACCTTCTCGACCTCCACGGGACGGCCGTCCTCGTACCGCACGGTGACCTGCGTCTTGCCGTCGGGTCGCAGGTAGGGCATGACTCCACCCTTGCGCACCTCGGATAGACGCTTAGCGAGCTTGTGGGCCAGCGAAATGGGGAGCGGCATCAGCGACTCGGTCTCGTTCGTGGCGTACCCGAACATCATCCCCTGGTCCCCGGCCCCGGCCACGTCGAGCTCATCCTCGTCAGAGGGGTCGTGGCGGGCCTCATAGGCGGCGTCCACACCCTGTGCGATGTCAGGCGACTGCTTGTCGATGGCGTTGATCACCGCACATGTCTTGCAGTCAAAGCCATACGCGGCGTCGTCGTAGCCGATGCGCCGCACCGTCTCGCGGGCTATGTCCTGGATGTCCACGTAGGTGTCGGTCGAGATCTCGCCGGAGACCACGACCAGACCGGTGTTCACCAGCGTCTCGCAGGCTACGCGACCGTAGGGATCGTCACGCATGACCGCGTCGAGAACGCCATCGGATATCTGGTCGGCGATCTTGTCCGGATGGCCCTCCGTGACCGACTCGGAGGTGAACAGGTACTCGTTATCTGAAAGGGGGCTCATGGGGTGACGCGTCTGCTCCTTGATCGAGGAAGCGGCTGGCCATCGCCGCACGGCCGCGGTTGAGCGGCGCACCGCGGCGGGCGACGGCGCAGTCTAGGTCAATCGGTTTGGCGCCCACCCGCGACGCTTTCTGCTGGGGCCGCGGCGCGAGACCCCCCAGGCGCCGGGCGGCACGGTGCGGGACACGAGCCCTAGCGTCGCGCCGCCGCAGGACGCTCGGCCTCATGGCGGCGCTGTCCGCGCTCGACGAAGTCGATGACCAGGGGCACGCCCTCAAAGCCGAAGCGGGCACGCAACCGGTTCTCGAGGAAGTAGGCGTAGTCGCGGGTGATGCGATTGCGCGAGTTCACCTGGATGGTGAAGCGCGGTGGCCGCGTTGATGTCTGGGTCATGAAGATGAGCTTGAGTCGATGCTGACTGCTGCCGCGGCGCGTACCCACCGGAGGCTGGCGAGCCTGCACGGCCTCGGACAAAAAGCGGTTGAGCTCCGGGGTGGGTACGCGGTTGAGCATGCGGTCGCCGAGCCCAATCGCCTCGCTCAACAGGCGCGAGACGTTGCGACCGGTGCGTGCGCTGGCCGTGAGCAGGCGCGGGCGCAGGCGCAGCTTCTCTCCCATCCGAGCTCGTTCGCGGTCCAGGTCACGCGGGGGAGCGCCGACGTCACCGCTCCCGGCGTCCGCGCCCGCGAGCAGATCCCACTTGTTGAGGACCAGGGCCGTCGCACAGAAGGACCGCATGGCCAGCTCGGCGATGCGCAGGTCCTGAGCGGTGACCCCGTCGGTGGCGTCACAGACCACCAGCGCCACGTCGGCGCGCTCCGCCGCGCGCTGTGAGCGCAGCGAGGTGTAGTACTCAACCGAGTCGGCCACCCGGGCCTGGCGGCGGATACCCGCGGTATCGACCAGGAGCAGGCGTCGGCCATCCACCTCTAGGGGCACGTCGATCGCGTCCCGCGTCGTGCCCGCCAGCTCGGAGACGATCACCCGCTCGGCCCCGAGGAACCGGTTGACCAGCGAGGACTTGCCTACGTTGGGACGGCCGATCACCGCCAGGCGGATCGTGTCGTCGACCTCGGCCTCCTCGGGCTCGTCGGCGAGCAGCGCCACGAGCCGGTCGAGCAGGTCACCCGTGCCCAGTCCCTGGGCCGCTGAGACGGGCATGGGCTCGCCGAGCCCAAGGCGGTGAAACTCCGCGGCCAGGGCGATGTCCCGCACCGAGTCGCACTTGTTGGCGGCCACGACCGCCGGCAGCGGTGCCCGCCGCAACAGGTCGGCCAGCTCCTCATCACCACCGCGCACGCCGGCCTGCGCGTCGACCACGAGCAGGGCGACCACCGCGTCGGCCACGCCGGCGCGAGCCTGGTCGCGGATGGAGCCGGCCAGGGGATCGGCATCCTCGAAGTCCACCCCACCGGTATCGATCAGCGTGAAGGTGCGCCCGTTCCACTCACAGGGGAGCTCCTTGCGGTCGCGCGTGATGCCCGGACGCTCGTGCACCACCGCCTCCCGCGAGCCGGTGAGGCGGTTTATCAGTGAGGACTTGCCCACGTTGGGGTAGCCGACGACGGCGATCTTCACGTGAGCCAGTATGTCGCCTAGCGTTGCGTGGCCCGGCGGGCGAGCTGCACGATCCTGCTCACCACGTCCTCGAGAGGCAGCCCCGTCGTGTCCAGGGTGACCGCGTCGTCGGCCGCGCGCAGCGGCGCGTGGGTGCGCGCGGCGTCGCGCTGGTCGCGCAGCGTCTGCTCGGCCAGGATCTGCGCCGCGTCGCCGCCGAGCTGCGCCGCGCGCCGCTGCGCGCGCTCGACGGGAGAGGCGTCCAGGAACACCTTCAGTTCGGCATCGGGAGCCACCACGGTGCCGATGTCGCGCCCCTCCGCCACCCAGTCGCCGGACGCTATGAGTCGGCGCTGACGGGCGACCATCGCGTCTCGCACGGCGGGATCGGTGGCCAGGGCCGACGCCGCCTGCGACACGTCGGGGGCACGGATCGCACTGGTGACGTCCAGGCCGTCCACCGTCACCGGCGGACCGAGCTCGATGTGCGCCTGCGCGGCAACCCGAGCGCCAGCTCGGACGTCGCCCTCGCGCAGGGCGGTGAGCGCCACGGCGCGATACATGGCGCCCGTATCCAGATAGCCGAAACCCAGCTCGAGCGCCAAGGCACGCGCCACGGTGGACTTCCCGGCTCCCGCGGGGCCGTCGATGGCGACGAGCATCCTGACGGCAAGATAGCGACGGAGGCTGGTGCCTCAAGCGGCGAGACGCAGCAGATCCTCGGTGAAGCTCGGGTAGGAGACTGCGGCCGCCTCCATGCCGTCCACCTCCACCCCGTCGCGCGAGGCCAGCCCGGCCACGGCGCCCATCATGGCCAGTCGGTGATCTCCGTGGGAGGCGATGCGCCCGCCGCGCAGCCCCTCAGTGCCCCGCACGGCGAAGCCGTCGGTGGTGGCCTCGATGTCCGCACCGAGGCCACGCAGCCCCTCCACCACCGTGGCGATGCGATCACTCTCCTTCAGGCGCAGCTCGCCAGCTCCGCGCACCACCGTCTCGCCCTCGGCAAAGCAACCGAGCAGCGCTACGAGAGGTAGCTCATCGATGGCCAGGGGCACCTCATCGCCCTCCACCACCGTGCCCACCAGTGGGCCGGCGGCCACGTCAAGGTCGCTGGTGGGCTCGGTGGTGACGATCTCGTCATCCTCGGGCTCGAGGTCGCCGAGCACGATGGCCCCCATGCGCCGGATGATGCGCAAGAAGCCTGCGCGCGTCCAGTTGACGCCCACCTCGCGCACGAGCAACCTTGACCCGGGAACCAGCACCCCGGCGGCAATCAAGAAGGCCGCGGAGCTCAGATCACCGGGAACCACGATGCGGTCGATTACGAGCTCGTCGTGGTTGAGGATGGTCACGTGGCGACCGTGACGGTGGATCGTGGCCCCGGCGGCCGCCAGCATGCGCTCGGTGTGGTCGCGGCTGCGCGTGGGCTCCCCCAACGTGGTGGCGCCGTCGGCGGCCAACGCGGCGAGCAGCAGACAGGACTTGACCTGCGCGCTGGCCATGGGCAGCTCGTAGGCGGTCGCCCGCAGGCGTGCGCCGTGGACGCGCAGGGGCGGAAAGCGGCCCTCGCGGGCCTCGACGCTGGCCCCCATGCGCGCCAGCGGCTCGGCGATACGGTCCACCGGACGCCGTCGGATCGATTGGTCGCCGTCCAGCACAAAGCTGCGCCCACTCTGGCCGACCAGCCAACCGGGCAACAGCCGCATCAGCGTCCCGGAGTTGCCCACATCGATGGCACCCTCGGGCTCGCGCGCCTCGCGCAGTCCGCTTCCCCGAAGCACGAGCTCGGCGGGCCGCCTCTCCACCAGCGCACCGAGCTGCTGCACCGCCGCCAGGGTCGAGTGCGTGTCCGCCGCGTCGAGGAAGTTGACCACCCGCACCGGCTCGGCGGCCATCGCTCCGAGCAGCGCGGCCCGGTGAGAGATCGACTTGTCCGCGGGCGCCCAGAACTCTCCCGTGAGCCGCCCGTGAGGGTCAAAGCGCGTGATCACGCGCGGGTCACCGCGAAGCTCAGCGAGCCAATCAGCTCCAGCGCGCGCCCGGCGTGCTCGTCACCGCGGACCCACAGGGCCACCACCCCCTGGCGGAAGTCCGGGGAGGGCGACAGGGCCATGTCGACGATGTTCACCCCCGCGCGACCCAGTGAGAGCGCGATGTCCGCGATCACCCCCGGCTGGTTGGGCACCGACACGTGGAGCTCGTGTACGGCTCCGCCGGCCAGGCCCGTCTCCAGCAGCGCGCGGCGGTCGTCACGCGCCGCGTCATTCCAGGCCGCCAGCGCCTCACCGTCGCCCGCCTGCAGCCTGGCACGCACGTCGCGTAGCCGATCGACCGTGTCGTCGATGCACGAAGCGAGGGCGTCACGGTTGGTCAGGTAGATGTCGGTCCAGATCTCAGAGCTCGCGCCGGCCACGCGCGTGGCGTCGCGAAAGCTCGGCCCCGTGGCGGGCATGCGCTCCCCTTCGCCCAGCGCGCGGGCCGCCTGCGCGACGAGGACGTTGGAGAGCACGTGAGGCAGGTGGGACACCGAGGCCATGAGGCGGTCGTGGGCATCGGCATCGATGGCAGCCGGCTGGGCCCCGAGGCCGGTGATCAGCCGGTGAAGACGCTCGTAGAGAACTCCCGACGCGCGGGGCCCCGGGGTCAGGTACCACGTCGCTCCTTCGAACAGGTCAGCGCGCGCGTGGGCCACCCCGGCCGTCTCGGCCCCGGCGAGCGGATGACCGCCGACGAAGCGCTCGTCGGCGAACGCTCGCGCCACCGTGCGCTTGGTTGAACCCACGTCTGAGACCACGCACTCCGGGCCCACGGCAGCCAGGGCCTCGCCCACCACCGGCGCGACCTGGCCCACGGGCGCGGCCACGAAAACCGCGTGCGCCCCGGCCACCGTCTCGCTGAGGGTTGACCCGAACCGATCGACGGCGCCGTGGCCCAGGGCGGCAGCGCCCACCGCCGGGTCGGGGTCATAGCCGATGACCTCGGCGCCGAGGCGCTCCCGGGCGCCCAGGCCAATCGATCCGCCGATCAGCCCTACCCCCAGGACGGCGAGTCTCATCTCCGCGGCAGGCGCGCAGCGCCCCTGCTCATGCGGTGCGCAGCGCCTTGCCGGCCAGCGCCGTCGCGCCCTGCACGGCGCTGGCGAAGTCCGCGAAGTCGTCCAGGTTCAGAGCCTGGGGGCCATCACAGATGGCCTCGTCCGGAGAGGGATGAACCTCGACGATGATCCCGTCGGCGCCGACCGCGGCCGCCGCCAGCGATAGCGGCAGGACCAGATCGCGGCGTCCCGCGGCGTGGCTGGGGTCGACGATCACGGGCAGGTGCGAGAGCTCCTTGAGCACGGGCACGGCCATGAGGTCCAGAGTGAAGCGGTAGGCCGTCTCGAAGGTGCGGATGCCGCGCTCGCAGAGCATCACGTTGGGGTTGCCCTCCTTGAGGATGTACTCGGCGGCCATGAGCAACTCGTCCAGCGTCGCCGAGAGCCCACGCTTGAGCAGCACGGGACATCCGCTGCGCCCCACCTCGGCCAGGAGTGGGTAGTTCTGCATGTTGCGCGCGCCGACCTGCACGACGTCGGCCACCTCGAGCACCGCCTCTATGTCGCGCGCGTCCATCAGTTCGGTGACGACCGGCAGACCGGTCTGCGCCTTGGCTTCGGCCAGCATGCGCAGGCCCTCCTGACCCAGCCCCTGAAAGGCGTACGGCGAGGTCCGGGGCTTGTAGGCGCCGCCGCGGAACAGGGTCGCTCCAGCGTCGCGCACCGCGCGCGCCGTCTGCACCGTCTGGTCCAGCGATTCCACCGTGCACGGGCCGGCGATGAGGGCGAAGTGCTCGCCGCCCACCTGGGCTCCTCCGATGTCCAGAACGCTGCGCTCGCCCGCGCGAAGCTGGGAGGAGGCCAGCTTGTACGGCTTGAGGATCGGGACCACTTCGGCCACGCCCGGGGAGCCCTCCAGTTCCAGGCGGGCGACGTGCTCGCGGTCCCCGATGGCGCCGATCACCGTCACCTCGTCGCCCCGACTGAGGTGGGCGCGAGCGCCGACGGATTCGATGCGCTCGACGACAGCCTCTACCTGCGACTCGGTCGCCGACGGTTTCATGATGATCATCATCGAGTTTCCTTTCTGCTGCATCTGAGAGCTTAGGTGCTCGAGCGACGGGCTAGATGCGAGGCGGCGTCCGCGAAAGTGCGGGCGGCGGGCCCCCTGGGGACCACGTGAGCGGCGCTCGGCCCAAAGGCCCAGGCTGCGGCGGAACGGCCCCTCGCGGACCGGACCGGGCCGGAGCGCCTAGCTAAATCGCCAGGAGAGGTCTGACCGGCGCTGCGCAAGCGCACCGACGAGGCGCGCGTAGGTGTGACAGCGGGCGACGGTCATGACTCCAGCGCTTATAGCAGACCCGTCGCCCAATGGCCACCAACGCTAGAGAACCTGCGCGAGGGCATCCAGGAAGCGCTCGTTTTCCTGCGCGGTGCCGACGGTCACGCGCAGGCTCCCGGGCTTGCCCAGCGCCGCGCCAGCTCGCACGAGCACGCCGCGCTCGGTCAGTCCGCCCACCACATCCGCCTCGTCGCGCTCCGCGCCGAGATCGAACCACGAGAAGTTGGCCTGGGAGTCCGCGGGAACCAGGCCGAGCTCGCGCAATCGCTCCTGCACCGCCAGTCGCTCGGCGATGATGCGCACGACACGATCCTCGACCAGATCCTGGTGGCGCAGGGCCTCGGTGGCCGCGGCCTGCGCGGCGGCATTGCAATAGAAGGGCTGGCGCACCTGGTCCAGGGCCCGGGGGAGCTCCTCCGAGCCGCACAGGGCAAAGCCGACGCGCAGTCCGCACAGTCCGTAGACCTTGGAGAAGGTGCGCAGGAGCACGAGATTCGGATGGCGCGCCAGGAGGTCGATGGAGCTGTCGGAGTCATCCAGCACGTTGAACTCGCAGTAGGCCTCGTCGACGATCACGCAGACGCGGCGCGGTATGCGCGCCAGAAAGTCGGCCAGCGCCGCCAGCGACACCGCGGTGCTGGTGGGGTTGTTCGGGTTGCAGACCACCACGAGACGGGTGGCCACGGTGATCTCGGCGAGCATCGCGTCCAGGTCATGGCGCTCCTCGCCGTCCAGGGGCACCCGGATGGCGCGCGCGCCAGAGGCGGCACCCAGGTGCGGGTAAACCGAGAACGACGGCCACGCGTGCACCAGCTCCGCTCCGGGCTCCAGCAGCGCCTCACCCGCCGCCAGCAGTACGTCACAGGACCCGTTACCGACGGCGATCTGCGCGCGCGGCACGCCGTAGCGGTCGGACAGGCGCGCGCGCAGCGCGCCGTTGGTGGGGTCCGGGTAACGGTTGAGGTCACCGAGCACGCGCGTCACCGCCTCGGTCACCGCCGGCAGCGGCGGATAGGGCGACTCGTTGCTGGCCAGGCGCACCAGCGGCTCGGTCGTCGCGTAGCCGTTGGCCGCCGGGTAGACCGGGATGCGCCCCACGCGCTGGGAGAACTCGAGCGCCACGCGGCCATTGTGGCGAATCGCGAGGGCCGCCGGGGGTTCCGCCGCCCGCACCTCGCCTCGCCGCTCGCCTGACGGGCGTCCGTCGCGGCTACTGCGCCGCCTGCAGGTCTTCGCGCAGGGCGGTGGCCTCGCGCAGGTAGACGTGCTGGGCGGAGTGATCCTCGTCGGCGTAGTAGTGGATGAGCACCCGGATCACCCGCGGCAGCGAGCCCGGCACGGCCATCTCGCGCGCACACAGCAGGGGCACCCGCTCAAAGCCCAGCCGGCGTGCGGCCACCGCCGGGAACTCGGCGTTCAGGTCGTTGGTGGCGGTGAAGATGCAGCTGACCACGCGCTCGGCCGCGAGCGCGTTGCGCTCCATCAGCGCGCTCATGAGCTCGCTCGTGGCCTCGAGGATGTCCTCGGCGTTGTTGCGTTCGACGCCGGTGGCGCCGCGCAGGGCAAAGAGCCGCATGGGCGGCGATTGTGTCAGAGGTCGGTGCCGGCGGCCCGCAGTGCCGCGACCTCCTCGTCGCTGCACCGGCGATGAGCGCCGGCGGGCAGGTCACCGAGCGCGAGTGGGCCCAGACTCACCCGCTGCAGGCCGAGCACCGGGTGTCCCACCGCGTCGCACATGCGGCGCACCTGGCGCTTGCGTCCCTCGCGCAGGGTGATCTCGAGCTCCTGGGCGCCGAGGCGACGCACGCGCGCGGGTGCGGTCGGCCCATCCTCGAGGTTCACGCCGGCGCGCAGGCGCCGCAGGGCGCCGGTGCCCACGGGGCCGCCGGCCACCTGCGCCCGGTAGACCTTTTCGACACCGAACCGGGGGTGGGTCAACCGGTGGGCCAGTTCGCCGTCATTGGTGAGCAGGATCAATCCCGTGGTGTCGGCGTCCAGGCGGCCGATCGGATAAAGCCGCGCATCCGCGCCAGAGGGAGAGCCGTCCGACCGGGCCCCCGCCCCCTCGCGTTTCACACCCGAGCTCCCCAGGAGGCTGACCACGGTTGGACGACCGTGCGTATCGCGAGCGGTGGAAACCACCCCGGCCGGCTTGTGCAGCGCCAGCACGACCCGGCGCTCGGCCCCGGCCAGGCGGCGACCGTCGACGAGCACGTCGCGCTGTGAGTCCACGTCCCGCGCGGGGTCGCGCACCAGCTCACCGTCCACACGCACCCGGCCCTCGCGGACCAGGCTCTCGGCCCGGCGACGCGACGCGACGCCGGCGTGGGCTATGTACTTGGCCAGGCGCAATTCGCTGCCACCATAGGGCGGTGGATCCACAGCGTCTGCAGCAGGTCCTCGCCGAGGTCGGCGAGCCGCGGTTTCGCGGCCACCAGGTGTGGCGCTGGGTGGCGCAGGGCGCCGGCTCCTTCGCGGAGATGACAAATCTGCCGCTGGGCCTGCGCGAACAACTGGCGCGCGAGGTGCCGTTCTCCACGCTGTCGGTCCGCCACGAGGCGCACGCCGCGGACGGCACGGTCAAGGCCGTGCTGCACACCGCCGACGGACGGCCGCTGGAAGCCGTGCTCATGCGCTACCGCGACGGGCGCCGTTCGCTGTGCCTGTCCTCCCAGTCGGGATGCCCGTTGACGTGCACGTTCTGCGCCACCGGGTCGATGCGCTTCGCGCGCAACCTGACGGCGGCCGAGATCGTCGACCAGGCGCTGCACTTCCGCCGCACCGAGCGGGTCGACCACTGCGTGTTCATGGGCATGGGCGAGCCTATGCTCAACCTGGACGCCGTGCTCGCTGCGTGCGAGCGCCTACCCGACCTGGGAATCAGCCACCGCCGCACCGCGATCTCCACCGTGGGGTGGATACCGGGCATCGAGCGCCTGGCCGAGTGCGAGATGCCCCTGCGCCTCGCGCTCTCCCTGCACGCCGCCGAGGACGCCCTGCGCTCTGAGCTCATGCCCGTCAACCGGCGCTACCCCCTGAGCGAGGTCATGGACGCCTGTCGGCGCCACTACGAGCGCAAGCGTCGGCGTATCTTCGTCGAGTACGTGATGCTCGACGGGATAAACGACCGCTACGAGCAGGCACTGGCCCTCGCCCGCCTGCTCGACCCGAGCATGTTCAAGGTGAACCTGATTCCCTACAACCCAACCGATTCGCCCTACCGCGGCTCCACCCGCCAGGCCATCGCGACGTTCAGGGCAGTGCTCGAGGAGCACGGTCTGGCCGCCACCGTGCGCCTCACCCGCGGACGCGAGATCGACGCGGCCTGTGGACAGCTGGCCGCGCGCGCGGGCTGAGCGGCGCCGGCCATGACCGCCGCAGGACAGGATGCCTCGGTGGAGATCGTCCCGCGCGGGCCGTTCAGCCTGCGGGCGGCCGCGGGCTTCGGCTTTGGGCCCAACCAGGGGCGTCCGCCTCCGTTTGACGGACATCTGCGCTTGGCCTTCTGCGCCGACGGCGGTGGTCACGCCGGAGTGGTGCTCAGTCAGGATGGCGATGCGGGACCGCTGCATGCATCGGTGCACGGGTCAGGCGACCGGGCCGGGGCGCTGGCCCAGACCGAGCGCATTCTCTCGCTCGATCACGACGGCGATCGGTTCCTGGCCGTCGGCGAGCGCGACCCGGTCATAGGTGCCCTGCAGCGCGAGCACCCCGGCCAGCGCCCGGTGCTCTTCTCCTCGCCCTACGAGGCGGCTGCCTGGTCGATCATCTCCGCGCGGCGCCCCGCCGCCCAGGCTGCGCGTGTGCGTGACGCTCTGGGCGAGCAGCTGGGGCAGGCGTTCGAGCTGGCCGGCCGGCGGCTCGTGGCCTTCCCCGAGCCCCAGCGCCTGCTCGAGGTGCAGGAGATGCCCGGACTGCCAGGCGAAAAGGTGGCCCGCCTGCGGGGGGTGGCTGAGGCGGCCTTGGACGGTCTCCTGGACGTCGCGCGCCTACACGCACTGGGGCCCGAGGGCGCCACCGAGGAGATGCTCAGGCTGCGCGGCATCGGCCCGTTCTACGCCGGGCTCATCGTGCTGCGCGCCAGCGGCTTTGCCGACGCCATGCTGTCCGCACCCGAGCCCAAGGTGATGTCCCACGTGGCGCGCCTGTACGGGCTGCCCTCCCCTCCGGACCTCGCTGCGCTCGCGAGCCTGGCCGAACCCTGGCGACCCTTTCGCACGTGGGCGATCGTGCTCGTGCGCCTGGCCGGCGACCGCGCCGCGGCGTAGAGCAGGCGCGCCGACAACCTTTTGTCAGTCTCCGGAGAAAGCCTGGTCGTGCGCGGTGATCACGGCGTGAGCGCGGACCTCTCCGGCCCGCATCAGCCGGTCGCGCAGATCGGCCTGCTGCTCGGGGGTCGGGTCCCAGCGGCCCACATCGGGCAGATCGTCAACTGAACGCAACCCGAAGAGCTTGAGAAACAGCGTCGTGGTCCGGTAGAGCACGGCCCCGAACTGCGAGCGACCCTCGTCCACCACCAGGCCGCGCTCGAGCAGCGTGCCGACCGCCGAGTCCGCACTCACGCCGCGGATGCGGGTGATCTCCGGACGCGACACCGGCTGCAGATAGGCCACGATGGCCAGGGTCTCGGCCTGGGCCGCTGTGAGGGTGCTCGCCCGCGGGCGCGAGAACAGCCGCCGGGCGGCCGGCTCGGCCGCGGGATCACTGGCCAGCGTGAAGCCCCCAGCGACCTCGCGCAGTCGCACCCCGCGCTCGGAGGAGCCGAGCAGCTGCCCGAGCGCGGCCAGAGCGGCGAGGACCAGCGGCGCGTCGACCTCCGCGGCGTCGGCCAGCTCGGGCACGCTCAGCGGATCGGGCGCCAGGAACAGCAGCGCCTCCACGGTGCCGGTGAGGGCGGCGAGTGCCGGGTCGCGCTCGTTCACGCGATCTGTGCTCCGGCGCCGGCGCCGGAGCCGGCGGACAGGCCGCCGGCCGGTGTGAGCGCGCCACCGGCGCTCACCTGGATGTCGGCGAAGGGCGCGCTCTGGGACCAGTCGGCCTCGCCGCGCTTGTAGAGCTCGAGCAGCGCGAACAGGGTCACGGCCACGGTCATGCGATCCGCGCCGCGTACCGCTTCGTCGAAGTCAAAGCACCCGCGCCGCAACAGGGCACGCAGATGGGCCAGACGCTCGCTGACACTGATACGCGGGGTGGCCATGTGGCCCAGATCGATCGGCGGGGGCATGCGCAGCAGTCCACCGAGCGCGCGACCCAGAAGCGTCGCGTCGTGGGACGCGAGAGTCGGGGACATCGCCGCGCGGCGCAGGTGCGCGGGCAGCGGGGCGCTGCGGTAGCCGTAGCCCCCCTGAAGCTCGAGCAGCTGGGCCAGGTGCGACGCGGCGCTTCGGTAACGCTGGGCGTCGAGCATGCGCGCGAGCAGCTCCTCTGCGGCTTCGCCAGGCTCGAGCTCGAGCAGCTCCTCCGCCTCGCCGCTGACCATCAGGCGCGACTTGAGCTCCAGCAGGGCCGCGACCAGCACGATGAACTCGGTGGCCGCCTCCAGGTCCAGCTCGTCGCGGCCCTCCAGGTGGTCCAGGTAGGCCAGCACGACATCGGTGAGCTCGAGCTCCAGCAGGTCGACCTCCTCACGCAGCACCAACGCGAGCAGCAGGTCAAACGGCCCGGTGAACACCTCGAGGTCGAGCTCGAGCTGGGCGAGGGTCACGGCGGTCACCGTAGCGAGCCCGCCTGACGCGAGCCCACGCCCATGCGCTCGCGCACGTGGCTGACCGTCTGTGACGCGATCGCTGCGGCTTGCCGCGCACCTCCCGCCAGGATCTCCTCCAGGCGTCCCTCGTCGGCGCGCAACGGGCCGTAGCGCTCGCGGACCGGGGCGAGGTGGTCCACCACCGCGGCAGCGGCAGCGGCCTTCAGCTCGCCGTAGCGAGCCTCGCTGAGCTCACGCTCGATGAGCTCCGGGCCGACGTCGCGCACGGCGGCCAAGATCTCGATCAGGTTGCTTACCCCGGCCTTGTCGGGCCCGCGCCGCACCTGCGCCCCCGAGTCGGTGACCGCTCGCTTGACCTTCCTCTCGATCGCCTGCGCGCTGTCGAGCACGTAGATCGTTCCCTCCTCGCTGCCCATGCTGGTGGACATCTTCGCGTCGGGGTGCTGCAGGTCCATGATGCGCGCCCCGACGGCGGGAATGCGATGCTCGGGCACCGTGAGGACGTCGCCAAAGCGTGCGTTGAAGCGATCGGCGATGTCGCGCATGAGCTCGACGTGCTGGCGCTGATCGTCGCCGACCGGGACCTCTCGCGCACGGTAGGCGAGCACGTCGGCGGCCATGAGGACGGGGTAGAAGAGCAGCCCGGCCGAGACGAGCTCGCGCTGGGTGGCGGACTTGTCCTTGAACTGGTGCATGCGCTGCAGGTCACCGACGGCGGTCACGCTGGAGAGCAGCCAGCTCAGCTCCGTGTGCTCGGGAACGTCGCTCTGACGGAAGAGCACGCAGCGATCGGGGTCGAGGCCCGCGGCCAGCAGGATGGCCAGGGTGTCGTACACCCGCTCGCGCAAGTCGTCGGGATCCCAGGGCACGGTGAGGGCATGCAGGTCGACGATGCAGTAGATGCCCTCACCGCGCACCTGGCCGGCCACGTACTGGGTGATGGCCCCGATGTAGTTGCCCAGGTGCTTGCGACCGGTGGGCTGGATGCCCGAGAAGATGCGCATCGGCGCGGTGAGGCTAGTGGACGCCGCGGCCGCCTACAGAGGCTGACGGATCACGGGCGCCTTGGCCGCCGCGGCCTCGTCCAGGCGCCGCACCGGGGTGGTGTAGGGAGCGCCCCGCGCGATCTCGGGGTCCTCGCGCGCCTCGCGCAGGATCTGCGCCACGGCGCCGGCGAACTCGTCGAGGGTCTCCTTGGTCTCGGTCTCGGTGGGCTCGATGAGCAGGGCCTCGTCCACCAGCAGCGGGAAATAGACGGTCGGCGGATGAAACCCGTAGTCGAGCAGGCGCTTGGCCAGGTCAAGCGTCCTGATCTTCAGGTCGCGCTTCATGGGAGCGCCGGAGAGGACGAACTCGTGCATGCACAGGCTCCCGTAGGCCAGCGGCAGCAGATCGCTCACGCCGTCTGCGCGCAGGCGCGCCAGCAGGTAGTTGGCGTTCAGCACGGCGGTTTCGGACGCGTCGCGCAGGCCCTCCGCACCGAGCGATCGGATGTAGGCATAGGCACGTACGAAGCAGCCGTAGTTGCCCTGGAAGCCGCGCAGGCGACCGATCGACCGAGGACGATCGTGGTCGAGGTCAAAGCTCGGTCCCCCGCCGTTGTCAGGAGCGCGGCGCACCACCACGGGCTGGGGCAGGAAGGGCTCGATGCGGTCGGACACCGCGATCGGCCCTGACCCAGGACCGCCACCTCCGTGGGGCTGGGTGAAGGACTTGTGCAGGTTGAAGTGGACGATGTCAAAGCCCATGTCGCCCGGCCGCGAGATTCCCATCACCGCGTTGAGGTTGGCGCCGTCGTAGTACAGGGTGGCCCCCACCCCGTGGACGATGCGCGAGATCTCGGCGATATCGGGGTCGAAGATGCCCAGGGTGTTGGGGTTGGTGAGCATCAGGCAGGCGACGCTGTCGTCGGCCTTGGCCCGCAGATCCTCGAGGTCCACGCCGCCGTCGACGTTGGTGCCCACCTTGACCACCTCGAGGCCCGCCATGGTCACCGTGGCCGGGTTGGTGCCGTGCGCGGTATCGGGAGTGAGCACCCGGGTACGACGCTCACCGCGTCCCTCGTGGTAAGCGCGCGTGAGCAGAACGCCGGCGAGCTCGCCGTGAGATCCGGCCGAGGGCTGCAGGCACACATGGGGCAGCCCGGCGATCTCGCTCAGCGCCCGCTCGAGGTTCCACATGAGCTCCAGGGCCCCCTGCGCACGCCGCGGCTCCTGTAGCGGATGCAGCCGGGCGTGGCCGGCCAGCGCAGCCACGCGCTCGTGCAGGCGGGGATTGTGCTTCATGGTGCAGGAGCCCAGGGGATAGAAGCCCGAGTCCAGATCGAAGTTGCGGCGCGACAGGCGCACGTAGTGGCGCACCAACTCGGGCTCGGACACCTCGGGTAGGCGGGCCGGCGCGGAGCGCCGCAGGTGGTCTGCCAGCAGCTCGCGCCCCGCGCGCGCCGGTACGTCGATCGGGGGCGCGACGAAGGCACGCCGCCCGGGGCGGCCACGCTCGAAGATGGTCACCGCCGCTTCGGCCTGCATCGCGGTCTCGCCCGAGGCACCGACCGACGGACCGGCCTGGTCTTCGTGTGGGGACCAGCGCCCGATACCCGGGTCGCCGTGCAGCGCATTCTCGCCCAAGGTGGACCCGCTCGCGGGCACCTCGGTCACGCCGCAGCCCCCACGGCGCTGTCGTGCGGGCGAGGGGTCGGTGACGACTCGGCGCGGACGGCACGAGCGAGCACGTCGGCCAGACGATCGATGTGCTCTCGCGAGCGACGCTCGGTGACCGCGACGAGCAGACCGTCGGCGTACTCCCGATAGTCGCGCCCCAGCGCGTAGCCGGGATTGACGCCCTCGCGCTGACAGCGTTCGATGATCCGGCGCACCGTGGCGGTCGCTTGCGGCGGGTCATGGAGCACCCGCGAGGCTGGGCTCAGGCGCACGGCGAACTCCCGCACGACCGGCTGCTCGTGCAGGGGCAGGACATCGGCGCAGGCACACAGGCGCTCCCGCGCGTATGCCGTGCGCGCGAGCAGCAGCTCTCCCAGCTCGGCCAGACCGCGACGGCCCAGCCAGCTCAGGTAGACGACGGCGGCCAGCGCGTTGAGCGCCTGTGCGGTGCAGATGTTCGAGGTGGCCCGCTCGCGACGGATGTGCTGCTCGCGGGTCTGCAGGGTGAGCACAAACCCCCGGCGCCCGTCCACGTCCACGGTCTGGCCGGCGATGCGCCCGGGCATGCGGCGTAGGTAGGCCTCGGTGGCCGCGAAGAAGCCAAACGAGGGGCCTCCGAAGTCCAGGCGGTTGCCCAGCGTCTGTCCCTCTCCGACCGCCACGTCCACGCCCAGCTCACCCGGACTGCGCAGGATGCCCAGGGGAATGGGATCGCACGCGCAGACCACGGTGGCTCCGTGGCGTCGAGCGGCGGCGACGAGCGGCTCGAGGTCCTCCACCGCGCCGAGGAAGTTGGGCTGGGACAAAAAGACGGCGCTGACGTCGTCGTCGAGCAGGCCCTCCCATGCGCTCAGGTCGGTGACTCCGTCACGCAGGGGGGCCTGCACCACCTCGGTGCCGTAACCGTGGGACAGGGTGCGCAGCACCTCGCGGCTGTGCGGGTGCAGTCCCCGGGAGGCCAGCAGTCGCGTACGTCCGTTGACCAGCTTGGCCATGTAGGCGGCCGCGCCGACCGCCGAGGGGCCGTCGTACACCGAGGCATTGGACACCGGCAGGCCGGTCAGCTCGGAGATCGCGGTCTGGAACTCGAACATGACCTGCAGTCCGCCCTGGGAGATCTCGGGCTGGTAGGGCGTGTAGGGCGTGAGGAACTCCGACCGCTCGGTGAGCATGTCGATTACCGCGGGCACGTAGTGGTCGTACATCCCGGCGCCGAGGAAGCACAGCTCGTCCTCGGTGCTCACGTTGCGCGCGGCGAGATCGCGCAGGTGATCGAAGACCTCATGCTCGCTCAGGCCGACGGGTAGGTCCAGGCGCCCCTGGAAGCGCATGTCCGGCGGTACGGCGGCGAACAGCTCATCGACCGAGCCGACGCCGATCTCGGCGAGCATCTCGGCCAGGTCCTCGGGCGTTGTGGTCGTGTATCGGGTCATCGGCCTCGGCGACGATCGTTGCTGTCAGCTCAGGCTGCTGCGATAGGCGTTGGCGTCCATGAGCTCATCGCGCTCGGACGGGTCGCTCAGACGCACGCGCACCAGCCACCCCTCACCATAGGGATCGCCGTTGATGGTCTCCGGTGAGTTCGAGAGGCCCGAGTTGACCTCGACGATCTCGCCGGACAGCGGCGCGAAGACATCTGAGACCGCCTTGACCGACTCGACCTCGGCGTAGGGCTCACCGCGCGTGATCGTGCGGCCGACCTCGGGCGCTTCGAAGAACACGACCTCGCCCAGGGCGTCCTGGGCGTACCAGGTAATGCCCAACGTGGCCTGCTGAGGCTCAGCGGGGTCGATCCTGGCCCAGTCGTGCTCGGCGTGGTAGAGCAGGTCCTCCGGATAGCTGGCTTCGGCCATGGCGCTAGACGATCTCCTCACTCGAGGGCGTGCGGTGAGCCGCGGACTCTACGAGGTCCCCCCCCAGCGTCGCCGGCCGAGCACCGCCCCTCCGCTCAGGCGCGCTTCTCGATCAGTGGCCCTCGTCGCACGTGCGCCGCGCGCGTGCGCCCACGGACGTCGATGTCCAGGAGCTCGCCCACCTCGGCGCGCTGGGTGGGCACGTAGGCCATGCCGATGCCCATCCCCAGGCACGGGGACAGGGTCCCGCTGGTGACCTCGCCGCCGCCGGCGATGGCATTGCCCTGGCGGGCGATCCCGGCATCGTCGAGCACGAAGGCCACGAGTCGCTCGTGGGGCCCTCGCTCGCGGACCTCGCGGACGGCCTCACTGCCGATGAAGTTCGTGTCCTCGCGGCATGCCCAGCCCAGGCCGGCCTCGATCGGGCCCCGTCCGGTCGAGAGCTCGTTCCCGTAAAGGGGAAAGCAGACCTCCATGCGCAGGGTGTCGCGGGCGCCCAGCCCGGCCGGCACGGCCCCACGGCGCACCAAGGCGTCCCACAGCTCAGGAGCGTGGTCGGGTTCGACGAGCAGCTCGACGCCGTCCTCGCCCGTGTAGCCGGTGGCGCACACCAGAACCTGGGATCCGCCCAGGAAGCGGGGGGCGCACGTGAGGCGGGTGGGGAGCGGGCGATCGGCCAGGGCCTGCACCATCTCCCGCGCCCCGGGGCCCTGCACGGCGAGCATGGCCCAGTCCTCGAGACGGTCGACCACGCTGACGTCAAGGCCGTCGGCGTGGTCGCGAAACCAGGCCAGGTCGCGCGCGTGGTTGGCGGCGTTGGTCACCGTCAGGAAGCGGTCGACGTCCAGGCGGTAGGTGATCACGTCATCGAGCACCCCCCCGTCGTCCCGGCACAGGAGGCTGTACTGGGCCCCACCGATTCCCGGTTTGGCCAGGTCGTTTGAGAGCAGCCGCTGCATGAGGGCCAGGGCCTGGTCGCCGGACGTCTCGATCTGGCCCATGTGGGACACGTCGAAGAGCCCGGCCGACTCGCGTACGGCCATGTGCTCGGCGCGCGTACCCTGATAGTAGACGGGCATCTCCCAGCCCGCGAAGGGCACCAGGCGCGCGCCGGCGGCGACGTGGCGTTCGTAAAGGGGCGTTCGTCGCAGGTTTGCTGACGAAATAAGGGCCACCACGCCGCACGCTAGCGAACGCGCGCGCGATGCCCCCGAGCGGTCGCCGGCGCGCCTCAGCGCAGGAAGGGCGGCACGTCGATGTCGTCGTCTGAGATCTCCAGTGACGACCGCTGGCGCTCATCGATGCGCGGTCCGCGATCGGGCCTGCGGGCGCGGTCGCGATCGTCGCGCACCGCGCGGTGGCCCGGACGATGGTCAAAGCCCGTACCGATCACCGTGACGCGCACGTCATCGCCCATGCCCTCGTCGATCACCGCGCCGAAGATGATGTTTGCGTTCGGATCGGCCGCCTGCTGGATGATCTCCGCCGCTTCGTTGACCTCGAAGAGTCCCAGTTCGCGGCCCCCGGTGATGTTCAGCAGGATGCCCGTGGCGCCATCGACCGATTCCTCCAGCAGGGGTGAGGAGATCGCACCCTTGGCGGCGTCGGCGCTGCGGTTCTCGCCGTTGCCGGTGCCGATGCCCATCAGGGCCGACCCCGCGTCATGCATGATCGTGCGCACGTCGGCGAAGTCCAGGTTGATCAGACCCGGAATGGTGATCAGGTCGGTGATGCCCTGGACGCCCTGGCGCAGAATGTTGTCGGCCTCGCGGAAGGCGTCGAGCATGGTCGTGCGCCGTTCGACCACCGACAGCAGCTTCTCGTTGGGGATCACGATCAGGGTGTCCACGACCTCGCGCAGCCGCTCGATGCCGTCGGACGCCTGACGGGAGCGTTGCGTTCCCTCAAAGTCGAACGGACGCGTGACGACGCCCACGGTGAGGGCACCGATCTCGTTCTTGGCGATCTCGGCGATCACCGGGGCGGCACCGGTACCGGTGCCGCCGCCCTCGCCGGCGGTGACGAACACCATGTCGGCACCCTTGAGCGCCTCCTTGATGTCATCCCGCGACTCGGCCGCGGCGCTGAATCCCACGTCCGGGTTGGAACCGGCACCCAGGCCCTTAGTTGAGGTGGTGCCGATGTTGAGCTTGATGTCGGCGTCGCACATGGCCAGGGCCTGTGCGTCGGTGTTGGCCGCGATGAACTCGACTCCTCGCAGGCCGGCGTCGACCATGCGGCTGACCGCGTTGGTGCCGCCGCCTCCGACGCCCACCACCTTGATCACCGCCAGATAGCTGCCGCTGCTCTCCATGGTTATAAGTCCGAAGCCTTCAGTAGTTGTCTAGGGTCAGCGCAGCGACTTTTGCCGACCGCGAAGTTGCGCACGTTATGCAGGCATGTTTGCCCTGTCAACGCCAAGCGCGGCACGCAAGGTTCGTTGCAGAACAAGGAATTCTAGAGGCGTGGGTGAGAATAGTGGATTCGCCGGCCATCACCCTCCAGTTGACGTTGACCCTGCCCCTGTGCTCGGGGCTCCGGTCGCGCCCGTAGGCGCGGAGGTGCCGGGCGGGGTGGTCGCGCCCCCGGTGGCGCCCCCGCCCAGGGTCGCCCCCCCGCCGGCGCCGGCGGCCGGGCCGGCCACGGCGCCGGCCAGGTTGGCGGCCAGCGCTGCCGCGGTTGGATCGGTGGCGACGGACGCTGCGCCCGCAGCGGCGCCCGAGCCCGGCGAGGTCCCGGCGCCCGAGCCTGAAGCGGAGCCCGGGACGGCGGCGGCCGGCCGTTCGGGCTGACGCACGTCGATGTACTGGGCCCCGGTCGCACCCGGATCGGCCAGCACGCGGGCGGCCGCCAGCCACTTCGCGTGCGGGCGCGCCGCATCACCGAAGAAGATCAGCAGCCCGTTGCGCATGACCAGCGTGACGCCGCGGCTGCTCGCGTATACCCGCGACGCCCGCCGGGCGAGAGCGGCGGGGGCGGCGCCGAGCACCGCCAGGTAGTCGCGCACCCGCACGTCAAGCACTCGGCCGCGGGGCAACGCGCCCACGCGTACCTGCGTCAGCGCGGGCGCCAGGGCACGGGTGCCCAGTACCGTGCCATCCGCGGCGGCGGCCACGCTGGTCGACCCATCGGTTAGGGCCGCCACGGGTAGACGCTCGGAAACGGTGATGCGCAGGCCGTGGGGAAAGATCGGGTGAAGCGCCACGGCCCTGACCAAGCGGTTGCCGCCCACGGCCGCCATCAGCGCGTCGCCGCTCAGGTGCAGGGTGCTCTGACGCTGGGCCGCCGTGATCAGTGCGGCAGACAGGGCGGGCGCCTCGGGACCGCTGAGCCCCCGGACCTGCACCTGACGCACCGCCGTAAGCGGTGAGTCGCGCACCCCCAGCCAGGCCCCCGCCAGCAGCGCGGCGAGCAGGACGGCGACCACCAGGCGGCGGCGCAGGTGTGGACGTGTGCGCAGCGCCCGCAGGAGCGTGCGCAGAGGGGCGAAAGCGGCTCGCAGGATTAGGCGGGGACGGGTAGACGGCGCTGGGCCGCCGCGCCCGGCGGCGCCACGCGGACGGGCCGCCGGGTCGACGGGGGCCGGTCGGGCAGAACTCGGCCTCCCACGCGAGCGGTGGGCGGTGAGCGCGCGCGCCATCAGCGCCACTTTCGACCCCCCGGACCGCTTCCCCTGCATGCCGGCGTGGGCTTCAACTCTGCTCGCTTTCTGTCGTCGCGTCCGAGGCCCCCCAGGGGTAGCGCACGGGACCGAGCGTCTGAACCTCGGGCTCCAGCGCCACGCCGAAATGCTGCTGCACGCGCCGGCGCCCCTCGGCGATGACGGCCACCACATCGGCGGTGCTGGCCGTCCCCAGGTTCTCGATGAAGTTCGCGTGCTTGGGTGAGAAGCGCGCAGCGCCCACCGACAGGCCGCTGCAGCCGGCCTCGGAAAGCAACAGGCCCGCGCTGCGCCCCCCCGAACGCGGGTCGGTCGGATTCTTGAAGGTCGAGCCGAAAGTCTTGATGCCCGAGGGCTGGGCCTCCCGACGACGAGCACGCATGTCGCCCAGCACCGCCTTGACCGCGGCGGGCTCAGCCGCACTGAGCTCAAAGCGGGCGCCGGTGACCACCTCGTGGGAGCGCAGGTTCGAACGGCGATAGGCGAACCCCAGCTCGTCGGGAGCGCGACGCTCCAGCCCAACGGGGCTGACCACCTCGACCCACTCGAGCACGCGTGCGAGCTGGCCTCCATAGGCGTTGGCGTTCATGCGCACGGCGCCGCCGACGGTGCCCGGTATGTTGACCCCGAACTCGATGCCCGCCAGCCCCACGTGCGCTGCGCGGGCGGCCACCGAGGGCAGCCGCGCCCCGCCGCCGCACACCAGGCCGTCTCCATCGCGCTCGATCAGCGCCAGCCCGCGGTCGAGCTTGAGCACGAGTCCGCTCACGCCCTCATCGGCCACCAGCAGGTTCGAGCCCGAGCCCACCACGCTGATGTCCAGGCCCGCGTGTCGCGCCCAGTCCAGCAGCTCATGCAGCTCGGGCAGGCTGCCCACCCGCGCGAAGAACTGCGCCGGCCCGCCCGTGCGCACCGTGGTCAGGCGCGCCAGACCAAAGCCCGGCTGCACCGCCGGGGGGGGCTCGCGCACAGTCATCGCGCGTCAGCTTGCCAGCGAAGGCGGCGAACCGGCCCGCGCTTGGTCGCGAGCCGGTTCGCCGGCGCCAGCGGCGACCAAGCGGCGCGCGAGGGCGTCTGAGTCCCCCGCGCCCATAACCACAACCAGGTCCTCTCGCCCGAGCAGTCCGCTCAGCGTGCGCTCGACATCGGCAAAGGAGGGCAGCCAGTACACGGTTCGCCCCGCCCCGGCGTCGGCGGCAGCCTGGGCCACCAGGCGCCCACTGACGCCGGGATGCTCCTCGGGACGCTCACGGGCACCGTAGACCTCGAGGACCACGACGACGTCGGCCAGGGCCAGGGCACGGCCGAACTCCCCGGCGAGCAGACGCGTGCGCGAGTACAGATGCGGCTGAAAGACAGCCACCAGTCGGGGTGCCTTCAGCGTGCGCGCCCCGTGCAGGGTCGCGGCAACCTCGGTCGGGTGGTGGGCGTAGTCGTCGTAGACTCGCGCGCCCGCCGCGGTCTGACCGACGAACTCGAAGCGCCGCGCTGCGCTGCGGAATTCGGGCATGGCCGCAGCGCACACCGCTCGGTCTGCCCCCGCAAGGCGCCCGACCTCCAGCGCCGCGCACGCGTTGACGGCATTGTGAGCGCCGGGAACGCGCAGGCGCACCTCCTGGCCGCGCCACTCAAACCGCGAGCCTCCGGGCATCAGCGTGGGCGCGGGCACGTCGTAGGCCACCACCGGCCCCGCCCGCAGACTCAAGAGGTCCGGCCGGTCCCAGACGACGGCCTGAGGCGGACCGTCGAGGAAGGCACGAAAGACCTCCCGCAACTCCGCCACGGAGCCGAACGCCGTGTGATGGTCGAGCTCGACGTTGGTCAGCACGGCGATCTCGACCTCCAGCGCGAGCAGGGAGCGGTCGGACTCGTCGGCCTCCACCACCAGCCACTCCGCCTCGCTCCAGCGCGCGTTGGTGGCGCCGGGCCCGATCATCGCGCCCACCAGATAGCCAGGCTGCAGTCCCGCGGCGCAGAGCAGGTGCACGATCATGGCGGCGGTCGTCGTCTTGCCGTGCGCTCCGGCCACGGCGATCGTACGCCTCAGCGCGGTGAGCTCGCCCAGCAGGTGCGCGCGCGGACGTTCACTCAGGCCGCGGCGGCGGGCCGCCACGCGCTCCGGGTTCTCCGCGGGCACGGCGCTCGAGTAGACGACCTCCACGTCGTCCCCGGCGGGAACCTGAGCCGCGTCGTGACCGATGTAGGCGTGCAGGACGCCGTCCGCAGCCAGATTCTGCGTGAAGGGAGATGCGCTCCGGTCAGAGCCGCTGACCTGCGCACCGAGGGCGTGTGCGGCTCGCGCGTAGGCACTCATACCGGCGCCGCCCACGCCGAGCAGATGCAGGCGCCGTCCCCGCCAGGGCGCCCGCGAGGTACTCATCGCACGGCCGCGCCGAGCAGCTCTGAGGCCACCTCGCGCGCGGCCCGTGGGCGTGCCAGGCGCTGTGAAGCCCGGGCCATGGCGGCCAGCCGGGCGGGATCGCTGACCAGGCGACTCACCTCGCGGGCCAGTCGCGCGGCGCTCAGCTCGCCATCGGGGACGACCACAGCCGCCCCGGCCTCAGCCATCCAGCGCGCGTTCGTGGTCTGGTGATCGCCGGACGCGTGTGGATAGGGAACGAGGATGGCCGGGCGCGCGTGGGCGGCGATCTCGAACACCGAGCCCCCCGCCCGGGCCACCACGAGGTCACAGGCGGCCAGCACACGGTCGAAGTCCTCCGTGCTCAGGAGCTCCCGCAGGTCATAGCCCAGCGGCAGCGCCCGTGCGGCGAGCTGTGCGTAGTCGCGTCGACCGGCCACGTGCAGGATGCGCTGACCCGAGTCGGCCAGGCCCTCGATTGCGGCCAGGTTGATCGAGCGAGCACCCAGCGAGCCGCCGAAGACGAGCACGCAGAAGTCATCATCGTTCAGGCCCAGCCACCGCCGGGCCGTCACTCGATCGACCTGGGGCGCCGGCACCGGGCGACCGTAGACGCGGTAGCGCGCGCCGTTACGCCCAGGCAGGGGAAGGGCCAGGCAGACGCGGCGGGCAAAGGGCGCCAGCACGCGGTTGGTCAGGCCCAGGTGACTGTCGGCTTCGGTGAGCACTAGCGGGATGCGACGGCTGACGGCGGCCAGCCCCACCGGACCGGACACGTATCCACCCCCGCCCATGACGGCGCCCGGGCGCAGTTCGCCGAGCAACCTCCGCGCGTGAACCAGGGCCTGCGCCGAGCGCAGCAGCGCCCGCGCGGCGCGCAGCGGACTGGTGCGACTCAGTCCCTCGACGGCGATCGCGTGCAGCTCATAGCCGGCCTCTGGCACCAACTGAGCCTCGGCCCGGCCGCCGCCGACCCATACGACTTCGGCGCCGTCAGCCCGCAGCGCGGCGGCGACCGCCAGCGCCGGGACGACGTGTCCCGCGGTCCCGCCGGCGGCGATCACGATCCTCGTCGGCGCCTCCACGGTCCCATCGTGGCGGTTGCGCGCGGTCGACGTCGCGCGACGACCTCGAGCGTGGTCCAGGGCTTGCGCGGGGAGAGCGCGTGCGCTCAGAACCCACGGCGCGCAGGTGGACCCCGCTCCCGGAGGCCACGTCCAGCACCAGACCGATGGCTGCGAGCATCACGATCATGTTCGACGAGCCGTAGGAGATGAGCGGGAGAGGCACGCCCGTGAGGGGTGCCAGGCCCAACACGGCAAAGACGTTCAGAGTGGCCTGGGAGAGAATCAGCGCCGTCATGCCCACCGCGATCAGAGCGCTGTAGAGGCTGCGGGCCGCCTTGGCCGCGCGCAGCCCGGCGAAGGCGATGAGGCCGTAAAGGCCCAGCAGGGCGCAGACCCCCACCACGCCGAGCTCTTCGCCGATCACGGCCAAGATGAAGTCCGTGTGGGCCTCGGGTAGGTAGAAGGCCTTCTGGACCGACTGCCCCGGGCCCACCCCGAACAGTCCTCCCGAGCCCATGGCGATCTGACCCTGGACCGCCTGAAAGCCGCTGCCGCCGGCATGGGCCCAGGGGTCGACGAACGATGTCAGACGTGCCCGCGAGTAGGGCTGTGCGAGGGCGTAGAGCGTGATCGTCCCGAGGGCCAGCGCACACAGCAATGCCAGGTGACGCATGGGCATGCCCGCGGCCACCAGCAGCGCCGCGGTGGTGAAGGCGATAACCAGGGCCGTCCCGAGGTCGGGCTGGGAAGCGATGAGCAGGCAGGCGGCGGCGATGACCATGAGCAGCGGTCGGGCCAGGCGGCGCAGGTCGAATACGTCCTGTGGCCGGCGGGCGAGCAGTCCAGCGGCGTACAGGACGAGAGCCAGCTTCATCAGCTCCGAGGGCTGAAACTGCAGCATGCCCGGCCCGATCCAGCGACGCGCCCCATTGACCTGCACGCCGACGCCCGGGATGTGCACGGCCACCACCAGCACGAAGGACACGGCCAGCAGGGGGCCGGTCAGGCGCCGCGCACGCTCCACGCCGTCGCGGGAGAGGTGGCGCATGACCAGCAGCCCGACGCACCCGTAGACCACGAACCTGACGAGATACCCGGTGCCGTTGCCCTGGCCCTGCAGGAGCGTGCGTACCGAGGAGGCGCTGTAGACCATGACCGCCCCCGCCGCGAGCAGGCACAGCGTGGCGGTCAGGAGGATGTTGTACTCGAGCGACTGGGCTCTGCGTGGCGTGCGGGCGGCCGGGGCGAGTCGGCCCTGGGCATGCAGGCGCTCGCGCCACGCGGCTGGCATTCAGACCCCATTCGCCGCGACCCGTCGATCTCCTGCTCGGGGGCCCGGGTGACCCGGTCGCCGAGCGGGCCCCCACGCGCCGGCGCCGCGCTCGCCTAAACACGAGCAGCGGCGCCGCAGCGCGAGGACGATGCTTCAGGCGGCGGCGGCGTCCGCCTGTCCGCTGCCCACCGGTGAGGGTGCCTGCTCAGGCGGGGGTGCGGGAGCCTGGGCGCGGGAGAGCACCACCGCTGAGCCGGCGACGCCGGCCACCAACTGGGCCAGCGCCCAGGCGGCTCCCCAATGCTCGTGCCCACGGGCGCCATCCAGCGACCACGCGCCGGGGCCGGCGTCGGTCAGCGCGAACACCGCGGCGATCAGCACGAGGTTGTACTCATAGCCCCCCTCGGTCACCCACAGGCCGTTGCTGCCGTGCACCTGACGGATGGCGGTGGCCATCGTGCCGGTGATCATCGCGGCTCCCAGCGGGGTCATGAGGCCGGTGGCGAGTAGGGCTCCGCCCAGCGTCTCACTCGCGCCCGCGGCGGTGGCGTGCTGGCGCCCGGGCGCCAGGCCCATCCCTTCGAAGGCCTGTCCGGTGGCCTCGAGGCCATGTCCTCCGAACCAGCCTGCGAGCTTTTGCAGCCCGTGACCCATGAACAGGGCTCCGACGATGGCGCGCAACAGGGCAAGTCCAAGCTTCATGGCGACCTCCAGGGGGTTGGCGACGGCGGCCGAGGGTGGCGCGCCGCTAATTGTCCGCGCTCTTATGCCCGCTTGCCAGTTGCGTGAACCGTCGACCGCGGGCTTCGAAGTCGGCGAACTGATCGAAGCTGGCACAGGCGGGCGAGAGCAGCACCGTCTGGCCCGGCCGGGCGACGGCACGCGCGCCGCGCACCGCGCCGTCCAGGTCACCGCAGGGGTGCAGCGCCACGTTCACCCCGGCGAGGGCATCGGCGATCAGCCCGGCGTCTTTTCCGATGAGCCACACTGCCGCGCACGACTCGCCCACGGCCCCGCGCAGCGCGGTGAAATCCTGGGCCTTGCCCTCTCCGCCCAGGATCAGATGAACGGCGCCCCTCGGGAAGGCCGCCAGGGCCACGAGCGTGCTGGCCACGTTGGTCGCCTTGGAGTCGTTGATCCAGGTCACCCCGCCGCTTCGCGCCACCTCCTCCAGGCGATGGGCCACCCCAGCGAACGAGCGCAGCCCGCTGCGCACGGCGTCAGGGTCTACGCCCCGCGCCAGGCACAGCGCCGCCGCGGCCATCGCGTTCTCGACGTTGTGCGCTCCGCGCAGGCGCAGCTCGTCGACGCGCACCAGCGGTTCATCTGACCACCACAGTTGCCCGGCCCGGACGCCCATGTCCGCTTCAGGTCCGCGCCCGAAGCACACCCGCCGCGCACACCCGCCCAGGTCGGGCACTCCGAGCCCGAGAGGGGCCACGGCCAAGTCGTCGTTACCCTGGCGCGCGAAGATCTGAAGCTTGGCGGCCCGGTAGGCTTGCATGCTGTGGTGGCGGTCGAGGTGGTCCGGGCTCAGGTTGAGCAGCACCGCGGCGTCGGGGGCAAAGGCCTCGGTGTCCTGCAGCTGAAACGAGGAGGCCTCGCACACGATCACGGTCTCCGGGGCCAGCTCTCTGACCAGAGCACTCACGGCGGTGCCCACGTTCCCGGCCACGGCAACGGATAGCGCCGCCTCCCTGTGGATGTGTCCGATCAGCTCGACGGTGGTGGTCTTGCCGTTGGTCCCGGTGACCGCGACGAAGGAGTTGTCAAGCAGCCGCCAGGCGAGCTCCAGTTCGCCGATCACGGGGACGCCCAGTCGCCGGGCGCGCGCGATGACGGGTGCCTGCTCGGGCACGCCGGGACTCTTGATCACCGAGTGGACGCTCTCGAGCAGAGCCACACCGTCACTGCGCAGGTGTACCTCCACCCCGGCGCCCCGCAGGTCGTCGACCGGCGGGGCGCCGGCATCGACGCCCAGCACGCGCTCACCCCGCGCCCTCAGCGCCCGCGCGGCAGCGCGTCCTGAGCGGGCCAGCCCCACCACCAGATGGGGCCCGAGCGGTGCAGCCGGGCGCGGACCCACCCGCGTACCCATTTTAACTAGTGAAAGCTCTGCTGGTAGAGCGTGAACCCGATCGCGCTGCACACCGACGCCACGATCCAGAAGCGCAGGATGATCTTGGTCTCCGACCATGCGCGCAGCTCGAAATGGTGGTGGATGGGAGCCATCAGGAACACCCGTCGACGGGTGGTCTGAAAGGAGATGACCTGAATGACCACCGACAGAGCCTCGATCACGAAGATGCCGCCGAGCAGGATCAGCAATACCTCCGTCTTGGTCATGATCGCCAGCCCGGCGATCGCGCCTCCCAGCCCCAGCGAGCCCGTATCACCCATGAAGATGGTGGCCGGGAAGGCGTTGAACCACAGAAAGCCGATGCACGCTCCCACCACGCAACCGGCCACCAGGGCCAGGTCACGCTCGCCGGTGACGAAGGTGATGCCGACGTAGGCCAGCATCACGATGGCCACGCAGCCCGCGGCGAGGCCGTCGAGGCCGTCGGTCAGGTTCACCGCGCTGGTGGTTCCCGCCACCACCAGGAAGATCAGCAGTGGGTAGAGCAGACCCAGGTCGATCTGGTAATCGACGAAGCGCAGACGCAGCGTGTTGGGCAGGTGGGCCTCGTGATGGGCGATCCACCACAGCCCGACCGAGATGGCGATGGTCACCGCCAGCTTGGTGCGGGCGCGCAACCCCAGCGAGCGCCGCCTGATCAGCTTGGTGTAGTCGTCGGCGAACCCGAGCAGAGCGCACGCGGCGGCGGCACCGAACACGCCCACCGAGCGCCAGTCGTAGTCGGTGAGGATGAGAAAGGGAGTGGCGATGGCCAGGAAGACGATGATTCCGCCCATGGTTGGCGTGCCGGCCTTCTGATGGTGGCCCTCGGGGCCGTCCTCCCTTATGTGCTGACCGAACTCACGCCGGCGCAGGTACTCGATGAAGCGGGGACTGAGAAAGACGCACATGAGCAGGGCGGAGGTCCCGCCGATGAGCACGCGTCCCATCAGCGCAGCCCGGCTCCGGCCAGCCCGGGCGCCACCTGCTCCAGCCCGACGCCACGTGAGGCCTTGATGAGTACGGTGTCGCGCTCGCGCAGCAGGCCACTCACTATCTCGGTGGCCTCGCGAGCGTCAACGGCGGCGTGCACGGGACCACCGAAGCCCTCCCCCATGACCGCCGCCAGCGGACCCACGGTGACCAGCAGCTCGATGCCCAGCCGGGCGGCGTACTCGCCCACCTCGCGGTGGAAGCGCAGCTCCTCGGGCCCGAGCTCGAGCATGTCGCCCAGCACGGCCACCCGACGCCCGGGGGCATCGACGGAGAGGTCGTCCAGAGCAGCACGCATCGACATCGGGTTGGCGTTGTAGCAGTCGTTGACCACGGTCACGCCGCCCGGGAGGCTCAGGCGCTCGCCCCGCAGGGCGGAGAAGGCGACGTTCACCTCACCGGAGGGCGTCACTCCCAGCGCGCGCGCCGCGGCGACGGCCGCGAGCAGGTTGGTCAGGTTGTGGGCCTGGGAGAAGGAGGGCCGCAGGCTCATCGACCGGGTCCCGTCGAGCACGGTCACCAAGCCCCCGGAGGGCGGCTCGGCCAGGCGCACGTCGCCCTCGGCCCCGAAGGTGACGACACGCACGTCTGCGCGCAGGTGGGGGGCGAGCAGCGGCTCGTGGGCGGGAATCACCGCCGTCGCGCGAGGCGCCAGCCCGTCGATCAGCTCCGCCTTGGCCGCAGCCACCGCCTCAAGGGAACCCAGCAACTCGAGGTGGACGGGCCCCACGTTGACGATCACCCCGACGTCGGGCTCGGCGATGGCGACCAGCTCGGCGATCTGCCCGGGACCCCGCATGCCCATCTCCAGCACCAGCGCGTCGGTCTGCGGCGGGGCGCCGAGCACCGCCAGAGGCAGCCCCACCTCCGTGTTCAGGTTCAGCGGGTTGGCCACGGTGTGAAGACTCGGGGCGAGCAGCGCGGCGAGGATGTCCTTGGTCGAGGTCTTGCCGGTGGACCCCGTGACGGCGACCACGCGGGCGCCCAGCGCGCGCCGCCAGGCGCGCGCCAGGGACTGCAGGGCGAGGAGGGGATCGGCATGCACGAGCACCGAGGCGTGCGTCGTCTGTGCCACCGCCACACTGCGGTCCTCGTGAGCGGGCCCGACGAGGACCGCCCGCGCGCCCGCCCTGAGCGCGTCCGGGGCGTGAAGGCCTCCGTCCGTGTGCACACCGGTCAAGCCCACGAAGAGATCCCCGGGACCGGCGCAACGTGAGTCGACCACGGCCCGCGCGGGCCCCGGGCCGTCGGCACCCGGGAGGGCCAGGCGCGCACCGGCCTGCTCGGCGAGCCGTGCCGCACTCCAGGAGATCATCGTGACCCCTCGTGGCCGACGGGGTCAGCGCGCTCGCGCAGCGCGGCGCGAGCGACCGTGACGTCGTCGAAGGGCACCCTGCGCCCGCCGGCGAGCTCCTGTCCCTGCTCGTGACCCTTGCCCGCGATGACCAGCACGTCGCCGGATCGTGCCTGGGCCACCGCCCCCGCGACGGCCAGACGCCGATCGGCCACCGCGGTCACCGACGCCCTGCCGTTCGCCGCAGCGCCCGGCACGCCGGCCATGATGTCCGCGATGATCGCGGGAGGATCCTCCGAGCGAGGATTATCGGAGGTCACCACCACCACGTCGGCCAGGCGGGCGGCGATCTGACCCATCAACGGTCGCTTGGCACGATCGCGGTCGCCACCGGCACCGAACACGCAAAGGACGCGACCGGCCGCGAGCTCCCGGGCGGCCCGCAGCACGTTGTCGAGGCCGTCGGGGGTGTGGGCGTAGTCAACCAGCACGGCGAAGTCCTGGCCCTCGTCCACGGGCTCAAAGCGGCCAGGGACGCTCACCCCTCTGGCCAGGGCCTCGACGGCGTCCTCGAGGGGAACCCCCAGCGCATGGGCAGCGGCAAGCGCGGCCAGGGCGTTGGAGACGTTGAAACGACCGGGCACCGGAAGTGAGACGGCCAATCCGCCTCCTGCGGGCGTGTCGAGGGTAAAGCGCGCGCCGTCCAGACCCATGCTCACGTTGCGGGCGCGAAAGCTCGCCTCACGCTCCAGGGCGAAGGTCAGCGCAGCGGGGAATTCGGCGGCCAGGCGACGGCCGTAGGGGTCGTCGACGTTGATGACGGCGGCGCCGGGGCCGTGCGGGGCTCCTGGCGCAAAGAGCCGGCGCTTGGCCTGGTAGTAATCCTCCATGGTCGGGTGGAAGTCCAGGTGGTCCTGGGTGAGATTGGTGAACACCGTCACGGCAAAGTGAACTCCGTCGGCACGTCCCAGAGCCAACGCGTGTGAGGAGACCTCCATCACGCAGCCGCGATCGCCGGCGTCGAGCATGGTCGCCAAGTCGCGCTGCAGGTCGATGGCTTCCGGCGTGGTGCGCTGGGTCGGCTGCTCGCGACCGCCGATGACCGACTTGACGGTGCCCAGCAGCGCCGTTCTCCGTCCCACGGCCTCAAGAAGCCCACGCAGGATGAACGCCGTCGTGGTCTTCCCGTTGGTACCCGTCACGCCCACCACGGCGAGCCTGCGGGTGGGGACGCCGAAGAAGCGCGCGGCGGCGGGCCCCATGGCGTCGCGCACCGAGCCGACGATGACCTCGGGAACCCCGAGATCGAGGGGGCGTTCGACGACCAGGGCGCAGGCACCGCGCGCGACGGCATCCGGCGCGTGGTCATGGCCGTCGCGAGTGAACCCCGGGACGCAGAAGAACAAGGTGCCGGGGCCCACCCGACGGCTGTCATAGGCCAGCGCAGCGACCTGCACCGACCCGGCGTCAGCGCCGGCAGAAGCGATCACCTCGTCCAGCCTCATGCGCTCAACTCTCAGAGCAGGACACCGTGACGGCAAAGTCTAGGGTGCGGGTCAGATCGCTTCGGCCGTCGGGGAAGTTACCCCGGGGGGATCTGCAGGTAGGGCAGGGCAAAGCCCATGATCTGCCCGAAGGCCGGGGCGGCCACCACCCCCCCGTAGAAGGTTGTGCTCGGCTCGTCCACCATCACCGCGGTGAGCAGCTTCGGATGAGAGGCGGGGGCAAAGCCCACGAAGGAGGCCACGTAGCGGCTGTCGGAGTACTGGCCGGTGGTGGGATCCACCTTGTTGGCGGTACCGGTCTTGCCCGCCAGCTCATAGCCGGGTATGGACACCTCCGAGGCCGTGCCACCCGGGGCCAGCACGCCGCGCAGCATGTCGCGAAGCTGCGCCGCGGTCCCGGACGAGACCACGCGTCGCCCGCCCGGCACGGACGTGGCGCGGCCGCCCACGCTCTGCACCACGTGCGGCGGGCGGAGCACGCCGCCGTTGGCGATCGCGGCGTAGGCGGTGGCCATCTGCAGGGGGGTCACGAGCTCTCCCTGGCCGATGGGCAGGTTGCCCATCGAGGAGCCCGAGTATTGGCTTACGGGCAGCACCGCGCCGCTCTCCTCCCCGGACAGGTCGGCCCCCGTGGGCTTTCCGAAGCCAAACCGACGCACCCAACTGTCAAAGCGCACACGACCCAGGCGCCCGCCGATGGTCACCGCGCCGACGTTGCTGGAACGGGCGAGGATGTCCCCGGTGGTCATGGTCTGCGCGCCGCGGTTCTCCGCATCGTGAATCGTGCGGTCGGCGACCTGAATCTGCGGTGGCAGGTCGAAGGAGGTTCGGGGGGTAACCAGCCCGTCCTCGAGCGCCCCGGCCACGGTCACCACCTTGAAGGTGGAACCCGGCTCATAGTCGAAGCCGACAGCCCGGTTCTGCAGCGCGGCGGCGGGCGCGCCCGCCGCGTTGTTGGCGTTGACCCGCGGCCAGTTGGCCATGGCCAGCACCTCTCCGGTGGTGGGATTCATGACGATCGCGGTGGCGTCCTTGGGTTGGTAGGCGCGGCCCACCGCGCCGAGCACGTCCTCCACCCGTTGCTGCAGGACAGCGTCGATGGTCAGCCTGAGCCCCTGGCCGGGAACCGCCGCCACCGGGTCCTTGACGGAGATCGGCTGGCCGACGGCGTCGTTGACGATCTGGCGCTGGCCGGCACTGCCGCTCAGCTGGCGGTCGCGCGAGTACTCAAGGCCCGACAGCCCGTGGCCGTCCACGCCCACCAGTCCCAACACCTGCGAGCCCAGCAGGCCGCGCGGATAAACGCGGCTGGTCACCGGAGTGGTCTGGATGCCGGGCAGCTGCAGGCGCAGGATGGCCCGCACGCGCGCGTCGGGCACATGGCGAGCGAGATAGACAAATCCTCGCCGCTGAGTGAGCAGACCCAGGAGCTGATCTACGGGCCGGCCCAGCAGCGGCGCGAGGCGACGGGCCGCTGCCGCCGGGTCTCTGATCAGGTAGGGGGTCACCGCCACGTCGTCGGCGGGCTCAGACAGCGCCAGGTCGACCCCGTTGCGATCGGTGATCGCCCCGCGGACGGCGGGGACGGGCACGGTCTGGGAGTGCTGGACGTTGCCCACCTGGCGAAGGCTCGCTCCGCGCACCGTGCCGACCCAGACGGTGCGCACGGCGGCGACGCAGAGCAGACCGAAGAAGAGCGCGAAGAGCAGGCCGATACGACGCTGCAGCAGCGGCAACCGCTAGCCCCCGGCGCCCGTTGGCGCCCCGGGGCTCAGGCCTGCCCCAGAACTCGCGGATGGGCTCAAGGAGGGGGCGCCGCCGGCGGCTGCGGTGGAATCCGGGGCCGAGGGGCCGCTCGTCGTCGACCCAGCGCCGGAGGTCGCCGAGCCGTTCGAAGTCGACCCGGGAGCGGCGGTGGAGCTCGACGCGGCTGACGTCGTCGCGGCTGAGCCCGAGGCCGATGAGGCGCCTGATGTCGGCGTCGCTGTCGCCGAGGAGCCGGACCCCGGACCTCTCGGTCGCGACGCGTCCAGCGACCGGGCCGCGCGACGCACCTGATCGGAGCCGCCGGCGCTCAGGAAGTGGATAGCGCCCGGCGAGGCCATCGTCATGCCCATGCGCACCGCCTGGGTTTCGACGCGATCGCCGGCTGACAGGTTGGACACGTCGAAGCGCAGCGTCGCGTTCTGGCGACGCAGCAGAGACTCGTGCTCGAGCGCACGACCGATGCCCGTGTTCAGCTTCAAGAGGGAAAGCTGCATGGCCACGATCCCCAGCAGCGCGAAGGCGATCGCACCGATCCACAGGCGACCACGCATCATTCGGTCCAGGACCCGGTGGTCGGGTACGCGCGCCAGCGCAGGCGCCAGTCGAAGGCGCAGCGGACGGGTCGAGAGCGCCGGGGCCGCCACGCCCGCGTTGCCCCGCGCGGGGCCTGAGATACGCCGCGACCCGCTGCCCACGACGCGTGCGGGAGCGCGCGGGTGAGCCGTCGCGGCACCCGCACGTGCGGAGGATCGCGTAGCGCGAACGTCGCGACCGACACTGCGGGCGGCGGTAGCCGGACTCATGTCTGCTCCCCATCGTCGACGAGCTTGCGGACGGCACGTAGGCGAGCGGAGGCCGAGCGCGAGTTCTGGGCCAGCTCGCCTGAGGAGGGCACCACCGCGCGCGCGTGACGCGCCGAAGCCTGAGGCTTGCGCCCGCACGCACAGACGGGAAAGTCAGGTGGGCAAGTGCAACCGCGCATGAGATCGACCATGAAGTGCTTGACGCGGCGGTCCTCCAGCGAGTGAAAGGAGATGCCCGCCAGTACACCCCCACGACGCAACCGTCCCCAGGCCAGCGGCAGGGCGCGATCGAGTTGCTCGAGCTCTTCGTTGACCGCGATGCGCAGCGCCTGAAAGGTCCGCTTGGCGGGGTGACCACCACCGAAGCGAGCGGGCGCGGGGATCGCGGCGGAGATGACCTCGACGAGGTCCAGGGTGGTCTCGATCTCGCGCGTGGCGCGGCGGCGAACGATCGCGCGGGCGATCGCCCGGGCGCGACGCTCCTCACCGAAGTCGCGCAGGACGCGCGCCAACCGGCGCTCGTCCCACCCGTTGACCACGGTGCGGGCGCTGACCGTCTGGTCGGGATCCATGCGCATGTCCAGCGGCGCGTCGTAGCTGTAGGCGAAGCCCCGCTCCCGCGCTTCGAGTTGGGGCGAGGACATCCCCAGGTCGAAGTAGGCCATGTCCGCGGTCACACCCTCGTCGCCCAGCAACTCCAGGGCCTCGGCAAACCCGGCACGGATGAAGCGAGTTGCGCACGACAACTCGGCGGCGAGCTCGGCGAAGCGCTCCTCGGCCAGCGGATCGCGGTCGATGGCGATCAGCGTGCCGGCCGGCCCCAGGCGATCGGCGACCAGGCGTGCGTGACCGCCACCTCCGAAGGTGCAGTCGATCGCCGTCTGGCCCGGCTGCGGATCGAGCAGGTCGATCAGCTCGGCGGCCAGCACCGGAACGTGGATGGTGCTCATGTCAAGCAGGATGGCCAACGCGGGATGTGATCTCTGCGACGCCGCCCAACAGCGTCGGTCGATGTTCTTGCCAGCGCGCCCGGTCCCACAGCTCCAAACGGACGCCCGCACCAACCACCACGACCTCCTTGCGCAGCCCGGCATGCTCGGCGAGGTTGGTCGGGATCATGATCCGTCCCGCGGCGTCGAGCTCGGTATCGGCTGAGTCTCCGAAGAAGAACCGCTCGAGTCTCTGAAGCTCGCCCGACAGGGGCGGCATCTCAGCCAACGCGCGCGCGGTGTAGTGCTCGTACTCCTCGGGACGCCACACACCCACGCACGGCTCGAGGTCAACGGGGATCGCCATGACGACCCCGTCGGCCAGCAGGGCGCGGTAACGGGCGGGGACGGTGAGCCGGTTCTTTGCGTCGAGGGTGTGGTCGAAGTTGCCACGAAAGGCCAAGGTTGCTCCGTTGAAGTCGGCGAGCCGAGGTGGAGGAATGGGAGGAGCCCCTCCACCCCGGCTCGCGGTGCGAACGTAGCCCACTTTCCCCCACAGCGCAACCCCTATGTTCCACTTTCTCCCACTTCGGTGGTCCTGCACCCCCCGTCGGCCGCCAGAATGCGGCCCTGTGCGGCGCGTTTTCCAGGCTGGAGGGCCACCGCCGCTGAGGCCCAGCGCTGCACGACGGCGTGCACGCCACGCATCCTGCGCACGCCTCCTGTCAGGCGTTTGCGGCCGGATGCAACATCGCGTGCACCGGGGTCGGCGAGGCAGGACTCGACCTTATGATGGCGACGGCGCGGGGCCGAGTCCCGGCTTACGGCTATGGAACAAGCGCGGCGCGGCAACTACGACTCTGGGGAGGACTTCGTCCTCGAATACGGAGAGCTGCGCTTCACGTTCAACGAGCGCGACTTCCAGGAACGCTGCGAGCAGGCCGCTCTGAAGCTCGGCTTCGTGGGCGGGCGCCTGGGCGAGGATGAGCTCGAGGATCTGGTCAACCTCGCCGTCAACGGTGAGATCCAGGACCCGGCCTCCGAGCTCGGGGAGCACGTCAACGACTGCTGGCCTGAGCTGGTTGGGCCGGCCGAGCGCTCGCTCGTGCACTGGTTGCGCCGCCTGGTGTTTCGCGGTGCGTGGCTCGACCAGCGCGTGAACGAGGGCGAGCTCGAGATCGCGTTCATGGAGGGCACCTGCTCGTTCGCCTATATCCAGCCCGATCGCGACGACGAGCCGATCGAGCTGGCGCCCGAGCCCTCCTGGGGCCGGGTCGCCTACCGGCGCTGAGCGTGGCGGGCGTGGGCGCGCCGGTGCGGGCTGTGGCGGGAGTGACGACGGGCGGCCGGACGCTTCGGCGCGCGGCAGGCCAGGTTGCGTGCGCTGCGCCGGCGATGGTGGCGAACGTGCGCGATTGCGCCCTGCCCACGGGCACGATGCACACGGTGCCCGCGTGAGCGCGCGCGGGGCCGCTGGTGACGAACGTTGCGCTGGGCGCGACGCGAGCCGCAGAAGAGCGAGTTCGCGTCGGGCGAGCCGATCTGAGCGCCGTTGGGGGGCTCGTGGGTGGGCAGCGCCAGCTCCACGGCGCTGACCGAGACGGAGAAGGCCGTGTTGCTGGCCCGGTAGTAGGGAGCGTCGCGACCCAGCAGCTCGAGCTTGACGGTATGGCCGGGAGCGAAGTAGTAGCCGTTTCCGTGCAGCTGGAAGACCACGGGGTTGGCGTCGGCGCCACCCGGACGGTAGTTACCGCGCGTCACCAGGCGCTGGTTGCCAGCTGGGTCCACGTCCCACAGGCGAGCGTCCAGTTGGGTATCGGGAGGCGAGGCGCCGATCACGGTCAGCCGCGCGCTCACGGTGGGAAGGCCCAGCAGCGTGAAGCCCTGGCTCTGCAGCTTGTATACCGCGGTGCCGGGCGACTCCTCGGCGGCGATCTGCTTGCAGCCGTCGCTGTTGGCGATGGGGTCGAAGGCGGCCGCCGTCTGCGGGCTTCCGCCCGCCGAGGACACGGCCTGGGCCGCGCCGGAGCGCAGTGTCACGACGCCCGGATGGACGGCGGGCCAGCTCGGGGCCGTGAAGGGACCACCGTCGGGAGGTCCGTCGGCCGACGAGGGACAGGTCTGGGTGAACGTGTTGACGCTGCCGGGCGCCGGAGGCGCTCCCTGACCGCGCAGGTAGGCGTCGAAGAAGCCCGATGCCTGGTCGTTGAACGCCGTGTTGACCGTGAGCTTGTTGGACCCACGGCTGTGCCCGACGTCGCCGAACTGCAGGCTCACGGGCGCCGCCGGGTCAGCGGCACGCAGGCTGTTGTAGAGGCGCAGCGACTGGATGGGCGGGAAGAGATCATCGTTCCAGCCGCTCTCCAGGAGTAGCGGCGCCGGCCTGCCGGGCAGGCTCGCTCCACCGTGGTAGGTGAAGATGTCGTTGGCCAGTTGCACGGCCTTGGGGTTGACCGCGTAGGGCTCACCCGTATTGACAACGGCGTTATCGGTGGTCAGGTCGGCGTTGTCGTCGGTGGTGCCCGGCGGCGCGTAGAAGCCGTTCGTCTCGCCCAGGGCAAAGAGGCCGGCAATGTAGCTCTGAATGGGCACGCCAAAGGGGTCGAGGCTGGCGCGGCCCGACGCCGGCGCGCCGAAGTCCAGCAGGTGTCCGTTGGGCAAGAGCGCCGAGACGAGGTCCGACCACGGCCAGCGCGGATAGGCGGCAGCGATGGACAGCGGCGTGCGTCTGGGGCTGGTCCAGGGCACGAACGCGCCGTTGGCCTGACCGGCGCAGGGCGATGGAGCCGCCTCCGAGGACGGGGTGCACCGGATGCGGTTGCGCAGGTAGGCGAGCTCGATGCTCTGCCCGCCGCCGTAGGAGATTCCGGTGACCCCCAACGCTCCGGGCCTGGCGACGCCCTCGTCGACGAGCCGGCCCAGCAGGTATTGGGTGTCGCGGGCCTCGTAGCGCTCGTCGGCCAGGCGGATATAGCCGTTCGGGCACGACAGCTGCGGCCTGGGCGTGGTGGCGGCCCCGCAGGAGCGCCCGAAGCCGCGCGTCGTGTAGTTGAGCACCGCGTACCCGCGCTGGGCGAAGTAGTCGTTGTTGTAGTGGTGGAGGTCGGGCGAGGAGCCCACGGGGTCGACCTTGAAGCTTCCGTTCGCGTCCAGCGTCTCGAAGTCGGCCTTGGACCCCCCGTAGCCGTGCAGCATCACGATCGTGGGAAAGGGCCCCGGGCCCTGGGAGGCGGCGGGCAGGGTCACGTCCACGTCGAGGGGGACAGCGTCGAAGGAAGCCACGCGCTGAGTCGTCCCGTTGCCCTGGCAGAAGCGCACGCCGTCTCCCTGACTCGTGCATGTCAGCCCCAGGGGCGTGGGCTCGGCCAGGGCCGCAGTGGACAGCATCAGGCTGGCGGCGCCGGCCAACGCGCCGGTCAGGATCCATTTGCGCATGTCACCACCTCCCCCGCTCGCCGGCCCGACTCACCGCGGCGCTACGCCCCAGTGCGCCCGGGCACGATACGCAACCGCAGGCGCAGGCGCGCCGGTCAGCAGTGAGCAGCTGCTACGTCGCGGCCCGGGCGGCGGCGATCGCCGCGGCCCCCGCCTCGCCCACGAGCAGATCGGGGCGCATGGTGCCGCTCGTGGGCAGGTCGAGCGCGGGCAGTTGCCCGAGCGCGGTCAGAGCCGCGTCGAGGGCGATGACGGTGGTCTCCCCCCCCACCGGTGCACTCGCGGTGGCAATCACGGTCAGGGAGCCGCCGGCGGCGAGGTTGCGTGCCGCCGCGAGAGCCTTGCGGGCCGCGTGGGCCGTGAGAGCATCCAGTGAGTCCACCGCAACCACGGCGTGACCCCCGCGGGCCGCGACGCGCCGCCCGGTTTCCACCGCGCGCTCCACCGCCGCGGTTTGCGCGTCTGTCGACGCGGCCATGCTGAGAGCGGTCAGGGGCTTGACCGCGCCGCTCTGCCACTCGCTTATCTCCTCCGGGCGGACGCCGACCAGCACCAGGCTCACGTCCATCTGGGGCGCCGCGGAGACCGCGCCCACGAGGCGGCGCAGCGCCTCGGTCTTTCCCGCCCGCGCGCCGCCGCAGATAACCACCCGCGACCCGCGACCGAGTGGGGTAAGGCGTGCCACCGCCTCCAACGTGGGGTCATCGCCACCGAGCACGAAGCCCTCGCTCGGCCATGTCGCCGGGAGGTCCTCGTAGTGGGTGCCCTCGGCCACCGCGTCCGCTGGGGCGCTGTTGATGGTGTCCACGCGAACCAGCGACGGGTAACGCTCAGAGCGGCGCGGCGGGCGCGCCGGTCCGGTGACCCGGTCGCCCGCCACCAACTCACAGCGGCGTACCTGAGCGGCGGAGATGTACACGTCCTCGTCTGAGGGCCCGGATGCATCCAGACGCAGGAACGCCGAGCCGTTGCCCAGGAGCTCGACCTGACCGGATACGACCTGGTCGGTGGGCGCGTCAGACGGCCCCCGCGCCTCGCGGGCGCCACGTGGCTCCCGGCCGGCACGCGCTTCGCCCGTCGCGTCGGGCTCCCGGCCCCTGCGCGTCGGGCGCGGGCTCGGCGGCGCGTCGGCCTCGCGGGGATCGCGCGCGTCAGGACCGCCGCGCGCGGAGCGTGGCTGCGCGGAGCGACGTGGTCGTGACGCCGCGGGCCGCGACTCGTCGTCCTGGTCGCCGTCGGTTTGCTTGCTCGTGTCGGGTTCGGTGGAACCGGTGCGCCGCGAACGCCCACCTCTGCGCGCGCGAGGCGGACGTGGCGCGTCTTCCCCGGAGGCGGACTCGGGGGACCGGGTGGACGACGCCGCCGTGGCGTCGTCGGCGACGTCCTGGGGTGAAGTGGCCTCGGCGCCCTCACCTCCCAGGATCCCGGCGATCAGGTCGGCCTTGCGCAGCCGGCGGTAGCCGTCGAGGCCGAGCTGGTCGGCGATCAGGTGTAGGTCAGCCAGGGGACTGGCTTCGAGCTCGGTGCGATCGAGCGCGGACATGTATTCCTCCGATGTTGGGCGGTTGGCCTCCGGTCGCGTTGGGACAGCGCCGGCACCCGCTTGCTTTGAGAACGGTTGTTCAGCCTAGCGGCCGGCAGGACGACCAGGCGAGCGCTCCGGCGTCAGGTGCACCCGGCGCCTGCTCACCCACCGACGACGAGCACGCGCCTGGGAGCTGACGTGGTCTGCCCGAAGCGGTCGACTGCCACCACGCGAACCTGGTGGCGCCCGCGACTCAGCGCGCGCCGCGCCAGGAGCGCTGTCCGTCGCGTGGTCCCTACCAGACGGCCGTCGACGTAGACCCGGTAACCGCGCAGCCCAGCGGCATCCGCCGAGGCGCTCCAGTGAATGCGCGGATGGCGACTACGCGTCTTCTTCGGTCCGGTGAGCCGGAAGGGGCCAGGCGGCACCGCGCGGCCCGCCAGCACGACGCGCCGGCTCCCCGGGGGGCCCTGGGTGAAGGCCACGAACAGGTCACCGACCCGGTCGGCCGCGCTGGACAACCCCGCGGCCGCGTCGGCGCTGCCAAGCGCCGGGTCAGAGAGCCGCTGGGCGGCACCGAACCCGTGTCCGGTATACGCCCGGGCAAGGATGCCCGAGGGAGCGCCGGCAGCGCCGCTCTGCTGCCACGCGATGCCTCCACGACCCACCTCACCCAGGGCCAAGGCGGGCTGCGGCGCCTCGGAGTTGACGCCCGTGTCCAGGCGGCGGGGAGCGCCGAAGCCCGCGGAGGCGATGAGCTGATGGCTTGCCATGAGCTCCGTGGCCGCGATCGCCGGCCCGCGACCGACCACCTGCACCTGCGGGTCGTCGGCTCCCTCGGCGGTGGGGAAGCGCAGTGAGTCAAGGCTCACCGGCGCCATGAACTGCGAGCCCAACTGCTGGCGCGCGACCGTGCGCGAGACGCTGCGCGAGCCGTCCAAGAAGCTCTCGCGGAAGACCACCGCGCCGAAGTCCGAGGCGTCCTGCAGGGACGGGCGTGCGCCGTCCGCGCCGGCGCCGGGCCGACCGTCCAGCGAGGCCAGGGTCAGATCCTGCGGCGCGTTGCTGACGCCCGCGTCGGACAACCGCCGGGCGATCACGTGGGTGTGCCCGTCGTCGCCGTCCTCACCCCAGGTGACCAGTCCCCCCCCGTCGCTGCCCACGGCGACCGCCGAGCGCGTGGCCGTGGTGGCCGCGGCGTTGCGGGCGGGGTTCGCGTTGAGCGGAACCCCGAAGGGCGAGAAGGTCGTGTCAGTGCGAGCGATGCGCGCGGCGAAGACACCCGTTCCGCCACCGCTGGGTGCGGTGAAGGAGAGGTAGGCGGTTCCGAACCCGGACATCGCCAGGGCGGGCATGCCGCCCGCTGAGACGGCCTGCACAGGGCCGAACCCCGACGCGCGCGCGGGTCGCACGCTCACGAACACCCGGCCCCCGCTGACGAACGCGATGATCAGGCGGCCCCCGTCGGCGGCGGCGATCACGGGGTCCGATGAGGGCGCGCTCACGCCGGCGTCGACCTGTACGGGCGCGGCGAAGGACGGCGCACGGAAGGCCACCGCGAAGACGTGCGGTGCGCCGGCTACGTTCTTGACGTAGACGACTCCTCCACTCCCGTCACGGGACACGGCGACGTTGCCCACCCCCGCGACGTCGGCGCTGGGCCCGTCCAGGGTGCGTGCGCCGAAGAACCCGGCCTGAGCCTCGCCGGCGGCCGCCAGGATGAGCGCCGCCGCCAGGAGCAGCGCGACGGTCGTCCGGCGACGCTTTGACAAGTGCCCCCTCTTCCTGACCACGAGAGCTAGAGGTCGCCCAGCTCGCCGGTGATCTCCGCGACCGCGGACTTGGCGTCGCCGAAGAGCATCGCCGTCTTGGGATCGAAGTAGAGCTCGTTCTCGATGCCGGCGAAGCCCGGGTTCATCGAGCGCTTGATGACGATCACCGAGCGACTGTCGGCCACCTCGAGGATGGGCATGCCGTAGATGGGCGAGGTGGGCGTGTTCTTGGCCGCGGGGTTGGTCACGTCATTGGCCCCGATGACCAGCGAGACGTCGGTGCGCTGAAAGTCTGGGTTGGCGTCGTCCATCTCCCTCAGCTGCTCGTAAGGCACGTCGGCCTCGGCCAGCAGCACGTTCATGTGACCGGGCATGCGCCCCGCCACCGGATGGATGGCGTAGCTGACCTCGACCTGGCGTTTCTCCAGCTCCTTGGTCAGCTCACGCACAGCGTGCTGGGCCTGCGCCACGGCCATGCCGTAGCCCGGGACGATCACCACCCGACTGGCGTATGCGAGCTGGATGGCAGCGTCGGCCGCGCTGGTGGAGCGCACGGTGCCGCCGTGCTCCCCCGCCCCCGAAGCGCCCTCCACCGCCCCGCCGCCGCCGAAGCCGCCGGCGACTATCGCCGGTATGGAGCGGTTCATGGCCGAGGCCATGAGGTTGGTCAGGATGGTGCCCGACGCCCCCACGATCATGCCGGCCACGATCAGCGCCGTGTTGTTCAGCGCGACCCCGGTCGCCGCCGCCGAAAGCCCGGTGAACGCGTTGAGCAGCGAGATGACCACGGGCATGTCCGCGCCCCCGATCGGCAGCACCACGAAGTTGCCCAGCAGCGCGGCCGCCACCAACAGCCCGACGAACACGACCTCTGAGTGGTCGCCGGCGGCGATGTCCACGGCCGCGGCCAGGGCGAGCAGGAAGAGCACGAGATTGACCGGCTGCTGAGCGCGTCCGAGGGTTATGGGACGCCCGGAGATGAGACCCTGAAGCTTGGCGAAGGCGATGTTCGAGCCCCAGAAGGACACCGAGCCCACGATGGCGGCGAACAGGCTGAAGACCGCGACGTAGGTGGGGCTGAAGGTGAAGCCGTGCGTGAGGCGAAACTCCGACCAGGAGATGAGAAAGACGGCTCCACCGCCGACGCCGTTGAACAGGGCGACCATCTGGGGCATGGCGGTCATCTTCACCCGCCGCGCTGCGGGGATGCCGACCGCGGTCCCCAGCGCCACGCCGAGCACGATCAGCCCCCAGTTGCCCGCGTCGGGCTGTAGGAGCGTGGCCACCACGGCAAGGGCCATGCCCACGCCCGCGATGCGGTTGCCGCGCACGGCGGTCGTCGGTCCTGACAGTCCGCGCAGACCCTGGATGAAAAGACCAAAGGCGACGATGTAGAGCAGGTCCAGGAAGTTGGGGTCCTGCAGGAAGGTGGCCAGCGGCGCCGCGCTCATGGGCCCGAAGCCCCGCTGCTCGACCCGTCTGAGTCCTCGGCCGGCTTGACCTGCTCCTTGGGCTTGGCCTTGAACATCTCGAGCATGCGGTCGGTGACCAGAAAGCCGCCCACCACGTTGATGGTTCCGAAGGCGATGGCGATCACCAGGATCACCTTGTTGAAGACGCCGTTGGCCGACAGTCCGACGATCAGCAGCCCGCCGAGCAGCACGATCCCGTGAATCGCATTGGTGCCCGACATGAGCGGCGTATGCAGCGTGTTGGGCACCTTGGAGATGACCACGAAACCGATGAACCCGGCCAGGATCAGGATCGCGAGGTTGGTCACCAGGGTGCTGGCCAGGATCATGAGCTCGGCGGGGTCGCGGGGGTTTGCGCGGACTCGACCGCGGCGCGCGCTGCTGCGTGGACGATCTCGCCCTCACGCACCACGCAGGCACCGCTGATTATCTCGTCGTCGAAGTCCAGGGAGAGCTCGCCGTCCTCGCCCACGAACAGCTCGAGCAGCGCCTGAACGTTGCGCGCGAACAGCTGCGACGCGTGCTCGGGCATGCTCGCAGGGAGATTCAGCGGGGACACGATGCGCACGTCGTGGCGCACGACCGTCTGCCCCGGCTCGGTGAGCTCGCAGTTTCCGCCCGCCTCACCGGCCAGGTCCACCACCACCGACCCGGGCTTCATGCCCTGCACCGCTTCAGCGGTGACCAGCCTGGGCGCGGGTCGGCCCGGCACCAGAGCGGTGGTGATGACCACGTCAAAGCCCTTGATCGCGTCGGTCAGGCGCTGCTGCTGCTCGGCGCGCTCCTGCTCGGTGAGCTCGCGCGCGTATCCCCCCTCCCCGGCGGCCTCCAGTCCGAGGTCCAGCCACTGGGCTCCCAGTGACTGCACCTGCTCGGCGACCTCCGGGCGCACGTCATATCCAGTGGTTCGAGCTCCGAGACGTCGGGCCGTGGCCAGCGCCTGCAGTCCGGCCACACCGGCTCCCAGAACCAGCACCTTGGCCGGCGGAATGGTGCCCGCGGCAGTCATGAGCATCGGATAGAAGCGACCCATGTTCTCGGCACCCAGCAGGGCCGCCTTGTAGCCCGCGACGTTGCTCTGCGAGGACAGCGCATCCATCGACTGCGCCCGGGATATGCGCGGTATGGCCTCCATGGCAAAGGCCGTGGCTCCCGCCTGGGCCAGCGCCTGGGTGGTCCGTGGGCTGGTCAGCGGGGCCAGGAAGCCGACGAGCACGCTGCCGCGTCCCAGCTGACGCAACTCGATCTCCGAAGGGGGTGCGACCTTGACCACCACGTCGGCGCTCCAAGCCTGCTCGGCGGTGTCGGCGATCTGGGCTCCCGCCTCGGTGAACGCGGAGTCGGGCAGCAGGGCGCCCTCACCTGCCCCCGCTTGCACTAGGACGTCCATGCCCTTGGCTTTCAGGCGTGCGACGACCTCGGGCACCAGCGCGACGCGACTCTCGCCGTCGGCGATCTCCTTGGGCACACCGATCCGCATGAGGGGCGCCAAGCTACCCCATCGCGGCCACGATCGCCTGCTTGACATTCGTCATGGGACCGCCAGCGGCGCCACGCCGCGCGCGGGGGTCCCGACATGGGTCCCCCAGCGCGCGGGCGCGCGGGCGAGCGGGCGAGCGCTTCACCGCCGTCGGGCCCTCTGTCAGACTCGAGCACTGGTGACGGTCAACCTGACGCGCATATACACCCGTCTGGGCGATGGTGGCGAAACCCACCTGGGCGATATGAGTCGCGTGCCCAAGACCCATCCCCGGGTGGAGGCCTACGGGACCGTGGATGAGCTCAACGCAACGCTCGGGGTCGCCCTGGCCGAAGGGGGCCTTCCCGAACTGTTCACCGGCTGGCTGACGCGGGTGCAGAACGACCTGCTCGACCTGGGCGCGGACCTCTCGGTGCCGGAGTCGGGCGATCCGACCGGCCGGCGCCTGCGGGTAACCGCCGCGTACGTGGACTGGCTGGAGCAGGCGTGTGATCAGGTCAACGACAAGCTCGCCCCGCTGCGCACCTTCGTGATCCCCGGGGGCAGCCCCGCGGCGGCGCGCCTACACATCTGCCGCACAGTCTGCCGCCGCGCGGAACGAAGGGCCCTGGCGGTGGGCGAGGAGCCAAATCCGCAGGTCATCCGCTATCTCAACCGACTTTCCGATCTGCTGTTCATCCTCAGCCGAGCGGCCAACGAGGAGCACGAATCCCTGTGGGAACCCGGCCACCACGGCGCCCGGGCGGATCGAGGCTGAGAATGGCTAGCGGCGCATGACCGCCGTAAGCCCGGAGGCCAGGCTCCCCGCGAGCACGACGATCATCGCCGCCGCCGCCACCAGCGAGCGATGGGCCACGGCGAAGGTGGTGACCTGCTCGGGGCGCAGGATGACCGCGATGGCCAGCACGGCGGCCATCGCACACAGCAGCGCCGCGGGCACCACCGCCTCCCGCCCCACGGTCGCCGCCAGGCTCGAGCCGGTCGGGCGACCGGCGGGTGGCGCCGGGGAGGACGACGACGGCCAACGGGCCTCGGCGCGCTGCAGGCCGGCGACCGCGAGCGAGGCCCACAAACCGGCGAGCAGATACCCGCCGACCACGTCGCTGGGCAGGTGCCAGGCCAGCACAAGCAGAGCGAAGCTGACCGCCACCGCCAGGAGGCTGCCCACCACCGCCACCACGACGCGCATGCGGGCCGGCGCGACCATCACCGCACACAGCGCCAGCGACATGGCGGCGGTCGAGTGACCACTGGGCCAGGAACCGGCCTCCACGAGCTTGTTACCCGCGTAGGCATGAGGGTGGGCCAGGAGAGGTTTCAAGGCCTCGGCGGACAGGCCTGCCCCCAGCAGCACCACGGCGACCGCCAGGGCGGTCCGCGGCCGACGGCGGATCACCGCCACGACGAGCAGGATGATCGCCAGCAGCGCGTACGGCCGTGCGCTCACCGACCGGGCAACCGCGTTGGCCGCCGTGTCGATGCGCGGGCGCCACAGGTCACTGAAGCCGAGCAGGGCAGCGGCATCGTGGGCCCGCCCGCCGGGCACCAACTCGGCCACCACCCAGGTCAGGGCCAGGCCAACCACACACAGCGCTGCCGCGCGCAGGGCCCAGGAGACGCCGTCGGGGTGCTGCTCACCGAACGCCTCCTCGCTCGCCGCTCGGCCGGAGACGACTGCGGGGACGGGCACGCTCACCATTAGAGGCTAGTCGGCTGGCCTGAAGAATCGCTCAAGAGACCGGCGGTGGCGCCGCCGCCGCCGGACGCCGGACGCCGGACGCCGGGGAAGCGATGTTTCAGCCGATCATGGCGCCGAGCAGCATGCCCGCGGCTTGCCCGCTGCGACCGGCCAGCGCGTCGAGGCGCTGCCGTGCGGATGCCATGGCACCGGCGAAGTGGGCGCGCCCACGGGCCCGGTGGCGCTGACGGTGATGTCCGCGGGCGTGCGGAGCACGCTTTGGCGTAACCCCCGCGCGACCGGGTCCAGAGCGCCTGGGCGGGTCGATCGGAAAAGGCCTGCGGGCCAGGGCGGTCAGGGCCTGGGCGGTCACCCAAACCGGCGTCTGGGTACCCGTCCGCGAGTAGCGCACGCTGCCGTCGGGCGCCTGCAGGCTGCGCAGGTAGGCGAGCGGAGAGCGGCTGCCGGCGCGGTGTACGGTCTCTGGGTCAAGACCAGCGGCGACGAGCGCCTGCACCGCCCAGGCGGTGGACTGGGCGTTGGACTCCGCGCCGCTGGACAGGGCGTAGCCCCCATCGGGGTTCTGACGACCTTTCAGAAACGTCACGGCGCGGCGCACGGGCGGCCCGCGCAGGCCCGCGTCGATGAGGGCCTGGACAGCCGCCGCGGTGTCATCCACGTCGCTGGGCGCCCCGCGCATCTGGAAGCTGAAACCGCCGTCGGGATTCTCCTGGCCGGCCAGCCATCGCCCGGCCGCGTGCACCGTGGGATCCGACGAGGAGAGCCCCGCGGCACGCAGCGAGAAGACGGCAAACGATGTGAGGTTGACCAGGTGAGAGAAGGATCCATCGCGCGTTCGCGCCTGCTTGAGCTCACTGACCGGATCGTGACCGCCCAGCGAGTGCACCGAGGCACCACACGCACGCAGGGCCAGGATGGTGCGCTCGATGTCCCCGGTGCCGCGAAGCTGGCCCGCCTGGGAGCGCAGCGCGCTGAGAACAGAGTTTCCGTTGCGGCGCAAGTCCTGGGGGTGCTGACCGGCCGCGGCAAGGCCCATGGCCGCCCACGCGCTGTAGAGCTCGGTGCTCGGCTGGCCGCGGCCGCCCCCAAAGCCGCCGTCGGGATTCTGGGCGGCGGACAGGTAGCCCACCGCGCTCGCCACGCCATCGACCCTCGCCACGTGGACCACGGTCGGGTGGGCCCCCGCGGCGGCGACGGCCGTGACGCCCGTACCGGTCGCGCCGGTCCCGGCGGCGACGAGCGCCACGAGGGCGACACCCAGAACGCCGGCCGGCTCCCAGGTGACCTGCAGGCGCGTGCGCACACGGGTCAGCATGCGCAGCAGTGCGGGTCCGAAGGCCAGCCCGAACAGGAAGCTGGCCACCACGTGAGTTAGGTCGAAGGGGAGCGCCGCGGCCAGGATCACCACGTACTGAGCGAGCGTGTGCGAGCCGGTGAACGTCCAGGTGAACAGGTTGATGATCGCGCTGAAGGCCACGGCGCCCCCGGCGCAGGCCGCCGCCAGGGGTGCGCGCCCCAGATGCCGATCGGTCAGGCGCCCGAGCACGGCACCGCCCACCCCCACCAGGCCCCAGGCCGCCATCTGCCACGGCGTCCACGGCCCCTGGCCGAGAAAGATGTTGGAGGCCAGCGCACCCACCGCGCCCACCGCGAAGCCGGGACCGGCGCCAAAGGCAAGTCCGCTGATGAGCACGATTGCCGTGATGGGCTTGACGTCGGGCAGGGCCACGAACGCGTCGCGTCCCAGCGCGGCCAGGGCCGCCAAGGTGGCTACCACCGCGACCTCCCGCGTGGTTGGCCTGGTGCGGCCGTACCACCAGAACGACGCCGAGAGGGCGACGATGAGGACAAGCAGGGAAGCCAGCTGCCAGCTCACAGGAGCGCCTCCCTGGACGGGACGGGCACAGATCCGGGGCGCAAAGCCGCGCGCGTGGTGCGTGCGGCGCCCTGGTCGCGCAAGGAACGCACCAGAGCGGCGCCCTGCTCGGGACGCAGCGCTCCTCCCGCCCCACCGAGGATGCGCGCGGTCTCGGTCGCGAAGTACCACCCTCCGCTCAACACGGTGGAGCTCGGCCCGTCGGCGATCATCCGTCCGTCGGCCATGAGCAGTACTCGCTCTGCGAACGCGGCCGCGAACTCGACGTCGTGGGTGGCGACCAGTACCGCGATGCCCTCTGTTGCGCGCGCGCGCAACCAGCGGGCAAGGGTCTCCTTGGCGGCTCTGTCCAGTCCGCGCGTGGGTTCGTCCAGAGCAAGCACCACCGGCCTGTCGCCGTGCCCGGCGACGATGGCCAGGGCGAGCCGCTGGCGTTGGCCGCCGGAGAGGTCGCGCGGATTGCGCTCCTCCAGGCCGCTGAGCCCTGCGGCGGCCAGGGCGCTCGGGGGGGCTTCGTCGCCGACGCGTTCGTGCAGGAAGTAATCCCCAGGATGCTGAAGCAGCAGAGCGACGCGACCAGAGAGATCCACGCGCCCACGCGTGGGCGACAGTAGGCCGCCGAGATGGCGCAGCAGCGTTGACTTGCCGGCGCCGTTTCGCCCCATCAGGGCGACCGTCTCCCCGGCCATGAGCTCACAGTCGACGCCGCGCAGGACCGCCGGACCGTCGCGCAGCTCGTGCCAGACGTCGCGCATGCGCACGGCCGGCGCCGTCGCGTCACCACCGCGCCGCAGACGATCAACGAGGCGTCGAGACCGCGGGGCCCACGGCGCCTCATCCGATGTTCGGGGCAGACCGTCCGAGCCCTGAGGAAGCATCTCCTGCTCGCGCAGGGTGGCGCGAGCCTGGCGCACGCTGGCGGGCATGGGCTGGCCGAGCTGATCGAGCAAACTGGCCCCAGGCGTCTGCAGAGCGCGAGCATGGCGACCGGCCCAGCGCAGAAAACCACGCGGGTCGCTATCGCAGGCCAGGTGCCCGCCTTCGAGCACGAGCACGCGGTCGGCGGCCGCCAGGCAGCGCTCGAGACGATGCTCGACGAGCACGATCGCCGTATCCCACTCCTGGTTGAGCCGGCGTAACAACCAGATCAGCTCGTCGCCGGCGACCGGATCGAGCTGGGAGGTGGGTTCGTCGAGGAGCACCAGAGCAGGACGCGGCGCCAGGGCCGCCCCGAGGGCCACGCGCTGCAGCTCACCTCCGGACAGCTCGTGGGTCGAACGTTCGAGCAGGTGAGCGATGCCCAGCGCCAGTGCCGTCTCCTCCACTCCGCGGGCCACCGCCGCGGGGGGCTTGCCGAGGTTCTCGAGAGCCAGGGAGAGCTCGGCTCGCACGCTGGTTGAGATCACCTGCGTCTCGGGGTCCTGAAAGCACGTCCCGGCCACCGCGGCGATCTGCGCCGGGCCGTGGCTGCGCGTGTCCAGGCCTCCGACCCTCACGCGTCCGACGAAGTGACCACCGTGGAAGTGGGGTACCAGGCCGCAGGCCGCGCGCAACAGCGTCGACTTGCCGGTCGCCGACAGGCCGGCCACGACACAGAACTCACCGGCCTGGACGTCCACGCTGAGCTCGCGCAGAGCCCACCGCGCCTCACCGGGGTAGCGGTAGCTCACGCCGCTGAGCGACAGCAGGCTCACGGGACGATGCCCCGGCGGTCGGCGAACGGCCCCAGCGCCACCAGGGGCACGGCCAGCGCCACGAGCACGGCGCCCGGGCCCCACGCCCCGCGGGTGAGCGGCTCGGGAACGAAGCGTGCCGCGCCGGTCGCCGCCACCACCGCGAGGGCGAGCAGGCCCAGGGCGGCCAGAAGGAAGGCAAGGTCGTGTCGCGACCGAGGGCGGCGCGATGGGCGGCGACGCCCCGGCAGGCCGTAGCCGCGTACCTCCAGCGCGGCGGCCACCTCGAGCGAGCGATCCAGGGCACCGGCCACGACGGCACGCAGCACCTTCGCGCGCGCACGTCCGCCCGGGCCCTCGGGCCGACAGCGTTGAGCCTCGGCCAAGCGCGCGGCGTCTTCGCCCAGTACGGGAACCAGCCGCGTGGCGACCGTGGCGATCAGCGCGGACTGAAAGGAAAAGCGTCTCCACAGCGCCAGCCACTCGTCTGGGTTCACCGCCGTGGTGAACAGCACGCCCACGAGCACGACCACAACCAGGCGCGCTGCGGTGATGAGCCCGACGACGAGCGCCTCGACGGTCAGGTCGACGCGACCGAGCGCGCCGAGGGTTCCCAGTCGCGCGAACACCGTGAGACCGTGGCGGTCGACCAGGAGGTTGACCGCCACCGTGAGCACGACGAGTGCGGGAGCGGAGAGCAGCAGGGTGCGGCGCATCTGCCTACCGACGCCCGCCGCAGCACCGACACCCAGGACGGAGATCAGCAGCGCAGCGAGGACGAGGGGGTGCGTGACGATGAGCGCGGCGCCGGCCAGCGCGGCGCAGTAGGTGCCTCCAACGGACGCGCGCGTCGCGTGCAGTGGGCTGTACCGGCGCCGGTAGGCAAAGGCGCGGGTTCTCATCCTGCGCCCAAAGGCAGCGGGAGGGAGACTCCAGCGTTCAGGGCCAGGGCGAAGTGGTCGTGCAGCGTGCTCGGGGTCACGGCCGCAGCGGCAGCGCTGACGCCTGCGGCATCCGTGCCGCTCACCACCCACACCGGGGCCTCGCCGGCGTAGCGGGTGGCGGCCACCAGACCCGCGCCGCGCCCCAGGCTCTGCTTGGTTGTGCCGCGGGCGTCCAGCAGCGCGAGGTGGCGACCGTCGGACGCGAAGCGTGCGTATACCCCCGAAACCTGGGGGCCTCGCTCCATGGTCCGCGCGGCGGGCTCGGCACGCACGACACTCCAGGGACCGACCACCACCGTCAGGGTATGCGGCTCGTAGCTGCCCAGGGCACCCACCGCGGCCGGCACCGCAGCCGCCCGCAGGCTGGCGCTGACCCGCTCACAATCAGCGCGTGCGGCCGCGCAGTCCACGCGTACGGGCAGGCGCTTACCAGCGTCGCCATGCAGGAAGGGCTCGGGATAGGCGCCGACCACCGCCCGCACGTCAGAGGTGGCCGACCAGTCGTGGCGGTCCCACCAGATGTGGTCCCCGGGATGCACGGTGGTCGAGGCCGCGCCCTGGGGCGCCTCGATGCCGTTTACGTAGTAGAACCAGTCCACGGGGCCAGTGCCCTCCCGCCCGCCGCTGAGGCCGTCGATGCTCTGCACGAAGCCTCCGCCGTAGCGAGTGTCAACGCGGGCGTTGCGCATCAGCAGTTGCATGACGGTCACCTGGCCACTGAGACGGGGAGCAGCGGCCCGTCGGAGCACCCCACCACCGAAGTCGCGGGTCACGGTGACCGTCACCCCCGAAGGGGCGGCACCCGCGCCCAGTCCACAGCCGCCGACGGCCAGCGCGACCGACACGAAAAGCGCCGCGCTCGTCGCGGCGCGTCCTCCACGTCGGCCGTTGCCGTCGCGATGGCCCGCCGTCCCGGCCACACGTCACCCAACGCTCAGCGTCACGGGAAACGAGGGCACCAGGCCCGGCCGTGAGGCGCTCAAGAGGTGGCGACCGCCCTGCGCGGGCGCGGTGAGCGTGGCCCGGCCGCTCGCGTCGGTGGTTGCGTGTACACCGTCGGCCGTTACGTCCGCCCCGGGTACCGGCATGCCCCTGCCCTCGTTGTCATATCCGGTCACCGTGACCGTCACGGGGGCCCCCGGCGCCGCGTGTCCTGAGCCCAGGGCCAGGCCCAGCGTGCGCTGACAGCCCCCGGCAGCGGTCATCACGCACCAGAACCACAACACGTGCTGGCCGGCGCGCAGGCGGCGTCCGTCGCCGAAGGAACCGCTCGGGTCGCCGGCCCCGGTGGTGCCCGAGCGCTGGTCCACCTTGTATTCCCAGCCGTCACGACCTCCGCTGCGACTGCGGTCGGGGCCGATGCCCCGGACGAACAGCTGACCGGAGCTCGCCGTCGAGCCCGAGCAGCGCCCGTAGTCGCGCAGGATCAGCGCGCCCGCACTACGCGCCCGGGCCAGGGCTCCCAGCGGGGTGCCCGCCGCCAGGGCGCAGCGCCGCCGACCCACGCGCACGCGGACACGCCCGGCACGCACGCTGCGCGCCGCGAACAGCGTGCGGCGACGCCCGACCACCATCACCTGCACGGCGGGCGGCGTGCCACGCGCGGCGATCCGCCCCGGCGCCGTGTCACGCGAGGACATGCCTACCGTCGAGGACACACGCGACGCGCGGGCAGCCCCGGACGTCGCCCCGGCACTGTGCTCGGGCGTCACCACCCACAGCGCGCACAGGGCCACGCCGCATGCGGCCAGCGTGCCGGCACGTGTCCGACACCGCTCAGCGGACATCGAACACCACATGGCTGACCCCCGGCAGCAGCCCGGTGGCGCGCCCGCGGGCGTCGACAGCCTGCACGTCGAACACGTAGTTGCCGCGGGCCAGGGGTCGAGGCAGCAGGTAGCTCAGCGAGGTCGTGTTCCCGACGGCAAAGAACGCACCGTGGCCACAACGCTGACGGCGAAAGCGCTCGCTACGCCCGTCGAGGTACAGACAACCCCCGCGCACACGGCGCTCGAGGCGGATCCGCACTTGACGCAGGACGCCCCCCGACGGCACCGACACCTGCACCCGCAGCGAGCGCGGCGCGTTGCGGCGGCGAAATCGCTGGTGGTTGCGCAGACCCACGATGCGGGAGATGAGTGTTCCGGCCGGGCGGGGCTTGACGGTGGGTGCGGGCAACCCGCCGGGCAGCAAGGGTGATGGTGCGGTGGTCCCGCAGGTGCCGTCGTTTCCGTTGTGGACGCACACCCCAAGGGCCGCGGAGCGCACCGAGTCTCCGCGGGACGCCTTCAGCGTCTGGGTACCTCTGGCGGAGAAGGTCACTGCGGCGTTACCGTTCGCATCTGACGCCGTGTTGGCGACCGTCGCTCCCGATACCGGCTGGCCATTCTGACCGTCGGTCACCCGAAAGACGGTCGAGCTGCCGACGTTGGCGTCGCTCGGTCCCTCGAGCTTGAGCAGGTGAGCGGCGGTGCCGCCGTTGGCCGCCCACAGAACATCGCTGTTCGGCGCAAGCTGGAACTGGCAACCACCCACGCCCGCGGTGGTGAAGTTCACGGCGTAGGCAAAGTTATAGGTGACGTCTGCGCCGATGCCGTTGATGAAGAAATCGCTGAACGAGGAGTACCAGTAGGCGTTGATGCCTTGCGCGCTGACAGCGTCGTACAAGGCCGTTGTGGGGGTGCCGTAGGAACTCCCGAAGCCTCCGTTTGAGCCGTTGTCCTTCACGTCGCACGGGTGCGGGTTGGCGGGACCTGGAGATTGACCCTTCGGCGGCGGGTCAGGAGCGCTGATCGACCGCGCGTCGGTGGTGACGCTGCCGTCGAACAGGGTGGCGTTCGTGCCCTCCACGCGCACGTGCACGGTGACGGGCGCTGCGAGAGCGCTGCTGCACAGCGCCAGACTCACGGTGAGTGACGCTGCGGTCGCGAGGACCGCGCGCGCGGGAATTGCCTTGGTCATGAAGCCACCCCTTTCCACGAGGGCTTGTGGGCTCTGGTCGGAGGCAGGTCTCCTGGCTCCCGGGCCGTCCCGTCGCGCCTTCCCATCTCGCCGGCGGCGAGACAGTGGCGGCGCGTACTGCGCCGCGGCGGGCTTTCCCCGGTCACAGTGGCGGGTCCGCGCCGGATTCTCACCGGGCTTCCCTTGACCACCGACCGTCTATTTTCTATGCGTCGCGCATCCTAATGCCTTGACCAAGGCGCCGGGGCCGACCGGTGGATGATCGGCGCCTGAGCAGCCCGGTTACGTCGGCGCCCGATGGAGGTTGCCCCGCGAGTGCGCAGCGTGCCGATCGCCTGTGCGGCAGCGGCGAGGCTGCGGCTCCGGCTCCGGATGGCCTGCGCGGCAGCGAGCAACGCAGGGTGTAGACAGGGAACAGGCCCGGCGTCTACGCGGCGTAGACGAACGCTCTTTACCGAACTCGTTTCGCGCCCGAGCGTCGGTGCTGTGTCTACACCCGGTAGACGGCGTCTACATCCTGCGTTGGCCACACGAGCGGCAGCCGCCATGCGGGCGACATCCACTGGCCTCACGGCTCATACGAGCTCACCCGCGGGCCTACCGGCGTCGGGCTTAGGGTGAGCTCCACGGCGAGTACATCGCTGCCGAACCGCCGGGTGGCGATGACCGTCCAGCCGCCGGGCCGCAAATAGGCTTGTAGGGCCTGCGTGCGCCCGGGCGACGCCCGTGGCCCGAAGGCCCACGAACTCGGCTCGCGGGCTGGTCCGGTCAGAAGCGGCCCACGCCAGAGCGCCGGGGTGCTCAGCGCTCGCAGCTCGGCGGTGGCCGCTGGGCTGCGCGCCGCCTGCCATCGACCCAGGGCCCCCAACCACTGTCGCGCCACCGCGATCACCACCGGGGTATGGGACGGCGACGGCCCCGCCGCAGCGGGACGGGCGGTGTCGCTGGCGCTTGCGCCCGACCGCCCGCGGGCGGGCTCGGAGGGAGTGCGGCCTCGTGGCCGCGGCGACTGTCCCACTACGCGCGGTCGCCCGGCCGGACGCGGGGCAACTGGCGCCGAACAGCTCGCCGTGCACGCGCAGCCGCCGACCAGCAGCGCCAGCGTCGCGGCCGCGCCCAAGGCGGCCATGACGACGATCAGTTGGCCACGCGCGGCGAGGGGAACCCTCATAGCCCGGGCGGATGGCGGACCGACCACCGCGCCCAGGTCGGCAGGTGATCGAGGACGCGCCAGCGTGGACCGTCCTCATCGCGGTTGGGGCCGATGTCAGTCCCGTGGTGGCTGGTGTCCAGGCGCAGGCCGGCGATGACGATGAAGACGTGATCAGTGGGCGAGGTGGTTGCGTAGATGCTCACCCACCGGCCCGCGCCCGGTGACCCCCAGCTCGGATAGGATTGGGCCAGCGGATTGTCACGGAGGACCTCCGCCGCTGAGCGCACTCCCGCCTGCATCAGTACGTAGTTCACGGTGCTGGAGCAGTCCTGGCTGGAGGCGCCGCGGGGGTCCGGATGCCCGGCCGGGCCGTAGGGCAGGCGCTGGAGCTCATTGCCCGCCTGCACCATGGCCTGCACGGCGCCCGGCGCCGCGGCCGGAGCGAGCGCCACGTGGCCGTTGCTGGGCGACAGGCTCGCCACCGCTCCGGGAGCGAGGGGGACGCCCTCGCCGCCGCTCGCGACGAGCGCGGTGCGGTAAACCGACGCCCAGTGCTCGACCTCGGCCACGTACCAATCGGCGTGGTTGTACGCGTATATGGCGCGGCGGTAATCGCCCGGGGCGCCGGAGGCACGCAGGTAATTGCCCATTGCGGGGATCGCGTCCGCGGGATTCCACCGGTCGCGAATCCCGTCACGGTCGCCGTCAACCCCGTACTGGGCCCAGGTGGAGGCCAGGAACTGGGCGGGGCCGCCCGCGCCGGCGCTGTTGACTGCCCCCTCGCGAGCGCACGACGGATCGGGGTCTCGTCCGTGGTCGCACTCGACCTTGCCAATCGCGGCCAGGATCGCCCAGTCCAGGGAATAGGTCCTGGCGGCCTGTTCGTACAAAGCCAAGTAGCGCGCGGGGATGTCGCTGACCGCCTCGCGCGACGCCCCCATCGAACCCCCCACTCCCTGACCGGCCACCGCGAGCAGCGCCGCGGACGCCATCACGGCCAGCGTCCCGGCGCCGATGACGGCCAGCGCCGCGGCCCCCAGCGGCCAGCGGGGAAGCGTCGCCGTACGTCCGTAGCCGGGCACGGCCGGGCGAGGTGCGCCGTTCACGACCGCCGTTCGGGCCCCTGGGCGCCGCGCGCTTTGACCCTCGGAACGACCGCGTCGGGACGGCGCTCGAACTGTCGTTCGCGACGCAGCGCCGGTGACTCCTGACGCCCAGCCGCCGACGTGCCTCGCGGGCGAGGACGGTCCGGCTGCGGCGACCGCGGTGCGCCGGACCCGGGCGTTGCGGGCCGAGCTGATGTTGCCGCGGGGGCGTCCGCCGCCGAGCGCTGCGTCGGCGCCTGGTGTCCTGCGGCCTTTTGCGCGGTCGTGTCACGACGTAGGTCGAGCTCGCGGTCGATCGCCAAGCGAACCGCGCGCTGGCGGTCGGGCGCCAGGTCCTCATAGGCCCCGGGTCGCAGCCCGGCCAGGCCGCCCAGGGCGCCATAGTCACGGCGGGACCCACCAGGTGCCAGGCGCTCGCGCGCCGGGGGCAGTGCAGATTGGCGATCGAGCAGCTGGTCGAGCTGCTCGCGCTGCTTGCGTTCCCATTCGTGGCGCCGGCGGCCTGAGGCGTCCGCCTGAGATGGGGTGGCGGCTAGCGTGGTCTCATCCTGTGCCAGCGCGGCGCCCAGGCGCTGCTCGCGGGCGCTCAGACTGGCGGCCCGGCGTGTATCCCCGGCGGCCTGGGCCCGGCGGCGCTCGCGCGCCACGCGGGCGATGCGCTCCCGCGCAGAGACGGTGCGCGCGCTGACCTGCGCACGGGGCTCTCCTCCGCCCGCCGCCGTTCTGAGCTTCTCCACCTGGCCTCGCCTGTGGGCATCGTCGCTTGCCTCGGTCCGCTTGCTGTCCTTGTCCCTCTTTGTGCCTCCGCCCGGATCGATTGGCGGTCGGCGACGTGCGAGCCCCCCACGTACCGCGCCCGCCAGCCGGCCCAGCTCGCGGCCGGCCATGAGCGCCGAGGTCACGCGCAGGCCGGGCGTCCGGTGAGGGCGCTCGCCCAACGAGGAAAGGCGCATCAGGTTCTCGCGCTGGGCAAACAGCGTCCACCACATGGCCGCCACCAGGAGCCATTGCGTCCACCAGCCCAGGCTGCCCAGCCGATGTAGGACCCCCAAGATCAGCAGTACGACGCCCAGGAAGATCGAGTACAGGAGCTTGCTGAGCACGGCGCCCAGCAGACGCATGGCCCAGGTCCTAAAGGCGGCGCGTCCGGCCTCCCCGAGCGCCGGTGCGAGCACGGCTACGGGCGCCAACAGAAGCAAGAACAGGCTGGCCACCGCGGCACCGATCAGGCGCAGAGCCAGATAGCCGAGCAGAGCGAACATCCCGAAGGCACCGATCACGATCAGCAGCAGCCCTCCGGCACGTGTCCACGTCCCGCTGGCGGTCCGGAACTCTGCCTGCGCGGCCGTGGGTCCCGTGCAGCGCGTGACGTCTGAGCTGGCGCACAGCACCCGCAGGAGCGAGCCCTGAGTGTTGATCGAGTTGCGATCAACCTGGTTGGCCGCCAAGGCCAGGAAGAGATCTCCGTTGGTCGAGGCGCGCGAGAGCAGGAGGGCGGAGGTGCGCTGCTGGGGATCGGGCGAGGATCGCTTGGACGCCTGCAGGTGGGAGGCCGCCAGACGTAGACGCGCGTCAAGCCGACCGGGTCGCCGACACCAGTCGATGTCGCCGAACTCCAGAAAGCACCACGGACCGCCAATCGCAGTGGCGAAGATCTCGCCCACCCCATCGGCCAACGCGCGTTGTGGCCTGCGCGGGTCACCCTGAGCGACGGCACCAACGGTGGACAGGCTGGCCTGGTTGGCCAGATGGGCGACGGCCCCCACCGTTCCCGCGGGATCGGCGATGACCCACAGCCCGGTGGCCATCATGGCCACCATCAAGCAGAACTCGCCGAGGCTCTCGGCCACTCGACGTCGCACCACGCCGTGGTAGAGGACGAGCACCGAGGCAATGGCCAGCACGACCACGAGCCACGGCTGCGTCAGGTTGGCCTGGCTGGAGCGCAGAGCGTCACCGATGACTGCGAGGGTCGACCCGTTGAGCAGCTCGATCGAGTAGCACCACTCGAGCGCGACGACGAGCGCATGGGTGATCCACACCAGCGCCGTCCACGCCGGCGTGAGCAGAATGTCCTGGACGAGCACCGGGACGGCGTTGCCGCCGATCGCCCCGACGCCGGTGTCCATATGGATGTCGAACGCGTAGTTGCCGCTTGGAGCGGCGGTGGCGACGAAGTTGGACGTCTCGCAGTTCGCCTGCGCAGTGCTCGAGAGCTCGGCCCGCACAGCCCGGTCGCGGCATAGCGCGCTGTCGAAGCCATTGCTCGCGAGGGCGTCGCCCCCGCTCGGGGGCGCGGCCGCGAAGGCGTCGCCGCCGGTAAACGGGGTTCCTGCTGGTCCGCCGGTGGCGGTCGCTCCCGCCGCAGACGTACCGGCTCCGATGGGCCGCGCGGGCACCGCGCTGGTTGCGGCGGCTCCCGCCGCGGACGGGACGGCGCCGTCGGCGCGCACGGCCGCGGCAGGCGCGCCAGGGCCCTGGGCTGGGCGGGCGAGGGCCAGCGAAGCGCACCCCGATCCCGTAGCGATCACCGTGAGGGCCACCGCCGCGCAGATGAACGCCACCCTCGCCTCGCACCGGGGCTGCCTCGGGCAGGTCTCGAGCCGCCGGGCGCCCGTCTCGGTCAAGGCCGCGGCGGGGCGGCGGGGGTCGTGGACAGGGCGGCGAGCAGCTCAGGCACCACCATGTCCACCTGCATGGCCTCGATGCGACCGCGATGATCGCGAAACAGACACCGCCCTGCCTCGAAGTCGAGTAGGCGCTGGAGCATGCGTCGGTCGTCCGGGTCCAGGCCCAGCAGAGCCAGCGCACGAGCAGCTTCAGCCTCCGAGCGCATGCCGAACACGAAGGTCGCACCCAGCAGATTGGCCAGCGACTCGTGATCACCTACGACGGTGTCGCTGATGAGCTGGGTGCTGATGATGGGCACCGCGAGCTCGGAGCGACCCATGCGCTGAAGCGAGGCGAGCAGCGTGCGCCCCACCGGGTCCTTGAGCAGTCGCCAACCCTCATCGAAGGAGAACAGCTTCAGACGGTCGCGTTCGCTGCCCATGAGGTGCATGGCGAACATCGCGATCAGGCGCACGATCTGTTCGCCGACCCGCTCGGCCTGGGAGTACTCGGCGCGCGCCACCCCGGGCTCCGGCGCCGGCAGATCGCGAATCGGCAGGTAGGTCACCTGGCTGCCGCCCAGCGCGGGTTGGCGTGCGTCCGGGTCGGCAAACCCGAGCTGGGTCAGGCCGCCCCGGGCGTACACCTCCAACGTCTTGGCCACCTGCTCGTCGACCTCGTCTCCGGACGCCAGGGCACGCACCACTTCCAGACAGGTCGGGGCGCGTGCGCGACGCATGACGGCGTCGACCGCGCGCACCACCGCCGTTTCCCAAGCGGGTTCTGCGCGCCCGGGCAGCAGGTCGCGCAGGAAAGACACGGTCGCGTCCTGGCGTAGGTGCTGGGGCGCGACCCGCAGGGGATCAAGCACGCCCCGCAGAGCCGGATCAGGGCGCAGCGCGATGACCTCCGCGTGAGGCGCGACCTCGTCGAGAAGGTGGAAACGGTGATCGCCTTTGGGATCGCAGTCAACCACCCGAGCCCCGAGCAGGAAGCCCTCGTACTTCAGCTTCTGATCAAGCGTCGTCTTGCCCGAGCCGAGCGCACCCACGCTGAGGATGGTCGCGTTGCGATCGGTATCTGAGCCCTCCCGAAGGTTGAAGCGCACGGGCTGGCGAGAGCCGGTCAGCGTGTGTCCCAGGTAGAAGCCTCGGCGCGACCCCACGGCGTGGCTGGCGATCGGCACCATGGCCGCTACCTGCTCGGTGGTGAGCGTGTCGTCGTAGCCCGACACCCTCGTGCGCTGGCCGGGAAGGTGCTGGCAGAAGAGCTCCAGTTGGTCGCCGAGTGGCCGGTGAAGTCGTGTCTCGCCCCATGCGCGGCGACACAGCTCCACGCGCCGTTCGAGCTCATCCTCCTGCGGCGCGGAGACGGCGATGGCCAGCGTGGCGCGTAGTAGCGGAGGGCGACTCGCGGCCTGCAGGTAGGCAAGTAGGTCCCGGGCCTGCTGTGAGCGCTGAAAACCCTGGTCAGAGACACCCTGGTCCCCGTCGGACTCTGAGCGCACGATCTGGTCGGCGTCCTGTATGCGCCGGCGCGCCATGCGCAGGGCGAGACCGTTGGGCAGAAAGCGGGCGTTGAGGCTGAGGTCTACCGCGAACGGAAGGCTCTCCACGGGCGCGAACATGAGCTCGAGGCGGGTGCTGGGAAAATCCGCCCGCTCAGGGAGGGCTCCGACGACCAGGTGCGCCTGCCAGCTCGTGCCCAGCTCGGATTCGATGCGCAAGCGTCGCGCTCCCCGCTCCACGTAGCTGTTCATCCAGCGCGTGACGTCTCCCTCGAGTGGAGCTAGCTGAGCCTCTCCGTTGCACTCGAAGATCAGCGCCCGCGGCTCGTGCAGCTCCTCGGTGTCCGGCTCGCCGAGGCCGCGACAGAACGCGCGCCGTACCAGCCACTGCACCTCAGCGGTGCGCGCCGGGCGCACGTCCAGGTAGTCAGACAGTCGGGCGTGGGCCTGGTCGGCCCGCACGCGGGTGCGCTCGAGCTCCGAAGCAGGAAGCAGGCGACGCTCTCCGCTGAGCAGACCGCGACGCAACGAGCGCAGCCAGTCGCGCGGCGTCTGCTCGGCGGCAGAGGACACGTAGGCCGTGACGTCGCGCTGGGGTTCGCGCAGGCTGAGGGCGAAGAAGACCTCGGTGCGGCTGACGGCGTCGCGCTGCAGGTGAGCGACGTGCGCCGCGAGATACCTCTGCTTGGCCTGCCCGTGCGCGTGCGGGCCATCGCCGCTGAGTTCATCGGCGTAGGCCTGCGCGTCCCACTCGCGGCTCACGCGCAGGATCTGCAGGTCGGCCCCGACGGAGTCCAGCGCCCCCACCAGAGACAGAAACAGCTCTCGCTTGAGCACTCCAGACAGGCCGTCGTAGGAGCGGGTGGGGGCCACGAAGAGCGCCCAGCGGTCGTCCAGGTCGTGGCCGAAGACGCAATTGCCGTAGACGAAGCCAATCGGTGGCCTCATGGCGGGGTCGGCTCCGCCGTGCGCGCGGGAGGCCCATGCACATCGGCGACCCGCCTCGAGCGCATTGCCTTCGGCGAGGAGATGTCGTCTGCTCGGACCTCAAGGCTCACTCCCACCGCGAGCTCGAGTACCTGCGCGTGACGGGGCCGTCTGCGTCCCGGACTCTCGCTGAGGACCAGCTGCGGCCGGTGCATGGCACGGCCGAGGGGACCGCGGCGCCACTCCGTCCTTACGTGCGCGGGAGCAACGAGCACGGCTCCCGGGCCGGTGAAGCGCACGCGTCGCAGGTGGGCATCGGAGCCGTCAGCCAGCGCGACGAGCTCGGGCGGGCGCCAGTGCGCGGTGTCGCGGGTCGCGGGAACCAGGCCACAGAGATGGCGTGACGTCAGAAGGTGCGCCAGCAGAGCGTGCGCGGCCAGGTGCGCGGAGCGCCCCTCGACGCGCACGAGCACGAGCAGCGCCGCGCACCCGGCCGGGGCGCCCAGGTCGCGGAGGTACCAGGGCAGGGCACCGATCAGCGAGCCTGCGCCGGGCAGGCGCTCGAGGCCTGCGATCACCGTCAGCAGCGCAAGGAAGTACACGACGCCGCGTACCGGGACCCCGGCGGGGTTCAGACGCAGGCGATCGATGCGGTACAAGCGCCGCTCGAGGTCAAAGACCGTGCGATATGACCGCACCTCCAGCGAGCCGGTCGCCGGGGCGGGTGAGTCACTCATTCCCACGCGCCGCTACGTGCCGAAGATGGCGCTGACGGTTCCGCGCAGCAGATTGACTCCAGCCGGGGTGGCCAGAAGCACCGCCACCACCCCCACCCCGAGCACGCCCGCCGCCTCCTTGAAGTCGCGGCGGAAGGCCAGGACGACAGCGGCGATGGCCAGGCCGAGTCCGATGAGGCTCATCGCCACCTTGCGCCCGGTATCGCCGGCCCGGGCAGCCGCGGCCTCCAGCGAGGACCCCTGGCCCGGCGAAGCAGCGGGAGCCGGTTGGCTGCTCGCGGTCGACCCGGTGACACGCGCGGCGGCCGAAGCGGGGCTGAGAGTGGCGCCAACGCACATGGCCCCGAGCGCGAGCACCAGGGCGAGGTAACGGCCGCCAGTTCGCGCCAGGCATGACGTTGGCGCCCTGAGAACCGGCGGGGACAGCGTGCAGCGGAGCTGGGCTTTCACGGGGGTTGCCTCCTCTTGAGGGTCAGGCATCGGGATCGGTCTGGATGGCGGAGATCTCCCAACGGCCGCCCACGCGTGCGACATCGAGCTCGTAGGTCAGCGTGTACTGCGCGCCGGGACCGTCGGTCGCAGTGACGGTCACGCGCACCGACGCGCCGTCGGGCGACCAGCGGGTCTGCGACACGCGCCCGAGCGTGAGCGTCACGGGCGGCAGGGCCACCCGCGCGTCCGCGGTGAGGTCGGCCTCGAGGTCTGCTCCCGACCCGGCCAGGTAGTTGCGCAGCGCCCGCGCCACGACCTGGGTGAGGGATGGATCAGAGACATCGCGCAGATGGGCGGTCCCGTCCTGGGCTGACGCCACGTCCGGGGAGCCGACCACCGCCGGGTACCCGGCGAGGCCGAGGCCCAGAGGACTCCGGCGGACCCGCACCGCGAGGTAGATCAGTCCGCTTGCGTCCGTCTGAGCAGCCACTGTGTACACGTGCTCGCTCAGGGCGCCGCCGCGCTTCTGCACGACCTGCGCCCAGAGCACGTGCTGACTGCGCGACGGTGGGGCGCGCAACCCGGCGTCCGCGTCCAAGCCACCGCCGAGCATGGGTCCCAGGGCCTGCGCGTGCGCCTGGGGATTGACGGCATCCCAGGTCAGGTAGCGACGCGCAAAGAGCGTGGCAAACGCCTCGGCACCCGGGTCGGGCGGGTCGGGCGTGGGGCTCCTCTGAACGCTCGCATGTGGGGGCGCGACGGCGAAGCGCGCCGTGGCGCTGACTCCGACCAGCACGACGGCAAGCAGGGCCCCACGAGCAACCCGCCGCCCGAACTCAAGTCGCCACAGGCGATGGGCGGTCACGGTGACGGCTACTCCAGACGGGGCGCTCAACGCTCAAAGCCAAACTGCTGAACCGTCGACGGCGGTGGTCCGACCCGGTGGGTCAAAGCCGCGCCGCTCCGGCCTTGCGCTGGCACTGGTGGGTCGGACGCGGCGCCCGCCGGGACGGGTGTGGGTGACGGCGTCGGCTCAACCGAGATCTGACGCACCGGCTGTCCGCTGGGCGGCATACCCCCGCGGCCTGGACCCAACCGCGGCCGAACTTGGGCTGCGCGTGGACGCGGGCGACCGACGCCACGGCCTCCACCTCCTTGGGGCGCCGGGCCGGCCCGGTGGCGAGCAGCGGCGGACATCAGCGGACGCGAACGCGGATCGACGGCGAGAGCAGACACCCTGGGTGCCCGGGTAGCTGAGTAAGTTGGCGTCGCCGCCGGGCGAAATTGAGAAGGCGACCGCGCCGAGCGCACGCTCGCGACCACGAGCAGGGGAAGGGCCGCCGCCAGGGCGAGGGTCAGCGCAAGGGCGGCCATGGCGGGCCAACGCCGGGTCAGGCCGCGGGCCCGCACGGTTGAGCGTTCGGTGGCCCCGGGCTGGCCCGTGGCTGCGCCGTCCAGAGCCGCGAGCAGAGCGGCCACCTCTTCGTCGGTGAAAGCGTCAACGCCGGCGGCCGTCGGCAACACGGCATGACCTGGATCCGCCCTTACCGTCTGCGGTGGCGCGGCCATCGGCGCCGTCCTCGGCGCCGTCGCCGCATCCGGTCCACCCTGACCGACGTGTGAGCTGTCCCCCGGCGGATTGTCCGTCCGATCGGCCAAGAAGTCGTCCTCCTCAAAAACGCGATAGACCGCCTGCGGGCGGCGTTGGGGCAGCCTCACGGACGCACCGCCCCGTTCAGACGCGACCCCGGCCCCGCCGGTAGGCAGAGCCACACGACACCGGTGCTCGCACGGAGGGCGCGCGGCCCGACCACGCAGCGGATGACCAACGGTGGTCTGACCGCGCGCTCCGCGAGGGGCGAGAGAGTACGACCCACCAGTGGGGGTCGTGGCGCCCCGTGGGACGCGCCGGTGAGGGATCGGTGGATTTTCACGGGCGGGTCCTGCCTCTGGTCCGACCGTCGCGCGTGGCCGGGACAACTGCGACCCGGTGACGGCAGACGCCGGCCTAGCCGGCGCGGCGAAACTCCGCGCGCGTACCTGACCGTGGAGCCGTCGCTGCGCGGCGAGGCGCGGCCCCCGCCACGTTCCGCGAACGCCCAGAGCGCTCAAACGTGGCCGCCGACCCGCGGTCGATCGACCCGGGGCCCACCGACCGGGGCGCGCCCAGACTCGCGCCGGCACCCCAGGCGGTGCCGCGCCCGGCGCCTGCTGGCCCGAACTCGCGCCGGGGCAGACGGCGCGCCGCACGCTCCGACCACACCGACAAGCCGCCGCCTCCGGGCGCGACTGACCCGCGTCTGCGCTCCTGCCGTGCGCGGCCCGAGGCCGGCAGGGCGGCGGGCGTCGGTGCCCCGGGCAGCGGTGTGCCGCGGACCGCCACGCCAGGAGCACGATCGGCAGCGCGCGCGGAGGGGACCGTCCTGACCGCGACGCTCCGCCCGGCCAGGCGCTGAGCAGGATGCCCCAGGAGCAGGGCGCCACCGGCCAGTCCGGTCGCGCAGATCGTGCCCAGCCCGAGCTTGGCCGAGCCGAGCATCCCACCGAACATCAGCGGCGCTCCAGCGACCGCGCCCGCACCTGACGCCCCGGTCGCGCCCATCACCCCGGCCGCACTCGCAGCCCCCGCAGCGGCGCTAGTCGAAGCGCAGTTACCCCCGGCCATTCCGCCGCCGAGCGCTGCCTTGCCCCCGAGCAGACCTTTGCCGGTGAAGGCGGTACCCGGGAGCAGCCCGAGCACGCGACGCTCGGTCGCCCGCAGTCCACGCATCCGCGCTCGACAGCCCTGACAGTTGGCCAGATGCGCCGCGATGCGCCGGCGCTGGCGGGAATCGGCCACGCGCGACACGACGGCCACCAGGTCGGCCTCCAGACGCCGGCAGCGCTCGCCCGAGCCGTACTCGGCCACCAGGCTCGCCAGACGCGCACGGGCCCGTTGAGCCACCTTGCGAAACTTCTCCTTTGACCACCCGTGACGCCTGCAGAACTCGTCGCATTCCATGTCCAGCGCCAGCTGACACGCGAGCACCAGGCGCTGATCCTCGGTGAGCTCATCGGCGACCTCGCGCAGGCGCCGAAGCTCGAGTCGACCGGCGACGCGCTCATCCACGTCGGCGAGGTGGTCGGCCAGGCGCTCGGCCGCGCCGGCCGGCTCGTCCAGGGAGGCTGCGCGGCTCATGGCCGCCTCGATCGGACTGCGGCCGGACAGAGCGCGTCGTCGGTCGTGAATACGCGAGACGAGCTTCTGCTCGAGGGCGTTGGCGATGTGCGCGGTGCCGGCGAACGTCGCCCCACCACGGGCTCGAGCGACAAGCTCAAGGGTCGCCTGGGACAGGCAATCCTCCAGGTCCTCGCGGCCCAGGCGGCGCGCGTGCACGCGCAGCAGCAGGTCGCGGCGGGCCAGTGCCACCCGGGCCACCGCCTCGGCCGGATCGCTCGCGCGAGAGCGTGCGGGTGCCGCCGCCCCGGTGGCGGTGGGCGCCGCCTCCCGTGCGGTCGGGACGGCTCTTCCGCCTGTGCTTGGGGTAGACACCTCACGATGTCGTTCGCTCCGTCGGCCTCACCCCCCCGTGGCCCGCGACGGCCCTTTGTTCGCGGTCTCGGGGGCCGGGCATGAGCCTCGGCGACCGCCTGCGCGCCGTCGACCGCTTTCAGCAGAGCCGACCGGCAATCGGCTTCGTGGCCGCCGTCATCAAGAAGTTCACCGACGACCAAGCGGGCTCGCTGGCGGCGCTGATGGCCTACTACGGGTTCGTGTCCATCTTCCCACTGCTGCTCGTGTTCGTCACCGTGCTCGGGTTCATCATCCACGGCGATCCGAGTCAGCAGCGGCAGCTGCTGAGCGGCACGGTGGGCCAGATTCCCCTGCTCAAGGACCCGCTGACCAGCGGCGCATCGCTGCGCGGCAGCGCCGCGGCCCTGGTCATTGGGCTGGTCGGATCACTGCTGGCCGGCCTGGGCATCACCAACGCCGCCCAGAACGCCTTCAACCGCATCTGGCACGTGCCCTTCAAGCACCGCCCGAACTTCCTCAAGATGCGCCTACGTGGCCTGGGCATGCTGTTCGTGCTCGGGCTGCTGAACGTCATCTCGACCACCGCCGCTGGTTTCACCACGGCGGTCGGGAGCGGGCCGCTAGCGGACGCGACCGCGATCGTGGTGGCCTTCGCGTTCAACCTGGCGCTCTTCGGCGTCGCCTTCCGCATGCTCACCACGAACGAGGTGCACACCCGCGACCTCCTCCCGGGCGTGGTGAGCGCGGCCGTCTTCTGGCAGGTCCTGCAGCACCTCGGCGGTTACTGGGCCTCCCGAGTCAAGCAACAGGAGGCCCTGTACGGCACCTTTGGATTGGTACTCGGCCTGCTCGCCTTCCTGTTCATCGGAGCGCAGCTGACCATCCTCGCGGCGGAGATCAATGTGGTGCGAGTGCGCCGGCTGTGGCCGCGTAGCCTGTTCTCGCCCCCCCTGACCGAAGCCGACCGACGCGCCTTGACCTCCTCTGCGGAGACGGAGGAGCGCATCAAGGAGGAGAATGTGGAGGTGAGCTTCGACACAACCGCACACGACGCTGAGACGGACGCCCGCGCCGACCCGCCGCGGCCCGGCGGCGGCCACCCCGAGCGGTCGTGAGCCCGCGGGAGGAGGGGTGAGCGAATGAGCCAGCCACCCGGACTGGACAAGCCGCGCCGCGTGCTGCCGCGCTTTCACTACGAGCTGCTTGCCTGCGGTCTCGGCGGACACGAGCTGCTGGGAACCGACGCCGGCGAGCTGCGCCCACAGGACGAGCTGTTCGCTCGTCAGGCGGGCTCCACGCGCTGGCTGCGCTGCCTGCGCTGTGACTCGTGGATACCGCTGGCGCCGGCCGACCCGCCCACTCGGGAGTACCCGCCCGACCGCGAACATGTCGCGCTCCCCCTGCGCGGGCGCGCCCTGCGCGACAAGTTCATCCTGCGCCTGATCGCCGTCGACCGCGCACTGCACTTCGTGATCCTGGTCGCACTGGCGGCGGCCATCTTCCTGTTCATCCGCCATCAGAGCCAGCTGCGCGACAGCTTCTACCGGGTGGTGGCCGACCTGCAGGGCGGGCTGCGCGGACCGTCCGGCGCCCACCGCGGCTTGGTGCACGAGCTCGACCGTGTCTTCTCGCTGCAGAGCGGGAGCTTGCGCACCGTCGGCATCGTCGTGCTCGGCTACGGCGTGCTGGAGGGCGTGGAGGCGGTCGGTCTGTGGCTGGCCAAGCGCTGGGCCGAGTACCTGACCTTCATCGCCACTACCCTGCTGCTCCCACTGGAGGTCTACGAGATCATCACGCGCCAATCGGTGCTCAAGATCATCACCTTCCTGATCAACCTCGCGGTGGTGCTCTACCTGATCTGGAGCAAGAGACTGTTCGGGCTGCGTGGCGGCGGACGCGCCGTAGAGGACGAACGCCGCCGTGACATGGGCTGGGAGGCGCTCGAGCGCACGGCTCCCGACCGTGACACGGCACCTGTGTCCAGCGGGGCGCCTGCCGCCTAGACGCGCGCAAACGGATACCGGTGGCGGCGAGGAATCATTTTCTGCCATCCTGTGTCAAGCGAGGGTCCACGGTTTCGGGTCCGTCGCGTGTCGCCGCGGGCAGGTGGCGTGCAAACCGTGACGAGTCCCGCCGGCGTGAGTCACGCCGCCCTGATTCACGTCCGGTGTCCGGTAGCCCGCAGGCCTCGGCGTCCGCACACCGAGAACCAGGTAGGAGGTGAAAACCGATGTCATACGCGCCTCAGGACAGACCACCGGCGCCCCCCGAGCCGGCCGCACAGCGCCAGGGCTCCCCGGGCATCTCGGCCGCGACGCTGGGTATCGCCAGTGCGGCGTCGGCCCTTGCCGCCTTCGTCGTCCACCATCTCTGGGGCCCGGGCACGGTGCTGAGCGCCGCCGCCACTCCGGTGATCGTCGCGCTCACCAGCGAGTTCCTGAGGCGGCCGGCTGAACGCGTGTCCAGCCTGCAGGAGATCGGCGCTGCGCGCCTGGTGCCCGCGCGCGAACGCGCGACCAGTGGCGCACCGCGGGCGCGGGACGGCGCGGCGCGCTCGGCCGGTTACGGCGGATCCCACCTCGATGACCGGACCCCATTCGGGCCTGGCTACGGGGGACGCCCGCGCCGACCCGGCGCGGCGCGATCGCCGCGCGCACCCGACGTGCGATCGTCCCGAGCACCCGACGGTCCGGCCCGCTCAGCGGCTCCCGACTACCAGTATCTAGGTACACGGCGACCGTGGTGGCGCCCGGCCCTACTCACCGGCCTGGTGGCCTTCGCCCTGGTGGCGGTGATCTACACAGTCTCGGACCTCGCCGTCGGACATTCCGTGACGGGTGGTGGCCATGCAACGACTTTCTTCGGCGGGGGGGGACGGCCGTCGCCGAGCCGAGCGCCCAAATCGCCCAGATCGCCGGGGAAGCCTACGTCGACCGGCAAGCCCGCCCCGAAGGCCCCCGCTCAGACGACCCGACGCCCCAAGGCCACGACCGCGCCGGGCAGCGCGGCACCCCAGATCGGCTCCTCGCTTCCCGGGTCCTCACAGCGCCAACAGACGACCCCCACCCCCTCCACTTCCGCGCCAGCGCCCGCGGCACCGAGCGGCACATCGTCCACTCGGTCGAGCTCCCCTCCGCCGTCGGCTACGGCCGGCTCTCGCAGCCACGCACCAGGGGTCCCGGCGAAGCCCTAGTGGACGTTCTCAGCGACCGCCGATCGCGGTAACGTATGGTGGGGCTCCGGACACCCGTCGGGCCTGACCGCGGCCGCGGGGGCCCCTCGTTCGGCTTCTGAAAAAGAAAGGAGAGGGCCAGGTCGATCTGCTGGGGGTCGTGGGGGTGGTCGGCAGCGTCGAATGAGTACCGGGCAGCTCGTGTGCGGCGATCTGAGCGTCGCTGAGGGCTTCCAGTCGGCCGGGCCGACGCTCGGCGTCGAGCCGAGTCGGCCGTTTGGGCGGTGCCGGCCCTGACTGGTCGCGCTCAGAGGCAATGTAAGGCGATCTAAGGGCTTGGAAGATGCGACGTCGGCACGTAGTCGCACCCGGCGTAGATGTGTTGGTGCAGGACGTGATGAAGTGCGCCGAGGTCTCGCGAGCCCAGGCCGCCGGCGTCCTGGGCGGCCAGCCGGCCTACGCACCGCGTAGGACGGTACGCTTCAATATGGGGTCCATGAAGCGCATCGCCCGCCCGCTCCTCGCCGCCACGGTGCTGTCTGTCGTGCTGGCGGCCGCGGCTCTTGGCGCCGCGCGCCTGCCCTCCTTGCTCACCGGCTGGAACGGCCGCTACACGGTGCGGCCCACCTCGATCTACTACACCGGTGACGGCAGCGGCGTGGTTGGCGTGCTACGCCACCGCGGTGGTCTGGGCGGCCCGGGTCGAGGCTACCTGCACTGGAAGGCATGGAACGGACGCGGTGCCTACGCCGGGGGGACCCTGTGGCTGAAGCTGGGCACGCCCACGGCCACCAGCCCGTTCACGCGCTTCGCGGTCAGCGTGGTGCTCGGTCGGCCCCGCTTCAGGCACTTCACGCGGATGACGCTGCGCTACCGCCTCTACGGCCGGAGGGTTGCCGACACCCGCTGCGTCCCCGACCGCGGGCACGTGGCCGAGTGGAGACTGTTGCTGCGCGGGCGCTGCGCCTGACCACGACCGCGCTCATCTTCGCTTCGCGCCGTTGCTACCGAACCCCGTCTCGGTCGGCGGGCGTATCGTGGGGCTCGTGCGACGACGTTGGGTCTTTGGTGTGCTCGTTGTGGTCCTGGTGGCGATGTCCGGCGGCGGCTGTGCGCTCGCGAGCTCGCGCTCGAGTCCGAAGGCTTCGGGGAGCCGACAGGGTTGGTGGAGTTACCCGCCGCTCGCCGCCGGCAGTCCACGCCCGGTTGCTCTAACACCCAGCGTCGCGGCATCTTCACCGAGTCGCTCGTCCGCTCACGTGCCTCGCACGTGCCCTCACTATCCGCTGGACCCGCGCACGGCGCTGCCGTTGCCCGCACGACGCGCTCGGGGGCGCCAGCGCGGCGGCACTGCACTACTACCGGGCCGTTCACGGCGGCATAGCCCCGGTTCGCGGAGTGATCGTCGAAGCCGCGACTCGCCAGCCACCGCCCGCCTGGGCGACCGCCCGCCAGATGTGTGGCGCGCGGATTGCCGCTCGGACCGTGCTGGTGCGCGTCTCGTTGCCTGAGCTGCCGGGGACCAACAGCGCCAGCCTCTCGTTTGGCCTGGTGCTGGTCTCGCGTTTCGCCGACGGCTACGCCGTCTGGTTTCAGCTGCACTGACCGAGCCGTGGACGATACGAGCACCGAGTTCGCGCCGCTGGCGCAACGATCGACAGAGATCATCGAGCAGATCCGCGATCGCGACTGGGATCGCGTCACCGCAGATTGGGATGAGACGATGCGCAGCAAGCTGCCCGTCGAGCAGCTGGGCGAGGTGTGGCAGCAGGTGGTCAGCAAGGCCGGTGCCCTACAGGCCATTGGCCGGCCGTCAGTCGTGCGCAAGGGACCCTTCCGCATCGCGACGTCCCGCTGGTGTTCGAGCACGGGCCGATGAAGGCCCGCGTCACCTTCGACCGCGACGATTGCGTCGCCGGACTGTTCATCCTCTTGCCCGACGCCGAGTAGCCACGCACCTGCCAAACGCGCGAGGCGCGGCTTGAGTCACGAAAGTGTCCATAAACGTGATTCTATGGCCCGGCTCAAGATAGAACTAGCGAGGCTCCGGTCTCCCGGCGCGAGCCGTCAAGACCGCCGCTCTTGGCCGAGGCTGTCGCGCAAAGGGTTGGGTCGGTGGTGGTGGACGGCGGCGGTGGGTGAGGTGTTGGTGGTGGGCTCGGCCGGGTTTGGTCCGGTTGGGCCTCGCGGGGCCGTTTTAGGCCCTCTGG
>JAABUQ010000421.1_pt1 | contig 98249 bp, 79 predicted proteins | sample 5560001 | NCBI WGS metagenome assembly JAABUQ01 (sample SAMN10711888, study PRJNA513371) | rock metagenome | isolation source: Antarctica rocks | place: Antarctica: Victoria Land, Finger Mt nord | collected 2015-12-18
CTTCCTCTATAGATCAATTGCTGACAAGTTATGCATTCCCAGAATCAGAGAAAGTTCTCCACCGTGATGCAGATCATGTTCGAGAAGATGCCAAATAATCCATTGACGTGAGCGCAATTTGGGTGTGTCTGTTGAGTCTCCTGGCTTCTGAAATGTCTGCTCGAGGTCGGCAGGAGTCCAGTGAGAAAGTGCATGCTGAATCATCTGCCACGTGGACTCAAGACCGGCAACGAGTTCGGTGGAGGACCGTACTGGTGCCTCTGGCTCATCCCATGTTGCAAGCGGGGCAAGATCAGCATTACCTTCATCCATCCAGAGATGGAACCACGACACCCGTGTAGCGATGATATGCTCGGCGATCATGCCAGCAGACCAGAGATGTAGTGCAGGGCGTAGGGCAAGTTGTTCTGGCGAAAGTGGTGCAATAGCTGTAACCAGATGTTGTTGATAGACATCCCAACCGTTGTAGAACGTCGCTAGCGAGAGCGTGTTATTGGTCATAGGTATTTTTCCCTTCACTCTTGTTTTTTTCTTTTTAGTTTACTACAGAAAGCAGTTAGGATACGTCCTAATTATAGACTTAGAAGCTATATACAAGTAAAGCAAGCGTACAAATGGTATAATATAAGTATGCCAAATAACTTGCTAGACATAAACACCATCTATTACGAACCCTCTGTACTCACCTACTCACGCGGGCAAGAGATACTCAATAACTACCCAAATGTAGAACGTATCGAGGTAGCATCGCATTGGAATATGCCGGAACTGCATAGGAACGAGGATCTTGTTGAGGATTGGAACAAGGTCAAGCGCAACGTACTTGTACTCGGTGTCAAAAAGACAGTTAAATGTACTCCGTTCTATCGTAGTTGTGACTTTATTGCTCCATCGCATGCAAATGGTTGTGCGATGGCTTGTGTCTATTGCTACGTAGCTCGACGCAAGGGCTTTGCAAACCCGATTACGATGTTCGTCAACATTGAGCAGATAGGCGCTTCGGTAGAAAAGCATGCGAATAAGCAGGGCATCAAATGGGAGCCATCGCAGGCTGACCCGTCGTTGTGGGTGTATGAGATTGGCACAAATAACGATTGCGCGGTCGATGCCACGATTAGCAATAACGTGAAGGACCTTGTAGGCTTGTTTCGTGGTCTGCCAAATGCAAAGCTGACATTTGCGACCAAGTATGTGAACCGTGAGATGCTCACCTATGACCCACAAGGAAAGTCGCGTATCCGTTTCAGTCTCATGCCTCAATCCATTGCGAAGGTGGTGGATGTGCGTACCGCTCCCATCGCTGACCGCATCTCGGCAATGAACGATTTCTTCGAGGCGGACTATGAAGTGAATATCAACTTTGGCCCTATCATCTACTATGACACCTGGTTAGAAGACTATAAGAAGTTATTTGAGGAGATAGATGATACGCTTTCGCCTCAACTCAAAGCGCAACTACAAGCCGAAGTAATCTTTCTGACGCATAACGAGCAGTTGCACGAGGTCAATCTGCAATGGCATCCCAAAGCGGAAGAGCTACTGTGGCGACCAGACGTGCAGGAGCAAAAGGTGTCGCAAGCAGGTGGCGACAACCTGCGTTACAAACTGTCGATTAAACGTGGCCTTGTGGACTCGTTCTGCTCTCTCCTTCGTGAGAAACTGCCCTACTGCACAATCCGTTATGCATTTTAGTTGTTTAAGCAGATAGATAATGAAGTCAAGAAGTCAAAAAAATGCTTGACATGGTATCTGCTTTTCTGTATACTAGGCACATCAGATTGCAAAAGTCTGAGAAAATATGGAGGAGTCGCATAGTGGCCGAGTGCGAGTGTTTGCTAAATACTTGAAGGTGAAAGCCTTCCGTGAGTTCGAATCTCACCTCCTCCGTTACAACTAAATAATGAATACTAACGTTTCGATATTCCTAGGGGAGTAGCTCAATGGTAGAGTCCTCGTCTCCAAAACGAGTTGTTGCAGGTTCGAGCCCTGTCTCCCCTGTTGAAGAAGGCTGAACATTTAAATGTTCAGCTTTCTTTTTTGCAAATAGGAAAAGCAGAATGATTTGGAGTATATAGCCCTGATACGGGAAAAGTGTATATAGTTCCCGTAGATGGTTCACCGAGAGGACAGGTTAGCCTACGGTTCAAACATATAGGATATCAAAGTGGTAATCGGCATGGCACCTGGTATGAGCCTTATTCTGATAAAGTTGCTCACTTGGCTTATTGGGCGGAAGACTACGAAATCTAAAGAAAGAGGGATAATTCAAGCGTATACGCCTGAATTATCCCTCTTTCTTTAATCTCCTACTTCAACGGTAGTTCCACGAAAAACGTGCTACCTTTCCCCATTTTTGACTCACACCAGATGCGTCCGCCGTGCCGCTCGACAATATCTTTGCAGATGGCAAGTCCCAAGCCCAAACCGAATTTTGAGGATGCCTGGGCGTCAGGTGTGCGATAAAAGGTCTCGAAAATATGGGGTAGTTGCTTCTCGGAGATGCCTCTGCCGAAATCTTGCACCTCGATACAGGCTTGTGTGTCACCTTGACTAAGACGTATGTGTATCTCACTGCCTTCTGACGAATACTTGATTGCATTCGTCACCAGATTCGCCATGACTTGCGTCAAACGTTCATAATCGGCAACGATGTTGACAACAGGGGTTTCGGTAGTAAGCACGATCGAACGACCTGATAGAAGTTGCTGGTCCTCTACGATTCCTTGACACAGGGCAACCAGTTCACACGCGCGCTTGTGTAGTGCGACTTTACCCGCCCGTATGCTACTCACATCAAGCAATTCGTCGATCAGCGAGGTCAGGCGTGTTGTTTGCTCGTTAATCTTTTCCAGTGTCGTACTCACACCCGCGATCTCAGGTGATGATGTTTTCTGTTTGGCAAGGCGGCGAATTGCCAGTTGTGCCTGTCCACGAATACTCGTGATGGGCGTTTTTAGTTCGTGCGAGGCAATTGAAAGGAAGCGGTCTTTAAGTTGATCGCTATCTTTTAGCTGGTGATTTGCCTCTTTCAACTTCGCGTTTGCCTCTTCCAGTTCCTTTGCATATGCCTGTAACTCTTGCTCTGCCGCCAATGATTTCCAGCGCGCTTGTTCACGTTGCCCCGTAATCACAGCAATCACAAGACCTGCAACAACATAGGGTAACAACTGACTAATACCGTGCCAGTTATATAAATTAAGCTCACCAGTGGGGTTGACAAAGAAGTAATCGATTGCGATAGCGCTGATTACAAGCGAAAAAATGGCGGGTCCAACACCCCAAATAAGTGCAGTTAAAAGGACGGCAATGATGAGAAGAGAGCCAGGAAAGGAGAACGAGCCAAGCACATACTGAAAGAAGAACGTTGCAAGTAAAGCACTCCCAACAAGCAAAATACTCATAAAGTAGCCGATAAGAGGACGACGCCAACCTGGGATAGTAGCGACATACTGTTTACGCAGCGTAATAGTTTCGTGCAAACTTACACGCACAAGGCGTTGGTCTTGCACATCTGTTGTTTGAGCGGTTCTCATCGCTTCCCTGCTTACTCTATTTGTTTTGTTTCATGCTCATTCGCAAGTGTAGCATATGCGTTTCATATGAACAAGCCTTTTCAAGCCGCGATACATTGATCCCTACACCGAGTGGGCAGTTTGCCTACGTTCTATGCTCATGAATGCCTCTTGTGCTTGTGCGTCATGCATTGCAATAAGCGGAATTTCGGGATGGTGATGCGAGAAGTGATGCAGGTCAAGAAGCGTCTGACATGCAGTTGCGTCATCGCTCGTAACGCTGTTCCAAATAAATGGATGCATTGTTGCCGGTCGTAAGTAGTTTTCGGCAACCCACGTGGCATCTCCTAGCAGAAAGAGTGGTGAACCATTAGCGCGGTGGATAAGCATGCCAGTATTACCGGCAGAGTGTCCAGGTAGCGGTAGAAGCAGCACTGAGCCATCACCAAAGAGATCATGGCTAGAGCGAAATCCCTCATAACCAGGCCCCTGACAATCAAATAAAGCAATAGGGTTATCACTCATAAGAGCGCGGGAAAGCCCATGATGAAGGTCAAAGAGACCGTAGTTAGCTGCATCGTACTCAACACGGTTGATATGTAATGGTACACCAGGAAGATCAGGTATACCACTTACATGGTCCCAGTGCAGATGCGAGAGCAGCACAAAATCTAGTTCATGAGGTTTTATAGCAAGGCTTTGCAGGTGACTAGCAATCGACTGCTCAAAGGTAAATTTGCCCAGTGTATTTTTGAAAATAAGAGATTGATCTTGAATATAGAAATAGATATCGCTAGATATGCCAGTATCATACAAAAATGTTGCCTTAGGATGACGTATTAGTACAGCACTATGCGAGATGAGACGTGGCGCAAGCGAGAACGAGCCACGTACCGCCACGAATTCTGGGATGACCACACTGGCACAGCGCAAAAATTTAATATCTATAGAAGGCAAGGATGACTGGCTCCTATAAGATGTGTTTTCTTCTGGTTCATACCAGGTGGCAAAACGTCGTGGCAGGAAGCTATAGACCACAACACCTGCCCCTATCGCTCCAAGCGAAAGTGCGGCAACCTTTGCGGCACGACGAAACGAAGCTTTCATGCACTACTCCTCCTCTTTGTCAGCTATGTAATTATTCTGTACTAGAGGTAGTGTAAACCAGAATGTAGAGCCAACGCCAGGAGTACTATCCACTCCGGTATGTCCACGATGGCGTTCGATAATCGTTCTACTAATGTATAGACCAAGACCAAGACCTACACCAGAACCGCTTACAACTTTCACATCTTCGGATTGATAAAAACATTCCCAAATACGCTTTTGCTCTTCGGGCGACAATCCAGACCCCTCATCTTGTACAGTAAGACAGGCGATATCTGCACCTTGCGTATCTTTTTCCCGCTTCAGGCGCACCACCACTGGCTTATCCGCCGCAGAATACTTCAGCGCGTTCGTCAGATAGTTTATGAGCACTTGTGCGATACGATCAGCATCAGCAATCATGAGTAGAGGTTCGTTGGAGAGAGGCAGTGAAAGGCGAATGGTACGCTGTGGAAATGCCTTTTGCTGCTCCTGTACTACCTCAGAGATGATCTGAACAAGATCACTCGGCTCTTTACGCAGGTGTAGTTGCAGTTTTCCTGTTTGAATACGCGACATATCATTTAAGTCGCTGACCAGGCGATTGAGCACTCCTATCTGGCGTTCGGCTCGGGAAAGCATTTCAAATGCTGCATCAACCTTATTTCCCGTTGCTTCCAACACAGACTCTGCACTCACAGTTTTCAAACGGCGTTTCGCTAACTGCACATTGGCTTTAATCGTCGTGAGTGGTGTCCTTAACTCATGACTAGCGATACCCAAAAATTCCGCCATCCTGCGGTTTGCCTCTTGCAATGCTACCTCACGCCCTCGCGCCTCAGTTTGCTCTATCAGAAGGCGTTGACGCTCGAGGATCAAAGCAGAAAGCGTGGTTGGCTGCATTTCTGCAGGTACTAGCTCGCCTTGCTCATCGCGTATCTCTATGAGTCGAAGACGCTTATCTAGTGACATGTTAGCGTAATTGGGATGTGCATCAAGCGCAAGCAACTCACGCACCGCATCATTTGTTTGTAAAAGATTGCCTTCGCGGTCATAGACAAATACACCATCCACCATCGAGGCAAAGACCGTTTCTAACTGGTTTACATGCGCGGCTGTTGTGGCAACAAGAGAGCGATAGCGTTCCTCGCTCTCTCGTAACTTTTTCTCTATCTCTTCATTATCTTTGTTTTGAATGTTCCTGTAGAAGCCATTCTTTGATGCGTTTTGATGCTCTTCGTGTTCGGCATCCTTACCCACGAACACATCCATGTTCTCGTTATGAGGCATAACTTTCCCTTGTAGCACAATCTCTTCTAATATTAGTACCACGAAGGACAGAGAGCAAACAGATACAAGAAGAAGCAACAATCATCTCGAAAGCCTTGCTCCAGTTTCATTAGCATTACGAGAGAGTGTCACTTTTTCGAGCGATAAGACGTACTAATAGTGTATAAAGTACGTTTTGTAGCGGCCTGATTCATCATGCCCGTTTGATAAACAAGGAGCAGCATCAATGGCAATGCACAGCCCAAAGGACCTTTTTATACATGAACTTGCCGACATCTTTGACGCAGAGCAGAAGCTGTCAAAGATGCTCCCGATTATGGCGCAACAGAGTAATCATGACGAAGTCAAAGAAGCCTTCGAGCGACACGAGTCGGAAACGCTCCAGCAGATCAGTAATCTGGAACAGTGCTTTCACGCTCTTGGTGTCACTCCTGAGAAATCAGCCTGTCAAGCTGTCGCTGGAATGAAAGCAGAACACGACAGCTTTATGAAAGAGAAGCCCTCTGCTGACATTTTGACGATGTACAATCTAGGCGCAGGCGCGAAAAGTGAGCATTACGAGATTGCCTCCTATAAGGGGTTGATTGAGCAAGCAAACCTCATGGGCCAGATGCAGTGCGTCCAACTACTAGAGCAAAACCTGCAACAAGAAGAGGCTATGGCAGAAAGAGTTGCTCAACTCTCACACAAGTTGGGCGTAGAAATGGCTTCGCACAAGAAATAGTAAACACATCAAATAGAAACATAAAAGTGCTTCACCAACCTTGTGGTTGGTGAAGCACTTTTATGTTTCTATTCATGTAGTGATGATTACGCAGCCTGTGCAACTTCTTGTGGGACGATGGCGATGTTGCCATCGCTCACCGTCAACAAAGCTGTCATACCACTAGCGATCTCGCCAGAGAGTAGAGCGTCAGCTAATGCATCATCGACATAGGACTGGATAGCTCGGCGCAATGGACGCGCACCATATTCCTCATCGAAGCCCTCACGCAACAGGAAGTCGCGCGCCTCATCAGTCACCTCTAACCCAATGCCTTGCTCGCTTAAGCGGGTACGAACCTGGCCTAATAGAAGGTCAACGATGCGATACAACTCGCTCTTGCCCAACGAATGAAAGACAACGATCTGGTCGATACGGTTGATGAACTCTGGGCGGAACATCTGCCTGAGACCCTCCATCGCCTTTGAGCGCATCACCTCATGCTTCTCGTCGCTACTCTCTTCATTGGCCTTCTTGGTAGAGAAACCAATGCGGATTGCACGCTTAAGATCAGCACTGCCAGCATTGCTAGTCATAATCACAACGGTGTTCTTGAAGTCAACCGTGCGACCCTGCCCATCGGTCAAGCGACCATCATCCATGATCTGCAACAGTGCGTTGAAGACCTGTGGATGCGCCTTCTCGATCTCGTCGAGCAAGATGACACTGTACGGATGACGCCGTACCAGCTCGGTCAACTGACCACCTTCGTCATAGCCAACGTATCCTGGAGGGCTACCGAAGAGACGTGCAACGGTATGTGGCTCCATGTACTCTGACATGTCGAGACGAATTAAGTTGTCCTCGCCACCGAACATCTCGGTGGTCAAAGCCTTCGCCAACTCGGTCTTACCTACACCAGTTGGTCCCAGGAATAGGAACGAACCAATAGGACGCTTGGGGTCCTTCAAACCGGCACGAGAGCGACGAATAGCACGTGCCACAGAGGTGATGGCCTCATCCTGACCAACAACATGCTTACGCAGGTCCTCTTCCAGGTTACGCAGGTTCACACGCTCACTTTCGAGCATCTGACTGACAGGCACACCTGTCCAGTTCTCAACCACCTTCGCGATATGCTCAGGGGTCACAATCAAGGCTGTCGCACTCTGCGACTCTGAACGCGCATTCTCAAGCTTCTGAATAGCGAGCAGTTCTTGCTGACGCAACTTGGCAGCACGCTCGTAGTCCTCAGCAGTAGCTGCGGCCTCTTTCTGATTCTGGATATCGGCGAGTTCGCTCTCCAGATCAGCAACAAGTGTCGGGCTAACAATGCCCTGCTCCGTTGCATCTAAGCGAAGCGAGGAACCAGACTCGTCGATCACGTCGATAGCTTTGTCGGGCAAGAAACGATCATTGATGTAACGGTCTGAGAGCTTAACTGCGGCCTCAAGAGCCTCGTCCGTGATGCCGACACCATGATGGGCCTCGTAGTTGGCACGCACCGAATGCAGCATCTCGATAGCTTCCTCAACGGAAGGCTCGTCTACCATTACAGGCTGGAAGCGGCGCTCTAACGCAGCATCCTTCTCAACATGCTTGCGATACTCGTCGAGGGTTGTTGCACCAATACAGCGCAACTCACCACGCGCCAAAGCTGGCTTAATCATATCGCTTGCACCGACAGCACCCTCGGCAGCACCCGCACCAACAACAGTATGTAACTCGTCGATGAAAAGAATAATCTCAGGAGCATTGCGCAATTCTTCAAGAATTGACTTAATGCGCTGCTCAAACTGTCCACGGAACATCGCACCTGCAACCATACCACCAATGTTGAGTGAGATGATACGCTTGCCGCGTAAGTTAGCAGGGACGTTGCTCTCTTGAATACGGCGGGCCAGTCCTTCGACAATAGCAGTCTTACCTACACCCGGCTCACCAATCAGAACAGGATTGTTCTTCTGACGGCGACCAAGCACAGTAATCATGCGGCGCAATTCACGCTGACGGCCTGCAGCGGGATCAAGCTTGCCCTCGGCTGCTTCGGCGGTCAGGTCACGCCCAAATTCATCGAGTGTTGGAGTCTTACTATTTTTAGCCTTGCGCTCGGCAGTCGCGGTATTTACACCTCCTGCTGAGTTGGCGGACTTGTTATTGGCAGAGAAACCAAAGGGAGCACCGTCATCGGGCTGACCGTCAGAGTCGCCCATCTGATTCATAGCACCCATAAGCTCAGTGACACACTGCTGGCAGAGATAATGTTGCTCTCTACGCCCGTTGACGATCTGGTCAACACGGACACTGGCTGGGTTCTTTTGACAACGTTCACATTTCATATTCTTGAATGCTCCTCAATCTATAGGAATGGATGTCACGCATCCGTTTTAGCAAACAAATCAGGTGACTGCTAAAGTATAGCATACGACTTCTTATCTGTCTAGCACTCTCAAATCTTGATTGCTAATTCACTTACTATAACGTCCAGCTAGGGAAGGTTATTCCCATATTGGTCGAACATCTCAAAGAGATTCAGCACTCTTGTTTGTATATTGCTAATCGCCTTAGATAACAGCTACATGGGGGCTATTATTCCATTGGCTTCTTCTCTTTTCTATCGACACGAACGCAAAGGGATTGCATTTTATATTTAGTGACCTCTTACGTTATGTAAGGAAGAGAGGAGTACATGAAACTCACATACGGCTCTCGCCGTGTACTTAAGAGTTCATCTAAGGAACCTTGGTTTTCTGTCGATTTTGTAAAAAGACAACTTATGTCTTTTCATTAAAAGGAGATTCGTATGCAGGCTAACCCACGCAGTGGCAATCCTGGAGTGCAGCAAGGTATCATCTTTGGCATTGCGCTCAGTGTTATCTCAATTATCGGAAACCTGATTACCAGCTTGGCTCATCTCACAGGCACATTGGCTATTCTTGTCAGTATTGTTTTTTTCATTATCGCAGTACTCGGCTATACATATGCAGGTTATAGAGCTTCAGCAATCACCGGACGTGTCGGAACTGGTGCGATAGCTGGACTGATTGCGGGACTAATTGCAGGAATTATTGGGGGAGTTCTCTCGTTGATTCTCATTCTTACTGGCGTTACCACAATAGCAACTACTACTACTCTGAGCCGCTCACTTCTTGTTGCGGGAGCCATTATCGGCATCATCATTGGCCTTGCGGTAGCACTTGGTATTGGTGCAGGATTAGGGGCCATTGGCGGTGCGATTGGGAAGCGTCGCGCTCCACAAGGACAGCAATATCAGGAAACACTCTATCAAGGGATGCCACCTGCGCAGGGGCCTTATCCTCAAGGACCATATCAAGGTGTACCGCCTGTACAGAATCCATATCAGCAAGGCACAGCATACCCACAGGACCCATACCAAAGTAACCTACCAACACAGAACCCGCCTCCAAACAATTATCCCGGAAACTCTCAATAGAGATAGTTTTGTAGAGCGCGTTGGGAACTTGACAGGGCTTGCCCTGTCATGTTCCCAACGCGCTCTACAGGCCATACATCATTCCTTCTACAACCCTGCAAGGGTCAGTTCTTCCTTCAACGCTCTTAGGGAGCGGTTCTTTTCGCGCAACAGTGTTATGTAGTTGTCCCATTGCTCACTTTCACCAATCCGCATGTATAAAGCACGCACCTTTTTGAGCAATTCACTCGCGGACTTATAGTTTTCACGTCCACGTATTGCGATTAAACGTTCGAGGTACTCTTGATAGAGCTGAATAGCGGCCTGAGGTCGCGTCTCTTCTGCTGCTTTAGCAACATCAAGTGCGATAGTGTTCAGATGATAATAGGAACCGTAGCTATAGAGAGAGCCGAGAGTTTGCTTTCCATTAGCCTTGACCAGTTCCACCGCCTTGTCAATCTCACCTTCGTCAAGGGCAATAGAGATGAGAAGAGAAATGTTTTGCTTCTTGTTAAGGAAGTCGATTAGCTGCGCGCCTATCTCTTCCCATTGCTTCAAGTCAGTAGCTAACGTCCGTATCTCCTGGTATGCAGACAGTGTTGCATATTGTGAGCGGAAGAGCGTATTTGCTAACCTCAAAGCTGCCTCTCGATTGCCTTTTGTCTCATAGCGTTTTTTGAGCCACTCCAACACTCTCATGTCTGTAGTCTTTTTACTGCGTTCCTCCATCATACGTTCAGCAACATCCGCATGTCCATGCTGAACGAAGAGATCGGCTAAACTAATCATGGTATAGTCAATCACATGCTCTGTTTCTTTCGTTGCTTCATCGACCCGCTCAAGCGCTAACAAGCGATCCACTACGTCATGCGTGCGGCCTGTTTCCCGTGCAACTTGTAGGAATGCCTCGTCATCAAGCGTGTCTGCCTCCAAATCTAACAGGAAACCACCATACGCTTCGTTACTCCAATCGGACGTGCTTGCTGAAACTGTTTCGCGTACCCAAGATGCAACTGTTTTGCGTTCTTCGTCAGTTACATTCGCCAGCAACAGATCATATGCGTCATCACCAACGCTAATGCCTCCGGCCTCTATATCGAAACGATAAATGGTAAAGAGTATATGCAAAATCTTCTCATGCAGTTTGGCATCATCTTGTACAGGAAGAAAGCATTGCTCTAGCCCTTCTGTGCAATCCTGGATAACACCATGTAGATAGCCATCCTCGTCGTCGTACATAAGGTTTTGATCGAGTACACCATCCACCACCACTTCATACACGGCGATGGCATTCGCGTAGTCCTGTTGCGCAACCAAGCCATCGGCCGCTTCTATGGTGACCGCTAATTCATCCGCGAGACGTCCAGCAGCACCCCAACCAGAACCAGCGCGTCGGATAGCAGTGTTTACCTGGCGACGGTATATCTCGAGATTAATAGGCTGACCAGACGTACTCGCTTTCGGTAAAAGAACTTCCAGGTCTGGTTCACGTCGCAACATCTGTTGAATAAGAGCAATAAGTTGAGGCTTCTCATAGTGCTCTAGTAACTTCTCTACCTCTTCCTGTTCGAGGAAATCTTCTGGTTGATAGAGCCATGTCAGAAGTAATGCAGTTACGTGTTTACAATAGCCACTCAACGGGCAAGTACAACTATTGCTCTCAACACCCGTAGCATCAAACAGCACCTGGACATGATAGGCATTGTCAGACGAACCCTGGCAACGAGCCTTGATAAGCATGCCCTGTCGTCGTGGATCAAAGATAGCATCATTGTTGTAGTACTGTTGCCCTCGTTGGAAGGTTTGTACACCAACAAGGGAACGAATAGTTTGCTCACTTAACGTGGGGATGGTAGTCATAGTTATCTTCTCTGAATTTGAATTATTAGATATGCGTATAAATTTCATAGAATATAATATCATAATTAGGCAAACTGCAAAATGTAGTCTCTCTTCCCAATATCCCAACCGTTTTGCAATCCCAACGATTATGCAGATGTGGTATAGTCAAAGCAGAACGTGACCAGCACCAACGAAGGAGCATGAACGCATGGATTTTGCCTATTCCGAGAAGGTCAACGATTTACGTAAACGTGTTAGTGCATTTATGGACGAGTATATTTATCCAAATGAGTCTACGTACAGCGACCAGATTGACAAATCCGGCAACCCCCACCATCATGCAGAAATTGTCGATGAGCTAAAGGCAAAGGCTAGAGCAGAAGGACTATGGAACCTCTTCCTACCAGATACAGAACATGGTGCAGGTCTGACAAACCTCGAATACGCGCCACTCGCGGAGCTTATGGGGCGTGTCGGCTGGGCGTCCGAGGTGTTTAACTGCTCGGCTCCCGATACAGGCAACATGGAGATTTTAGCGCAGTTTGGTACGGAAGAGCAGAAGCAACGTTGGCTTCAACCTCTGCTTGATGGTGAAATCCGCTCAGCTTTCTCAATGACTGAACCTGATGTTGCTAGTTCAGATGCAACCAATGTTCAGCTTTCGATTACGCGCGCTGGCAACGAATATGTCCTCAATGGGCGCAAATGGTGGTCCTCTGGCGCTGGTCGCGAACGCTGCAAGATTTTAATCGTTATGGGCAAGACAGACCCAAACACACCCGATAGGCACAAGCAGCAAAGTATGATACTTGTACCCAAGAATACTCCTGGCGTAACTGTTGTACGCAACATTAAAGTGATGGGCTACGTCGATAACGAAAGCCATTGCGAGGTTACATTCGAGAATGTACGTGTTCCTGTAAGCAATCTCCTCGGTGAAGAGGGAAGCGGCTTTGCTATTGCGCAGGCACGCCTGGGACCAGGACGCATTCATCACTGCATGCGTTCCATAGGAACAGCGGAACGCGCTCTTGAGTTGATGTGTAAACGTGTCGCCTCACGTGTCGCGTTTGGCAAACCGCTTTCAGAGCAAGGTATGGTGCAGGATTGGATCGCGCTCTCACGCATTGAAATTGAACAGGCACGCCTGCTGACGCTCAAAACAGCATGGATGATTGATACGCTTGGTAAAAAAGCAGCACAAAATGAGATTGCGATGATTAAGATAGCCGTTCCTGAGATGCATACGAACGTTGTGAACCGTGCAATACAGGCATTTGGTGGTGCGGGAGTCAGCGACGACTTTCCACTGGCCTCGATGTGGGCGCATGGTCGTACTATGCACATAGTCGATGGACCAGACGAGGTGCATAAACGTTCGCTAGCAAGGGCAGTGGTTAAGCAATTGAATTCATAATAGGACAGAAGATACAACAGAGCAATCCCTGGTTTCAGCATAATCGAAACCAGGGATTGCCATGTTCTAGTCTAGGATAAGGATTATAAAGGAATATATGAACACGAACGACCCATTTTTGTTGCAGCGCACCAACGCAGCAGAATTATTTCTTATTCGACACGGTGACGCGTTGCCAGAGGCAGATGAGATCATCCCCAGTGGCATCTATGACAACTTACCGTTGAGCAAGACAGGACGCGAACAGGCCAGAGCGCTTGCAGAACGTCTCAAAGATGTACACTTTGATGCCGCTTATAGCAGCCCACTACTACGTTGTCAACAGACCGCTGCTCCACTACTTGAGTATCTGAAGTTGCCGCTTACTCTCGTGGAGAATATTAAAGAGGTGCGTCTCGGCAATGTCGGTCCTCTTCCCACGATCAAAGAGGGTGAGAACCTCAATGCGCTAAGCAAAGCACTGCAAGAACGCCAGGTTGAGATTGTGCGTAAAGCGGGTGCTCATGGCAATTGGGATACCATTCCTGATAGTGAGCCTTCAAAAGAATTCCGCGAACGCGTCGTCACAGGCATAGATGGCATTGCTAGCAAGCATGTTGGTAAGCGGGTCCTTGTCTTCGCGCACGGTGGCACAATTAATGCCTATACATCGGAAGCAATTGGGCTGCAACGTGACTTCTTTTTTCCTTGCGCCAATACCTCGATTACACTGGTACGCGCCAACGGCAACCACCGCGTCATTTTCGTCCTGAACGATGTAGCACATTTGAAATTGCAATAAGCATGGAATTTGAGCGGGATTAGAGTATCTTCTTGCAGATACTCTAGTTTCTTTCTCTCTCTCATGAACATTCACCATCAACCCTCTTGTGACGTACCCCCGCGTTGAACACAGACCTACAAACATGCCCCAACCCGCCCTTCGCCGCCGCGCCGTTGGGAATGAATTTGCCTTGCTCATCCTTTTTCGGTTTCGGCTTCTTGGTGAGATTGCCTATTTTGATATCCTCAAACACGATACCTCATATACTAATAAAGTGAAGATAGAGCATCTTCAATCTTATAATCTTAACCACTTCGCAACAACTTCTCAACATAAAAACGTATCATCATTGGTTATGATAGTATGCAATGAGACAGTAAAATGCATCGGTTGATAGAAACAAATGCTATCTACTCCGTTACATTATATACATCTATTTACATTCGTTTTCATTTGTGTACGTCAATTATGTTATAGCAGATTTATTTCGGCTTAGAAGAACAAGGAGAGAACACCATGGTTGTACAAATGGTCCAAGATGATGTCCTGCTGACGTTTAAAGAGGCAATGGGCTACCTGCGCGTAAGCCGCTCCACTTTGTATCGTTTAATGTGGTCGGGTCAACTTACTGGTCATAAAGTAGGAAGCACCTGGCGTTTCTATCGTGAAGATCTTCGTGCTTGTGTAGCAGGTGAAGCGCCGCTTGCAACAATTACGGCGATGCCAACATCATCGGCTCAAACAGGACATTTTGCCAACTAATGAGCGCGTCGGCTTCATTGTCCGTATGTGTACATATCAATGTATGAATATAAAAATACTTAGGTGTGCTTATAAAGTTATAAGAGCAAAAACAAGGTGAGTCGTGACGGTCAATGCTCGTCACAACTCACCTTGTTTTTGCTCATTCCCTCCTATCATGCTATAATTCCCTCACCATGCAGAAGTTACAGACTCAACCACTAGCACCTATAGAGCTTACAGATAAACAACTAGCGGCGGCAATTGAGAGCGTGTTGTTTGTCTCTGGTCGTCCACTCGAACGGGCCGAACTGCGGAAGCTTTTGGATATTGATGATGCTCGTCTCATAGCAGAACTACAACTACTGGAAGAGAATTTAGTCAAGCAAGAACGTGGTATCCGTTTGCAGCGCCTGGGCGAGCAGGTGCAACTTGTGACGGCACCAGAGAACGCCCACTACATCGCCGCACTACTCGGCTTGCCTATGACCGCCAAATTGACTGCCTCCGCGCTGGAGACTCTAGCAGTTATTGCCTATCGTCAACCAATGACGCGAAGTCAAATCGAAGCAGTACGTGGCGTGAATAGCGATCGTGCTCTGGCAAGTTTGCTACAACACGGCTTAGTCATAGAAGTTGGTCGTGCTCAAACCGTAGGGCGTCCCGCGCTCTTCGCCACGACCGCCGAGTTTTTGCAACTCTTTGGCTTGACCTCCTTAGGGCAATTACCAAACATTCAAGAGGGCCAGCAGTTCTCACAGCTAGAAATACAAACATAATTCCCTGTAGGGGAACGTTACCTTATGAGATTGTCAAGATTTATCAGGCGTTTTTTTAAGAAAGAGCAGCAGTATGCGCATTGGTCGTCACATGCCGACACATTCAAAGATGGTCAAGGCGGCTGAACTCGCCTCTTCGCTTGGCTGTGAGGCGATACAGGTCTTTGTCAGCAATCCAACAGGTTGGCGACCAACCGCAGACGATCCTGCGGGCTGTGCTGCATTCAAGACGGCAACCGAGGCACTTGCCCTCTCACCAGTGGTTATTCATGCCCCCTATCTCATCAATCTTGCCTCTCCCGACGAGTCGAACTGGGAAAAATCTATCGCTCTTCTGACGTGGACAATGCAGCGTGGCGCACAAATTGGCGCGTCCTATGTCATCTTCCATACAGGGAGTCATCGGGGTTCAGGAGTGGAGGCAGGTATTACTCGTATCGCGCAAGGCATTAAACGCGTGCTAGCAGAGTCGCCGGAGTCGGTCATGCTGCTTCTTGAAAACGATGTCGGCGCGGGTAACGCGGTTGGACACAGTTTTGAGCAACTAGCCTTGATTCTCCATTTGTTGCCCGAAGCACTTGAGAAGCGTGTAGGAGTCTGTCTCGATACTGCGCATCTTTGGGGGGCTGGACACGATATTGCGAGTACCGAGTCCGTGCTCCATGTGCTACAACATTTTGATGAAACGGTAGGGCTTTCACGGCTCAAAGTGCTGCATCTCAATGATACCGAGGTGGCTCTTGGCAGTCATCGTGATGTTCACTCTCGCCTTGGTGAAGGTATCATCGGCGAAGAAGGGTTGCGTACAATACTGACAGACCCGCGCCTGGAGCATGTAGCGGTCCTATTAGAGACGCCCATTCGCACTGACGACAAAGAGAAAGAGGATTGGGAGCATGATAAGACCCAGATAGCAAAAGCGTTTGAGCTGGCGAAGAAATTGTAAACGTATGATGATGTCGGTACGGCATGACGTATGCAAGTGAACGGGTAACCACAAGGGTCGCCCATTATTGGTATTCATGTATATTTTTTTAAAGAGGAGTAATTCCATGATATCTGCTGTTGTATTGCTCAATGTAGAGCGCGGCGCGGTCAACCAGACCGCGCAGCGTTTATTAGAGGTAGAAGGTGTTGCAGAGGTTTACTCTGTAACGGGCGAATATGATCTTGTGGCACTACTGCGCCTGCAACACTATGAAGACCTTGCCGATGTTGTGACCGCGCACATGGTACAGATACCTGCCATCGTCAAAACGAATACGCTCATGGCATTTCAATGCTATTCCAAAGCCGACCTACAACAGGCATGGGATATTGGAGTAGAATGATAGGTGTTTAGGATACAATAGGTACAAGTAGCATGACAGGGGCGAACTCTGTCATGTCTCTCGTCTATGATACACAAAGGAGCGCATCATGGGTTTGATTCATGGCGGCTGGCTGGTTGCCAAAATGCTGAAACGCGAGGGAGTTGAAGTTGTCTTTACGCTGAGCGGTGGGCATATCGCGGGGATTTATGATGGCTGTTTGCGCGAAGGAATTCGTGTGGTTGATACACGTCACGAACAGGCGGCGGTGCATGCGGCAGAAGGTTGGGCTAAAACCACCCGCAAGCCTGGTGTGGCCTTGCTCACGGCAGGGCCGGGTGTGACCGATGGCATTACGGGTGTGGCAAACGCCTATCTTGCAGGAAGTCCTATTCTCGTTATTGGGGGCGCCGCTCCGCTTGGCTTCTGGGATCGTGGCGCGTTGCAGGAGATGGGCCAGATAGACCTGTTGCGCCCCGTCACTAAATGGGCACGAACGGTGCATGAAACCTCACGGCTCGGAGAGTACGTGGGCATAGCCTTTCGGCAAATGTTGAGCGGCAAACCCGGACCGACCTTTCTGGAAATGCCGATGGACGTACTCAACAATTTCGCCGATACGGACACGCTCTTCGACCTCGGCGAACCCATCAACTATCGCGCGGGCGGCCGTACCGCTCCTGACCCCGACGCTGTGGTACAGGCCGCAGCGTTGCTTGAAAAGGCGCAGAGACCTGTCATTATGGCAGGCACCGCTGTGTGGTGGTCCGATGCAGCGGAACCACTGCGTCAACTCGCGGAATGCATTCAAGCGCCAGTTTATCTCAATGGTGCAGGGCGTGGCTGCTTGCCACCAACACATCCACTTTTCTTTACCTCCTCAAGACGCAAGGCATTGGAGGGATCTGATACTATTCTAGCAATTGGTACGCGCATGGATTTCCGTCTCAATCATGGGCAACCACCGCTTATTCCTGCCGAGGCAAAAGTATTGTGGTTCGACCTTGCGGCTGAGGATATCGGTGTCAATCGCGGGGCCGCCGTTGGGCTGGTAGGCGATGTTGGCCTGAGTATGCGGCAGGTTGCCCAGGCCACAAAGCCGATTGTGAATCAGGAGTGGCTAACCTATATTCGGCATGAGGAGAAGCGTGGCCTTGAACGCGATGCCGCTATGCTCAATTCGGACGCAGTTCCCATTCATCCCATGCGCTTCTGTCGCGAGATACGCGATTTTATCGACGAAGACACAACCGTCATTGGGGATGGCGGCGATATCGTGAGCTATGGGGGTAAAGTTATCAATGTTGCTAAACCGAGCTACTGGCTTGATGCTGGACCAATGGGCTGTCTTGGTACAGGCACAGGTTTTGCAATGGCGGCACAATTGGCACGCCCTGGCAAGAAAGTTCTTATCTTGAGCGGTGATGGTGCCTTTGGTCTCAACGGGATGGAGTTTGAAAGCATGGTGCGTCAGAAATTGCCCATTGTGACAATTATTGGCAACGACGGTGCATGGGGTCAAATCAAACATCCACAGAGAGCCATGATTGGTCATGCGACGGCGGCTGAACTGTCTCCAGGCATACGCTATGACAAAATGGTTGAGGCCCTCGGCGGCTATGGCGAACTTGTCGAGCGACCAGAAGATATTCGTCCCGCGTTGGAGCGGGCATTCGCCTCTGGTCTACCCGCATGTATTAACGTGCTGATCGACCCTGAAAAACCTTATGGACGCTCAACCAACGTCGCGGTATGATGTATCGTATGAGTCCAACGAGTCCAACGAGTCCAACGAGGCAAACGGATAAACAAATAGGAGACATTTTATTGAATATACCAGAGACGCGTCGCGATGACACTGTTGAGGATTATCATGGCACACAGGTTGCAGACCCCTACCGCTGGCTTGAAGACGCCTCGTCTGCCGAGGCACAGGCGTGGTCAGAGGCACAGAACGCTGTAACACGTGCCTACCTTGCCGCTCTTCCTGGGCGTGAGCAGATCAAGACACGCCTTACTGAACTCTATGATTATCCCAAATATACCGTGCCGAGCAAACGAGGGGACCGCTATTATTTCTCGAAGAATACGGGTTTGCAGAACCAGTTTGTCCTGTATAAACAAGTTACACTTGATAGCGAGACAACACTTGTCCTTGACCCTAATACATTGAGTACAGATGGAACGGTAGCCCTTGTTAATCGGGCATTTAGTGAAGACGGCAAACTCCTCGCTTATGGTACCTCGACCAGTGGTAGCGATTGGCAAGAGGTGAGAGTGCGACGTGTCGATAAGGGCAGCGACTTTGATGAGGTGGTCCAGTGGACAAAGTTTAGCTCGTTAGCATGGAGACACGACTCGCAGAGCTTTTACTACAGTCGCTTTCCAGAGCCTGGGACGGTGCCAGAAGAGGACTCGACAAACTTCAACAAAGTCTACCTGCATAAAGTAGGAACGCCGCAAGCAGCAGACCAGCTTGTCTTTGAGCGACCTGATGCGAAAGAGCTTGCCTTTGATCCAACTGTGACCGATGATGGAAAGTACCTCGTGCTCAATGTTTGGCATGGCACCGACCAACAAAATCGCGTCTACTACCACGAGATTGAAAGTACTGCCCCTTTTGTGCGGCTGCTTGATGAGGCCGACGCAGATTACACATTTATAGGCAATGATGGTCCTGTCTTCTATTTCAAGACCGATTTACATGCGCCGCGGGGTCGCATCATCGCCATTGATATCCGTACACCTGAAAGGGACAACTGGCAAGAACTGGTGCCGCAACAGAACGATGTCGTTGCATTCGCGCTTATCGTCAATCATGAATTTGTCGTTGTGTACATGCATGATGCTCATCATCAGATGAAACGTTTTGCTTTGGATGGCCTCCTGTTAGGGGAAATTGCGCTTCCCACACTTGGTTCCATTGTAGAGATTTCTGGTGAGGTGGATGAAAGCGAGCTATTCTTCAGTTTCACCTCGTATCTCTTGCCTCCCAGCGTCTACCGCTATGACTTTTCAACCGATCTGGTTGCACCGTTGCATAGTTCAGCGATTGCATTCGACTCCAGTGGCTATGAGACAGAGCAGGTCTTTTATCCCTCGAAGGATGGGACACACATTCCGATGTTCCTGACACATAAAAAGGGACTCGTCAAGGATGGCAATAACCCAACGCTGCTCTATGGCTATGGTGGTTTTAATATAAGTTTGACTCCGACCTTCTCACTCGTCGCGCTACTCTGGGTGGAAAGCGGTGGTATCTACGCTGTAGCAAACCTGCGCGGTGGTGGCGAATATGGTGAGGAGTGGCATCAGGTCGGTACGCTTGGCAAGAAACAAAACGTCTTCGATGATTTTATTGCGGCTAGCGAGTGGCTCATTGCGAACAAATACACGCGTACACCAAGGCTGGCAATCAATGGTGGCAGCAACGGTGGACTCCTAACGGCTACCTGTCTTGTACAGCGGTCCGATCTCTTTGGTGCTGTTGTGTGTGAGGTTCCTGTCATCGACATGCTGCGTTACCATCGCTTCACGGTTGGGCGCTACTGGATATCCGATTATGGCGATGCCGAGCATAACGCGGAGGATTTCAAGTTCCTCTACGCCTACTCGCCACTGCACAATGTCAAAGAGGGGACTCACTATCCACCCACGCTCATCATGACGGCGGATACCGATGATCGCGTGGTGCCCGCCCACGCCAAGAAATTTACCGCAACACTGCAAAGAGCGCATATCGGGGAAAATCCGCCCTTGTTGCGCCTCGAACTAAAAGCCGGACACGGCCTGGGCAAACCTACCGCCAAGATTATTGAAGAGCGTAGCGACATGTTAGCGTTTCTGTTCAACACATTTGGCATTAGGACGTGGATATGAAAAATAATATATAAGGAGCAATCTATCTATGGCATCGACAGCAACAAAAATAAGAGACAATGTTACACGAACGATTACAGGGAAGCCGGCGCAGTGGCGCTGGTATCATGGTCTCGCTTTCTATGCCGTCGTACAACTGCTCACCTTTGGATTGGCGGGACTGACGAGTATTGTGAGTGGTAACAAGGGTGAGACCCTACGTGACAATGTATTTGGTAACGTCTCTTATTTCCGCTCGTTGAAACAGTCCATCTTCACACCACCATCATGGGTCTTTGGGCCAGCATGGACGATCAACAATTTCTTCGCTATTTGGGGCGCATTAGCGGTCCTCAATAAGCCAAAAGGCACACCTGGACGCGACGAATATCTGGCCTTACAAGGTGCAACATGGCTCAATTTCGTCATCTTCAATGCAGCCTATTTTAGCCTGCGTTCACCAATTAATGCGTTTGTGCTGACACTGCTCTACGCTGGCCTGACTATTGCCAGTGCGTTTGTCGCCATCTTCCGTCTCAAAGATACAAAGATAGCTCTCTCACTTAGCACATTGTTCGTCTGGTTGACCGTTGCCGCAACCGCTGCCACTTTTCAAGTATTGTGGAACCGAGACGACCTATACCACGCTGGCCCCTTCGCAGAGCCTATTCCAGCGTTGGTTGCTCACAGAGATTAAGAAAATACTCAAAACAAGAGACGTGGACTTGGTTCCACGTCTCTTGTTTCTCTACGAAAAATATTCACGAGTACTCTAAATAGCCCGATAGACAGTGTTGCTGTTTCTTTCGCCAAAACACCAGGAAGATAGTTCAGACGATCAATCACCATTGGCACCAGATGAATACGAGTTGTTACTGTTGCCAGCACACCATATGCTGACCAGCCGCAAATATACGGCCACTCAAGCTTCTCGGTATGATAGTGATCCAGAAAGCTTAGAGCATCAAATCCACTTGCATCCGCTAGCTTCGCTGCCGCTACTATAGCGGACCAATCACCGCTGGGTCCTAAATTGACTCCAATACGCATGAAACCTTTCTCCTTATCTATGTTACCAAGTAGACATCTATACAAGCAGGTACATTGTAGCCCTTCATTCTTGTCATCTCCTGTCAAGATATGCTGTGTAAAGTATGTTTAAATTTGCGTATTTTTGGGTCTACGTCCTTTAGGGGGAACAGGGAGACCGCCAGGGTCTCCCCTACAGGTTCACGGTTGCCCTACGTGTAGGGGAGACCCTGGCGGTCTCCCTGCTTTTTGACCAGTTTCCCCCCAAAGGATGGAGACCCGTATTTTTTGTTAGCAGTATTACGGACCCGTTTGTGTTATAATAAGCGCCGACTATTCATGTATATACACAAGCTATCAGCGAGATAGGAAAGGGTGGAGGGGCGCACTTATGAAGCCGCTTGTTGCCATCGTGGGCCGACCAAATGTCGGCAAATCCACATTTTTTAACCGTATGCTTGGCGAGAGAGTCGCCATTGTTGAAGATTTGCCTGGGACGACACGCGACCGTCTCTATGGCGATACCGATTGGAATGGGCGCACCTTCACGTTCATTGATACAGGCGGTCTCGAATTTGGCTCCGACATTCCCGTTGGTCAGGTTGGACTTACCGGACAGCCCGGTGACCTGATGGAGCATGTACAGGCCCAGGCAGAACTTGCCATCGAAGAGGCCGACGTGATCGTGTTCATGGTCGATGCACGCTCAGGCATTACCGCCTCCGATGAAGAGGTCGCAGACGTATTGCGCCGCACGAAAAAACCTATTATCGTGGCCGCGAACAAAGCCGACAATGCTAATCGACGTATGGATGCAGTTGAGTTTTATAATCTAGGCCTGGGTGAACCCATTGTCCTCTCCTCTGTTCAAGGCGTCGGCACAGGTGATTTGCTTGACCGTATTGTTGAGGAACTTCCACCAGTGGACGAGGAAGACAATGAAGACGAAGAGGACGAGACACCACGTATCGCCATCGTGGGTCGTCCTAATGTTGGTAAGTCTTCGCTACTCAACGCCATTGTGGGCGTAGACCGCGCCATCGTAAGCAACATGCCCGGCACAACCCGCGATGCCATCGATACCGAAATAGAGTTTCAGGGTCGTAAGCTTATCATGATCGACACCGCAGGCATTCGTCGTCGTGGACGCGTTGGGCCAGGGATTGAGAAATACAGCGTGCTGCGTTCAAGCCGAGCCATTGAGCGCTGTGATGTCGCACTCATTCTTATTGACGCCAGCGAGGGCATTGCCGCACAGGATATGCACATCGCGGGTGAGGTTGCAGAGGCTGCCAAAGGTGTTGTCATCGTCATCAACAAGTGGGACCTCGCGCAAGAGCAGCGCCGTGCCGAGCGTGAAGAAGACATTCTCCCGCATCCCGATGATGAGATTGAGACTGCGGAGCAGTACCGTAAACTTGTGCTGGAAGAGTTTAAGTTTATGCCCTATGCACCTGTGATTTTCACATCGGCAAAAACGGGTTATCACGTCCAATCGATACTCGAAACGGTGATCCACATCGCCGAGATGCGCTTTCTGCGTATTCCAACATCGAGATTGAATGAAGTTGTACAGGATGCAGTACGCCGTCACCATCCTGCGATCATTCGCAACAAGCCGCTCAAGGTCTACTATGCAACGCAGACGCGTGTCAACCCTCCAACGTTCACCTTCTTTGTGAATGACACGCAAGCAATGCACTTCTCCTACGAACGCTACCTTGAGAACCGTTTAAGAGAAGCCTTTGACTTTAGGGGAACAGGTATCCGATTGCAGTTCAGACCGCGCTCCTCGAAGGATGAGAAGTAATAATAATCGAGGATAGAGCACATGGGATGAGGGTCACAGTGACCCTCATCCCATGTGCTCTATCCTCGATTATTATTGACAAAGTTTAACCTCTGCATAATCCTCGTTTAACACACATGAGTTACATTACGAGTAAGCACATTCCCAGAAAGAATAGGCGTAGGGCGTTGAGTTAGCATCTCTGAATTTAGCATACTCTTTCAGAGTCTCCACTCGACTCCTCCGTTTACCACTCACCACATGGCTGTCTTTATCGACGGTCATGCCTCAAGTCACGACACTTCTCATAGGTGCTCGTGCACGCTGGGGCGAGAGACACACTCCGAGCCTCTCGCTCTCCGGGGTCAATAAAAATATTCACACATTGGCATTTACTATTTTCTAATAAAATCCAGTGCGGCACGTGTCAACACCTCAACGGCGGTGGGCAACGCGTCCTCATCGACGTTGAAGCGGGGATGATGGTGCGAGTAGTCCGTCTCTTTGGCCTTGTTGCCTGAGCCAACGATGAAGTAGCAACCAGGGACGGTATTGAGAAAGACGCCCATGTCGTCACTACCCGCCGTCAAGACGTCTTCGCCGGTATCGACATTCTTTTCGCCAACGGTGGCAACCGCTGCCTTACGTACCAACTCCGTCATTGCAGGGTCATTGACACAAGGAGGGCAGCCATCGAAGCGTTCAATATCACAGGTTGCACCCAGCGATGTCACGACACCCGTTGCGACCTCGCTAATACGGCGTAGGAGTTTTTCACGGTCTTCTATGCTATAGGCACGCATCGTACCCTGCATAACGGCTGTTTCAGGGATAATGTTGAAGGCGGTGCCAGCGTTGATAGTACCGATAGTGATAACGGCAGGGCTGAATGGCGATATTTCACGACTAATCAGAGTTTGTAGTGCAGTAATGGTATAGGCTGAGGCAACAATGGGGTCAATCGCGCCATTTGGCATCGCGGCATGTCCACCCTTGCCTCGTACTGTCAAAACAAACCTGTCGGCACTGGCAAAAACGGTGCCCGCACGTACACCAACGAGTCCTAATGGATGATTGCTGATGAGGTGCAGACCGATAATACCATCGACACCATTCAACGCACCCTCTTTGACCATTGGCTCAGCCCCACCGATCTGTTCCTCGGCTGGCTGGAAGATAAATTTGACGTTACCCGTCAGTTCGGCACGACGTTGACTGAGAATGTCGGCAACGGTAAGCAGAATTGAGGTATGCCCATCATGTCCACAGGCGTGCATTTTGCCATCCGTCTGCGAACGGTACTCGATATTGTTCAATTCGTGAATAGGCAGAGCGTCCATGTCGGCACGTATTGCAATTGTCTTCGCATCTGCGGCACTCGCACCACCACGTAGGAGACCGACAACACCTGTTTTTGCGATGCCTGTCTGTACCTCTAAGCCAAGCGAACGTAAGCGTTGTGCTACGATACCAGAGGTACGCACCTCTTCAAATGCCAACTCGGGATGCTCATGCAGGTCACGCCGCATTGCCACCAAATCAGGCACACGCTCATCTATTTCCACTTTCAAAGAGTCAGGGTTGGATATGGACATGGTTCCTCCTCTATGCTATGAGATACATTATGTCCTATCATAATATCATTTTGGTCACTGTCTCTAACGTCTTGTTTCGTTATAAAGAGAAATTTATGCAAGACATTGAACGCAAGAATCGGATAGTATCATCCTGCGTTTTGTTCTATGATGGTATCAGACAAGAAAACAATATTCAGGAGGGAACAACAGTATGGATGAGACGTATTGGAAGGCAGTCCTGGCGAAGGATAGCCACGCAGATGGGCACTTCGTGTATGCGGTGCGCTCGACGGGTATCTATTGCAATCCCTCCTGTCCCTCGCGCCGCCCGAAGCGCGAGAATGTTCTGTTCTTTCCACTTGCACAGATGGCAGAAGGAGCAGGCTTCCGTGCATGCCGACGCTGTAGACCAGGTGAAGTACATACAGATACAACTGCTCTGGTGCAAAGCGTGTGCCGCTATATCGAGGCGCATAGCGAAGAGGCATTGACACTCGCACAACTCGGAGAGCAGGTACACACTAGCCCCTTCCATCTACAACGGCTCTTTAAGCGTGTGGTGGGTGTGACACCACGCCAGTATATTCAAACACACCGCATGGCACGGCTGAAGACACACATAAAGGATGGTGATGCGGTAACACAAGCGTTATACGAAGTTGGCTATGGCTCAAGCAGCCGTCTTTATGAGCAAGCACCAGTGCATCTTGGTATGACACCGACGACCTATCGCAATGGAGGTAAAGGCATGAGCATACGGTATACGCTTGTAGAATGTCCATTAGGGCGTTTATTGGTGGCAACGACCGAGCGCGGCATCTGCGCAGTAGAAATGGGTGATACAGATACAATGCTTGAAGAGGCTCTGCGCCAAGAATATCCAGCCGCGCACATTCAACATGATAGCACTATTCTTGACCAGGAGGTTCAGCTTATCCTGCGTCATCTCAATGGAGAGCAACAGCAGCTCGATCTACCATTGGATATTCAGGCCACAGCATTCCAATCCCGTGTCTGGCAAGAGCTACGCACCATCCCCTATGGGAAAACGCGCTCGTACAGCGAGATTGCTCTATCGCTTGGGGATGCAAACAAAGCTCGTGCCGTGGCGCAAGCATGTGCTGCCAATCCTGTCGCGCTCATCGTTCCCTGTCACCGTGTGGTGCGCGAGAATACCAGCATTGGCGGCTATCGTTGGGGTACCGAGCGCAAAAACCGTCTGCTAGCACAAGAGGGGAGCCAAGTTGAGGCGTAGTTGCTCCGTTTGGCTGTAGGTAATGGAATGAGAGCATGGTACGATAAACGCTATATATGGTGGAGGTAGATGTATACAACGGGCGACCCTTGTGGTCGCCTGTTGGCCTTTTTTATTGGCATTTTCAATATCTTTAGAACGAAGGCAGCATGAGCGATACACATCAAACGCAATCAATGGTACAAGAACAAGTAGTAGAGACCGGTAAAGCACGTTCTGCCTTTCCTACAAAGGCCAAAGGAAGCAAATGGGGCATTCTGCTATCCCTCTTCGCTCTCTATGTCATTTGGGGTTCGACATATTTAGGCATGCGTTTCGCGTTAGGAAGTTTTCCGCCATTTCTGATGGCAGGTATACGCTTCGTAGTCGCTGGCACGCTGCTATATACATTTCTTCGGGTACGTGGAGTAGCGGCACCGACACGTCCACAAATACTTGGCTCAACTCTCGTTGGTATTCTCCTGCTAGCAGGCGGCAATGGTGGTGTTTCGTTCGCGGAGCAATGGGTGTCATCAGGGCTCGCAGCGGTTGGAACTGCGGCAGTACCATTATGGGCAGCGTTATTTATAGGGCTGATGGGACGCTGGCCTAAACGTATCGAGTGGGTTGGTCTCGGTCTCGGCTTTGTCGGTGTCCTCTTCCTGAACCTCGAAAATGGAGTATGGGCGAATCCAATTGGTGCAGTTGCGTTATTGCTCGCGCCCATGTGCTGGGCATTGGGTTCTGCACTCAGTACACGCGTCTCGTTACCTCCTGGCTTAATGGCAAGTGCGGCACAAATGGTCATTGGTGGTATCTTCTTACTTGGCCTCGGCCTGCTTTTGGGCGAACGTATTCATAGCGTTCCAACGGCAAACGCACTGTGGGCAATGATATTTTTGATTTTCTTTGGTTCGCTTGTCGCCTTTAGTGCCTATGGCTATCTCTTACGCAGCGTACGACCAGCCCTCGCCACGAGCTATGCCTATGTCAATCCAGCGGTAGCTGTTGGCCTTGGCGTGCTATTCGCTGGTGAACGTATCACGCTTATAGGAGTCCTGGCAATGGCTGTTATTCTCGTTGGTGTCGGATTAGTGTCGCTTGGAAGGGACCGCAAATAACCTCATGTGTAGGCCCCTACATGTGACATGTACACGGCCTCGTGTGCGTCGAGCATACGCTCTAACGAGAAATGCTGTTCAACGTGCATTCGGCACTGCAAGCGCGAAAGTGTGTGAAGCTTGTCTACATAAGCTATGGCGCTTGCACGGTCTCCGGGCGCGATGAGAAAGCCTGTCTCCCCATGCCGAATAATCTCTTTGACAGCTCCACGCTGATAAGCGATGACGGGTGTGCCAGTCGCCATTGCCTCAACAGGCGTCAGACCGAAAGGTTCGTCCCATTCGATAGGGAAGAGTAGGCCGAGTGCTTGCCCCATTACCCGCCACAATACTGAACGTTCTAGCTGTCCTACATAGGTGACGCGTTCCCCAGCTCGTTGCAGTTTGGGAACAATACGCTCTTGATAATAGGATTGGTCATAAATACTTCCAGCAAGGATCAGATGGCGTCCAGCCTGTTCTGCAATCTCGATTGCGGCCTCGACACCTTTTTCCGGTGTAATACGACCTGCAAAGAGGAGTGGCGCATCGTGTGCTATACGCTCAGCAAAAGGGATAGTATTTAAGTCAAGGCCATTGTAAATTATGAAGTCAATTGGCGTATATGGTGTATAGGTATCGGCACAGGCGTGTGAGACGGTAAGCAACGTGAGAGGATGCCCTTGTTGATGCAGAATATGCAACACGTCATTTATTTCAGGAGAGACAGCAGGAAGATGCAGCGTGTGTAACACTGGTATGTCTCGCATTAATGTGCTACAAGCGAATGCAGGCCAATCAAAGGCGTGTGCATGAATGAGATCAAACCCGTTATGACGTTGCTGCAACTGTAGGAATAGGTTCAGAAAAATGTTTGCCTGCGCGAAAAAGCCAGTATCGGTAGGTCGCTCTTGCGTTGGCTCTGAAAAACTGGCTGGCAGGACACTGGCTGGCACGGCGAGCTGCTCAATCGTTACATCAGGAACAAACGAGCCAGCGCGAGCAAAGAGCGTAACAGTATGCCCTCGACGGTGTAGTCCCTGTGCGAGGTCGGCAAGCAGCGCCTGCGCTCCTCCCGCATACGGCTGAGCAATGGGTGTGACAAGCGGCGCGACAAGGGCAATCCTCACCTAGTGTACCTCTCCCCGATAGACGGCGCTATTATTCTCCGTCTCGTGCAGCGTGACCTCGTAGAGCAGCCCTTGAGGGAAGCTCCCTTCCAGCCGCTCCCAGAATTTGATTGCCAGCATTTCAGCCGTTGGGATAACGTCTTCCAGCCACGGTACATCATAGTTAAGGTGCTTATGATCGACCCAGTTAATCACCTGCTCATTGGTGATGTGTTTCATATCGGTCAAGTTGAGTACCATACCTGTACGTGGGTCAACATTGCCACGGACCGTCACCTCAAGTATATAGTTATGCCCATGTCCATTCGGATTCGCACACTTTTCGTACACCGCATAATTTTCTTCTTCCGAAAGCTGATTGCTCCATAATCGATGCGAGGCACTAAAGGTGGTGCGTCGTGTCAGGTAAACCATAGATATATCCTTTTATGCATTGGTGAACAATTCGATATTGCTACCGCCAAACATCCTGCCAGAGTCGTCAGCGAGAAAGAGCAAAATGTCGGCAAGGTCATCGGGTGTCATGCCTGCTTTAAGATGTGGGGCCGCCTGGCGTAGCATCTTGGTAGCAACTGCTCCCGGACTAACAGCGCTCACACGGATATTATATGGTTTGCCTTCAACAGCAAGAATTTCTGTCAGGCTAGCAACACCTGACTTCGAGACGTTGTACGCACTCAGACCGGGGAACTTTTCGACGCCTTTCACACCGGAGAGCGAGGAAATATTGAGAATGATGCCCTGCTTCTGCTCCGCCATCACCTGAAATGCAGCACGACAACATAGGAATGTACCACGTAGGTTGATATTTATCACCTGGTCCCATGTCTCCGTATCCATCTCGACAAATGGCTTTACCGCGACGATGCCTGCGCAATTGACAAGAATATCGACATGCCCATAGGTTCGCAGCGTCTGCTCAAAGAGTACCTGCACATCCTCTTCGCGCGCCACATTACCTATGACCGCGATAGCTTCTCCGCCCTGCCGTGTAATCTCGGAAACTACTTCATCGAGTTGCGCCTCTGTTCGACTAAAAAGCACCACCTTCGCACCTACACGTGCAAATGCTAGCGCGGTGGATCGACCTACGCCTCGTCCCGCACCTGTTATGATAGCAACACGATTGTTAATACTCATACGAGCCTTTTCCAGATTATCTAACTATGCTGTCGCGGTAGCCGTATCATCGCTACATTTAGTACTTTGAACATGGAGTGAGGATAGTTACTCCTGTTACTATTGTAGAGAATGGCTTGTAGTAAACACTATATCATCCTTTACAGCCTTTAGATAGGGAGGCCCTTTCAGATGTCATCTTGTTGAAGGCTCTCATTCTCTGCTATAATGCTCATTGCAATATAACTGATGTTGTTATAAAAATTCATACATGAATTGAACCGCCTGTACGAGTCTGATGTATCACACATCCTTAATAACACATAATGTTGGAGGATGTTGAAATGTTTCCCACGTCCTCTAACATACAGATATGGGAACAGGATGTGATGAAATTAGACCCATGCAGAGAGTTCGTTTCCACATTTACTATGCATAGTAAGAATTAGAAATGTCTGGGTGGAATTGTGAGTGTATTTCTAGCAAAGTACTGTCTGTGTCGGGAGGGCGTATGAGCACGCCTACCGTGTTGTCTGGCTCTCTACAAGACTTTGGCTTGGTGGAGGTTCTACAGGTGGTGGAGTTGGGTGGAATGACGGGTGCCATTCAACTGAAGAAAGATACAGGGCAAACGGGCATTATCTACTGTAACGAGGGCAAGGTCGCGAACTGTTCAGAGTTCGACCCTCTCGCGTTAACGCTGGGTGACGTCCTACAACAACTGGGGATGGCAACGCATCTTCAAATTGAGGCTGCCTTCTCGCAACAACTTTCAGACGTTGTGGGGAAACGCATAGGCGAGCGGCTCATTGCAATGCATGTCATCAACGAGAAACAACTTCGTGAAGCACTACGTACAAAAGCGTTGTGGACTGCACGCGAACTGGCCATGTGGCCGCAAGGAACCTATGAGTTTATCACTAGTCCCGATGTACAAAAATTGCTTCCCTATGGCGATGTGTCACTTAATATAGAAGTGATGCGTACCGCAATGGAGATCGTGCGCTATAGCGACGAATGGCAGACATTGAAAGACTCGCTACCACAACAGATGCGTACTATGCTGAAGCTAGTCGCTGAAATTCCGCGTGCCATGAACTTTCATCGCAGCGTCCTTGAACTGTTCATGCATATCAACACCTATCGGCGTGTCCGTCGCATTGCAAGTGCGATGCGACGACCAGAGCTAGATGTGGCACGGGAATTGGCACAACTGGTGCAACAAAATTTTGCCGAACCTGTCTTTCAAGAACAGCCCTATCACGGCAACAATCGCAAACCGCGTCTTCCCGAAGCTGCCGAGAAGTTACGCATGGAAAACTTCCAACTGCTCGACTTGTTGAGTCGCATGGAGCTAGAATGGGAGAAGCAACATACACCAACAGAACAACTTCCAACACTGGTGCGCTTTGTAAATTGGACAATGGACGCGCTTATTGATGCCTGTCGCATTAACAGAACCGAGCTAGACCCCAATATGCTTAAAATGCTACTCATCAATGAGAATTTGCTGTATATGGGGAATTATGAGTTTCGTGTTGACCATAACAATATTGATGTTGATGACTTTACGAACCTGTGTAATAATGTGATGAATGGGAGTATGCACGCTGCCACCGATTTTTACGATGAGGCATCATCGGTTCTACAACGTATGTTGCGTACCATCTTTTCCTCCATCAATGCACGCGTGGTAAGTCCTCGTGAGCGTCTTGAGAACCAAGAAGTTTGGGAAGCCATGTTCGAGCAATTCGCGCTCACACGTACTATTGTTGTGTAAAAACAACCTATATATTGAGGAGGCATGACAGGGGCGCATGAACATTGACCGTGTACTTATATTAGCGTAGCAAAACGTGCTATACTATCTGTATGAAGCAAATCTCTTTCAAAATAATACATGTGCAATGCACTCTCATCGAACCCTACCTCCTTGCCGCTGGGTAGCGACGCCTCTTTCTACTCTTCAACCATCCTATCATTCACCATGAATGCAATATTTAGCCGCCCCGATGTGTTTTACTCTATGAGAGTATGGAACAACCAAGACAGATAGTTCTTAGCATGTATCTCTACATACACGTTCTGTCGGGCGGACTTTCAGGAGGAATACAATGGACTTAATGGATAAGTTGGCTAGCCTGGCACGGCGTTACGAAGAACTCAACAATCTGATGGCACAGCCAGAGGTGCTTGATGACCTTGAACAACTGCAACGCTATGGACGTGAACATGCTGACTTAGAAGATGTAGCGAACAAATACGACGAACTTCTCGCAACAGACAAGCAGATTGCTGAGATGCAAGAACTGTATAACAGCGAAGATGGCGAGTTGCGCGATATGGCATACGAAGAAATGCAACAGTTCAAAGCACATAAAGAGCAGTTGCTTGATGATGTCAAAGTGATGCTACTACCAAAAGATATCATGGATGAGAAGAACGCGATTGTGACCGTTCAGGGCGGTGCTGGTGGCGATGAAGCGGCCCTCTTTGCAGGTGAACTCTTCCGCATGTACACGCGCTATGCGGATACCAAACGCTGGAAGATTGAAATCCTCGATATTAACGACACCGAGCAAGGCGGCATCAAAGATGTGACCTTTGTCGTCAAAGGCAAGGGAGCGTATAGCCGCATGAAATATGAAGGCGGGACACACCGTGTACAGCGCGTTCCCACCACTGAGGCCAACGGGCGTATTCACACCTCTACGGCAAAAGTGATTGTGTTGCCAGAGGCAGACGATGACATTCAGATCGACGTGAAAGAGAGCGATCTGCGCGTCGATGTCTACCGTTCGACAGGACATGGCGGTCAGAGCGTGAATACCACTGACTCGGCAGTACGCTTAACGCACTTACCAACTGGTCTTGTCGTAACCTGTCAGGACGAGAAATCGCAACTTAAAAATAAGCTCAAGGCCATGACCGTGTTGAAAGCACGACTCTGGGACATCGAGGAAGCCAAACGCCAGGATGAACTACGCAAGACACGACAGTCACAGGTTCAAACGGGTGATCGCAGCGAGAAGATTCGGACCTATAACTTCCCACAAGACCGCGTTACCGACCATCGTATTGGACTGTCACGCCACAATCTTCCAGGTGTGATGAACGGTGAGCTTGATGGCTTTATCGACACCCTGATTACCGTCGATCAAGCCGATAAGCTGCAGAGTTTGTTTGAAGAGGTCAAAAGCTAAGCAGCATAAGCTACACAAGTTAAGAAGGAGTAAAGAGGGTCGTATGCCATTTGAGCAGCCACAATCTATACGTACCGTCTTTTTTGATGCAGGCTTCACGCTACTCCGCGCGAAGCCATCGGACGCGGAGCTATGCCTTGAAGTCTGCAAAGACCTCGGCCTGCATGTGCAGTTGGACGTGATGGAGCAGCGCATGCATGATGCCGAGGACTATTATTTCCGTCAGATGCGCCTCAACAGATACATTTGGAGCGATGAGCAAGCCATCAACGATATGTGGATTGGCTACTACATGAACCTTCTACGTCCACTGATTGAGGAACACGACGAAGCCCGCCTCCATCGACTCGCCAGCACAATCATTGAGGAATATGGTAAGCCCACACGTTGGGAAACCTATCCTGATGTATTGCCAACCCTTGAGGCTTTACGAAGTAGGGGATATACAATGGGCGTTATCTCTGATTGGGGCATTGTGCTAGGTCCTATTCTCCGTAATTTACATCTCATTCAGTATTTTGATGCCTTATTGATCTCCGCAGTCATACGCTATGGCAAACCATCACCAAACCTCTATGACCTGGCCTTACAGCGCACCAACAGCATAGCTGATTATTCATTGCACATAGGAGATTCCTATGTCTACGACGTGCTGGGAGCGCGTTCCGTTGGTATGACTCCTGTTCTGCTTGATCGTTCGCGACAGCTTGAGGAGGGCACTGTGGACTGCCTCCTGATCCATTCGCTCGACGAGCTATTAGACCTGCTAGAGGTACCAAAGGTATGAGAGAAACGACTCACGGATAAATTTTGAGACCCCAATACGTGTACAGCATATGGAGATGCTGCACACGTATTGGGGTCTCAAAATTTATCTACACTACTATCTCGCGGACAACCTCGATACCATTGAGGCACATGTGATACAGAAACAAGAGATGCATCACATCAGCACTATGTGGCAGAATGCCTAGCTGCTTGGCAGTCTCAATCGGAGTGTCAAAAGTCTGTACAGCATTCGCAGGTACAATCACACGCATCTTTCGATTGTGTGCATTGGCGTAGAGTTTGAGATGCATCGCCATCTCATGTACACACAGGTCTGTACAATCACCAACAACTATCGCAACGCTGAGATCACGGTGAATATCTTGCCATGCTAGCAGTTCTGTACCATGAAAAGGGTTGAGCGAGTTTTTAGGCACTATGGTAAAGATATCGGCAAATGGTAGTTGTGCCAGTTCGGGTATTGTCTCGGCCTCGCTTGTTCCCTCTATACAATGCGGAGGATAGCTCTCGAACTCAACAGCATCAGGTGTATGGGCGTCCTGCGCAAGCAGAAAGTCACGCACCCCTGCCATATATGCATGCTCAAAGGTCGTTACAACTGCTGGTGCAATACCTTGCACGCGCGGACTAGACAATGGCCCTTCCGTACAAAAACCCTTAATCATATCGACGCTGAACAGCGCGACACGCTCCGCCTCTATATCTTCATGCAGGTCTCGCCAGGATATACTTGGCAATTGCTGTTGCCATTCAACGAGCGCCTGTAGAAAAGCTGTGCCTTGCTCAATAATATTCGTTGGTGTTGCCATGATATGTTTCTCCTCTTGTGCGGGAAACAATATATCATGTCCTGGTGTGAGGGCGATTGCCGACACGGACACGATACATCGACCCCTACAATTTTGCTTCAGCCTCTGGATTGAAACGGTATAAACGCGCAGGGCGATGTGTGCCTTCCATTTTCTTGGCACCAGTATCTTCTAAGATGCCAGTTGAAAGAATTTTCTTACGGAAGTTGCGCTTATCAAGTCTTTTGTGCTGAATAATTTCGTAAACACGTTGTAGTTCGCGTAGAGTGAACTGTTCAGGCAGCAGACTAAATGCAATCGTTGTATAATCGAGTTTGCCACGTAAACGGTTCAGCGTATAGTCCAGTATTTGGTCATGGTCGAAGGCAAGTGCGGGTAAACTATAGACGGAAAACCAACCCACGTCAGTCGCATCACTAGCGGCACGGACCTGGAGGCGCTCCGAGTCCAGTAGTGCAAAGTAGACAACGGTAATAACTCGTGTGCGTGGGTCACGTCCAGGATCGCCAAAGGTGTAGAGTTGTTCCAGATACATATCCTGTAGCCCTGTTTCCTCCTGCAGTTCGCGCTTTGCCGCGGTCTCTAATGACTCGTCCATATTCACAAAGCCACCAGGGACAGCCCACATCCCCTCATAAGGCCACGAACGCCGCTTGACGAGCAACACTTGCAGGTCGCGCTGGCGCAAGCTCATCATCACCACATCCACCGTTACCGAAGGCCGCTCATATTTACTGGCATCATAAGAGTGTGCCTGTGCCTCAGTCTGCTTCACTTGTCTGTGGTTATCAGTTTTTTTCGCTGTAGTGATAGTATTTTGCTGCTCTTCCATACAATATGCTTCTCCATACCCTCGACAAAATTGACGCAACACTTTATACTATTGTTAGTAAGTTTTTGTTATTAGCTTTTCACTTAGTGTATTTCATACACTAATATACCCTATACAGATAGAGGTGTCAAGTGGGCACATAGCGTGTCCTAAAACACGAATGCTCAGTTAGATTTTTCTTCATATAATATTGTTCCCTCTGGCATGCTATGCTATACTGCAAAGACAAACAGGTGTTCGTATTTTTGGAATGAGGAGATCGAGGAAAGCATGCCGGACGTAGAGCTTGAGCGCATTGGCCCCTATAGTATCACCAACTTAGTAAGCAGAAGTTCTACGAGTAGCTTTTACCAGAGCAAACGGGGTAAGAAAGACGTAATTCTCAAGCGACTCAACATTCCTTTGCCATCGCCAGAGGCCAAAGAAGCCTTTCAAAAGCGTGCAGGGCAACTCAAAAAGCTCAAACACCGTAGCATTCTCGACACACAAACATTCGATTTCGATGGTGACTTTGGCTACCTGGTACTGGAAAGTCGGGAGGGTGAGACACTACGTCAATATTTTGCTACTGGCGAACAATATGCACCTGCAGAAATACGCGCTATCCTCTCTCCTTTAGCAGATGCTCTACACTATGCCCATGTGCAAAACACGCTGCATAACAATCTACATCCAGGAAGTCTTAGAATTGATGCGCGTAAAAATCCATTTCTCACCGAATTTTCGCTGAGCACATCCGAAATTACGCTTGACGATGAGGCATTCGCAATCCCTTATATGGCTCCTGAATCTCTGCAAGGCCTGCCAATAGCCGCAAGCGATCAATACGCACTGGCGGTCATGGTCTACGAGTGGCTCTGTGGACGCCGCCCCTACGAAGCAACTGAGCGCGAACTCTTGCTAGAGCAGCAAGCAAAAAGCTCGTTTCCGGCACCCAGTAGTATCAATACCGCTATCTCACCGATTGTGGAGCGTGTCTTAACACAAGCACTCGCCTACAAGCCCGAAGAACGCTTCCCTACCGTGCAGGCATTCGCCGATGCATATTTGAAAGCCCTGCTTGGCGTTGCCATCTCTCCCAAGCCAAAGGTACGTCCTATAGCATCCGTTGCAGCAAACAAAATAGCAACACCTCCCGCTCCTGTAGCAGACGAAGATGCTGCCTCTGTAGGAACGCAATTCATTGCGCCCATCCTACCTGTCCAACATCATGATACATCCTCTTCATCTGTTTATCATAACGGTACAAAACCTGTTGTAACAAAGTTTCTTGCACCCACCTTACCTACCTCACTTGATGACACGAAACATGTAGAGGCGCAAGAAATTGCAGACACGCTGTCTACAGTCGATGAAGAACAGACAAAGCTAACTCAACCAAAGAAACCTCTTATCAACAATTCACGCTTGCAAAGCATTGTTTCAGCGGACCTGTGTCAAGGTGGTATTCTTTCACAACGACTTCCAGGTTATGAGGAGCGACCAGCACAGGTTGAGATGGCAATGCTGGTTGCACGCGCTCTTAATGAGAATGTTCCTGCACTGGTGGAGGCCGCAACTGGGACTGGGAAAAGTCTGTCCTACTTAATTCCTGTAGTACGCTCTGGCAAGGTTGCTATTATCAGTACGGCAAACAAGGCATTGCAGGAGCAGCTTTTCTATAAAGATATCCCCTTTGTGCAAAAGCACATCAAAGACTTCGGTGCTGCACTGGTGAAGGGTGTCGGGAACTATGTCTGCATTGACCGCTTAGAGAGCGAACGCACGGGGATGCAGTTCTACGCCAAAAATGTCGATTTTAAGCGACTTGTGGATATCACCAATGATCCTGACTCAGATTTCATGGGCGATTTTGAGACGCTTGGCTTCCAGCTTCCCAACGATATTCGCAGTAAAGTCGCGACAGACAGCGATCAGTGTGCGTGGAGCAAGTGCGGTTATTTTTCGGATTGTTATGTGCGCCAGATGCGGGAACAGGCGGCACTCGCCCAGGTCATTGTTGTAAACCATACACTATTGTTGCTCGATGCCGCTATCGGTGGCTTTTTGCTGCCCGAACGCGACGTAATCATTTTGGACGAGGCTCATCATTTAGAGGAAGAGGCAACGCGCTCGTTTACTATCACCATCGGCCCAACGCAGATACAAACACTCCTGAACCAGCGCTTGTTACGCAGCCATAGTCAACTTAGCTTGCAACATGACGCAATGGACCAATCCACCCTTGTGTGGGCAAGACTAGCACAGGTTGCCGACCCAGGCTTTAAGGGACGTGTCAACCTCGAAGCACCACTAGAAGAGGGCCTCAAACTGGCAACCATCATCTCTGATCTCGCCGACTCACTACGCAAACAACGCCCGAAAGACTTGCCAGAAAAAGAGGGGCAGTTATACGATAAGCTACTCAAACGCACTCAGAACTTGGGCGAAAACATCCGTACCGTCTTCGCGGTAGCCCAACCTACCAAGTTTGTGTATTATGTCGAGCGTGTGCAAACATCGGGACAGCGTGGCGGTATTCAGCTACAGGTTTCTGCGGCTCCACTCGATGTAACGCATTGGTTGCAAGAAAAGCTCTTTAAGAAGTGCAATGTCATTTGCACCTCTGCTACCCTGGCAACGATTGGCCCCAACCCAATGCATCCAGAGGAAAAGGGACCCAATTTTGGCTATTTCCGTCGTCGCACTGGACTTGAAAAAACCGACGAGCCTGATGAGGTGTTGGAACGCATTCTTCCACTTACCTTCGACTATGAGAGCAACGCACTGCTTTACATGCCACGCGACCTGCCAGAACCGGCCTATGGCTCTGGCTCTGACGACTATATGAAATCTATTGCACGTGAGATGTATAAGCTCGTCAAGGCCTCGCATGGCCGCGCCTTCCTGCTCTTCTCAAGCAAGCGCATGCTAGAACGTGCCTATGAGTTAATGTCACCACATTTACCCTATCCATTGCTCAAGCAAGGCGATATGACACGTCTTGAACTCACACGACGTTTCCGCGAAGAAGAGGGGGCAGTTCTCTTTGGCCTCAAGAGTTTCTGGGAAGGTGTCGATATCGCAGGCGAAGCGCTGTCACTCGTTGTCATCGACAAACTTCCCTTTGACCCACCTGACGACCCTGTACATGAAGCGCGAGTCGCACAGATGAAGGCAGCGGGCGAAAACTGGTTTGGCACCTATGTCCTGCCACAAGCCGTTTTGCGTCTCAAACAGGGTCTTGGTCGTCTCCTGCGTACTCGTGAGGACCGGGGCGTCATGGCAATATTAGACACGCGCTTGCATACGAAGGGCTACGGCAAGATGGTGCTCAATGCACTCCCACCAGCGCGCAGAACATCGAGTATTCGAGAGGTTGAGCATTTCTTCGCGGAATAATTAATGCTAACAAATCTGTAGGCGCATATTTCATTGCTCTCTCCCATTAGGAGGAAGTGTCAAGATGCGCTTGAGTGGCGTCTCAAACTCTGTCGAGAGACAATCCATGATAATCTCATCATAGAGCTTGCCACCCCACAGATTTACTTCGCGGCGGCGGCCCATGATGCGAAAGCCTGCGCGTTGATATGCTTTGATAGCACGTTCGTTGTAGGCATATGTCTCAAGCGTGATGTTGTGTAGACCGAGTATTGAGAAACCGTAATCGAGCATGAGAAGTGTCGTCTCAGTACCATAGCCCTTACTCCAACAATCTTTCTCTCCAATGAGGATACCATAATCAGCCGTACGACCCCGATAATTAATGCGGCGTAATTCCGTCAGCCCAATAGGTCGTAACGTTGCCTTCTCGTAGATAATAAAATCTACTCGATCACGCGATATCTCACGATTGTTCTGTTCAAAGCGGGACTCCGTGGTTTCTCTGGGTATCGAACGCAAAGGGTCGCCCGAAAAAAAGGAGACTTCAAAATCGTTATCCCATTTAGAAAGCAAGGGTACCACCCCGCGATGAAATGGCCCCAATGCTACCTTTTCCCCAGCTATATTAATAATAGGTTCCTCTTCTGTGCGCGTCATGTATGGTTCCTCTTCCTTTTGTTATTCTCTGTCATATCTGCACAGCCGATTGTCGCATACTCACATGAAAGACGCAACCATTGTTTATAAATAAGACTTGACGTTGTAAGAATGTTCTGCTAAAAATAGCCATACACATTGTTCTATAATAGTATCCCCTGTGCAATCGTCACATATAGTAGGAAGACAAAAATGGCTGCGCATATTTTAGTAGTCAACGACACACAAGATATCTTAGAAGTATTTCGCATGTTGCTAGAGGGCGAAGGTTATACAGTCACCTTATCTTCGTTTCCACTACAAAAAGCCAGTGATATTGAACAACTCAGTCCAGACCTTATTATTTTAGATGTGGTCTTTGGTGAGGAAAGACTTGGATGGCAGATGTTGCAATTGCTGAAAATGCAACCTGCGACGGCATCTATTCCTGTTATTATTTGTACAGCGGCTGAGAAGGCGGTACGCGAGATGGAAGGATACCTCGTCTCAAAAAACGTCGTTGTCGTGTACAAACCGTTTGAGCTTGATGATCTCCTCGTCGCAGTTACGCAAGCATTAGCATCTGCTTCTCGAAAGCTATCAGAGGCGAACAAAAAGATAGAAGCAAAAGAAGAAAAGTAAGGGCTTATAATTGTGTAGGGACTGATGTATCGCGTCCCTACACAATTATAAGCCATGAGAAGTATAGACAAAGCGCGAACATAGAGTATAATAGTAGGGCATTCCGACGCTTCAAAGACAAATCATTTTTATAGTGGTACAGGGGAGTTTTGCATATGGCAAGTAAGACCAAGATGCGCTGCAACACCTGTGGCAAGTGGTTTCAGTCGGCAAATGCTAAAGACATCACTTGTCCAGATTGTACGCAGAAAGCCAGAAAAGAGAAGTTGGCGGCAAAAGCAGCCCCGCCAACACCAGTGAAAACAACAGTGGTTCAACAAGCGCCACCGCCGCCTAAGCCTAAGCAGACGGTGCAGAGCGGAACCAATCAATGGCTCGATAAGTTAAACGATGTGAAAGTTGCTGAACCTGAGCAGCCAACGCGTCCAAAGATACCTTCCTCCCCAGCACCACGCGATACTCGTAACAGTCCGAGTGATGCGCGTGAGACAGGAGGTCCTGGCAATAATCGTGATGAGCGAGAACCAACGAATTATCGCGAACGTGAGGGTGGTAATCGAGGCCCGAGCAATAATCGTGAAAACACCTATCGTCCTCCCTCTAGCCCCTATCGTGTCGGTGGTGGCTCTGGCCTTCCCGATGCAGGCCCACGCCCACGTCAACCAATGGAGGATGGGTTCAATCGAAGTCCGCGTACTGACCGTCCTAACACAGATCGTCCTGATAGACCGCCACGCCCTGCTGGACAAGGTGGACCCAAGGGTGGCAAACCAAAAGTAAAAATAGCAAAGCCACCACCACCGCCAAAGCCGAAACGCGAAAAGATAGAGCCACCGAAGCCCTTTGAACCAACGGCAGAGCAGATCACACAGGTGGAGACGCGGTACCTGGAACTGGCAAATCCTATCGAGTTCGATGGCATTCGCACGCAGATTGCGCACGAACTTGAGATTCCAAAAACTGCGGTCAAGAAGATTATCAAGGACCTGCGAGATCGTCAGCATATTCCAAGCTGGTGGGAAGCACAAAGCTACAAGGGCAATGAGGAGGAATTGGCAAAAATTCAAGCTGCCTACGAGCCATATCTTCCCTTGCCAAACATTGGTGTGCATAAGAAGATTGCTGAAGAACTCTCCCTAAAACCTGGAGATGTTTATCAAGCAATCAAACAGATACGTACACAAATGGGTCTGCCACAGTATAATGATCCCGAACTGCACGGCATAGAGCTAAAATCGAAGAAGCTCACCAAAGCGAAAAGCGAGGAATCATCTGAGACAGGGAGTGTCTCTGTTTCAGAAGCAACACCTGCACCTGTGCCAACCGACGCTATAGATGCTACAGATACAGGAGCAGTGGTGGACGAAGTAAAGGAAGAGGCAAAGTCAGAAGAAGCTCCAGCCGAGCATACGACGGAGACAACTGAGGCTGAGGCAAGCCCGAAGACAGAGGCATAGCACTGTTGTTTTACAAATTGATATGAGCCAACGGGAAGGGTGGCATGACAGGGGCAAGCCCAGTGGACTCCAACTCACCCATGAAATGGCTCTGGGGGTGACATGACAGGGGCAAGCCCCATACGCGTTAACTGAAGGGGAAGAGATGGACCTTCCCCTTCAGTTAACGCGTATGGGGCTTGCCCCTGTCATGCTCCCTTGCCCCTGTTCATGTACATATACAAAGATATTAATTATAGAGAGGACCATTTTTATGGACGAAAACTGTATATTTTGTAAAATCGCTGCGGGTCAGATACCTGCAACACTTGTCTTTCAAGATGAAGACGTTGTTGCCTTTCGAGACCTGCATCCACAGGCGAAAGATCACATTCTGATTATTCCTCGGCAACATATTGTGTCTATGACTGAACTCACAAAAGAACATGGACCACTACTGGCAAGTATTTATATTGCAGCACAAACCATTGCACGTCAGTTAGGTATTGAGCAAACCGGTTACCGCGTTGTTACCAATGTTGGTCCCGACTCTGGACAAACCGTCTTCCATCTACACTTTCATCTCCTAGGTGGTGAGCAACTCGGCTTGTTTGGGAAGCCGCTATTAAACTCATAGCCTACAAAAGAGGAACCTTATGCGTATCGCCCTTGACTATACAGCCGCTATTCGCCAAGGAGCAGGTATCGGCTCCTATGTACGCAATCTTGTTGCGGCTATGCTACAACAAGACGCAGCAACGCGCTATACCTTGCTCACCAGCGGACGCCCTACAACAGAACATCCTTTTCCTGAAGCAGAGAACGTCGTTGGACGTAGCATACTGATTCCTGATCGCTATCTCAACATTCTCTGGTATCGCTGGCGCACTCCGCTCTTGCCAGCCACGCTTTTCACAGGGCCAATTGATATCTATCACGGCCCTGATTTTACACTACCACCATTAGGCAAGAGAGTGCGTAAGGTCGTCACCATTCACGATCTCGCCTTCCTGGAACATCCAGAGTATGCCGTACCCTCGCTTGCAGCTTATCTTGAGAAAGTGGTTCCCGAAGCGGTGGCAGCAGCCGATGTCGTGGCTACCGTTTCGCACGAAGTTGGGCGTACACTTATCAAGCACTTTCAGACGCCACAAGAAAAGCTTACTGTCATCCCAAATGGTGTAGGAGCGCACTTCCGGCGTATCACTGACCCCATTCTGCTGGGAGCAACACAACATAAGTTTCATTTGAAGGCTCCACTTGTTTTAGCGGTAGGCACACTTGAGCCACGTAAAAATCATATAGGACTCATTAAAGCCTTCTATAAAGCGCAGCAAAAAAAGAATGGTCCGGCAATGCTCGCTATCGCAGGTGGGCAAGGGTGGCTCTACGAAGAGACAAAGCAAGTCGTAGCCGATCTCAAGTTAGAGAAGAAGGTACGTTTTCTGGGACGTGTTACCGACCTTGAGCTTGTAACGCTATACAGTATGGCTGATATCTTTGCATTTCCCTCATTTTTCGAGGGCTTTGGCGTTCCTCCTATAGAGGCAATGGCGTGCGGCACACCTGTTATCACCTCAAATACATCTGCACTGCCAGAGGTAGCCAAAGGTGCAGCACTGCTCGTTGACCCCTACGATATCGACGGGATCGCTGATGCGCTAACACGCTTAACAGAAGACAAGTTCTTGCGCGAAGAGTTGCGACAAAAGGGCTATGAGCGCGTGAAGCAGTACACGTGGGCTATGTCAGCTCAGAAGATGCTGACGGTGTATCAAAAGCTATACAATGGGGAGAACAATTTCAACCTTGAGGACGTGTGAACAATGAAAATCGGTATCAATGCACTCTTCTTTCAATACCCCGCCACGGGTAGTGGGCAATATATGATTCATCTACTAGCAGCACTCGCGCAAGCAGACACGCAAAATGAATACGTCTTACTCGGACCCCAGCCTGTTGATGAGCAAAAGCCATCCATGTTTCCCTATCGGGTGCAATCCGTTCCTGGCATTGTTGGCGGCAATGAGAATATACAGAAAGTTGTCTGGGAACAACTGACAGGACCAGCAGCCGCCCGTAAAGCCGGTGTAGACATCTTCCATGTGCCGTATTTCGCACCACCACTACTACCACGCACACCAACCGTTGTCACCATTCACGATGTTATTCCTATGCGTCTACCTGCCTATCAACCAGATACGAAAGTCAAAGCGTACATGCAATTGGTTGCCAATGCTGCGCATAAAGCAACGATGATTATCACCGTCTCGCAGCACGCCAAGCAGGATATGGTTGATGCGTTAAAACTGCCCGCCGAACGCATTCGCGTTATCTATGAGGCGGCGGGAGACGAATACCGTCCTGTTACCGATCCAGAAACACTAGCAAAGGTACGTGCAAAGTATGGTTTAGGAGAGCGCTATATCTTCTATCTCGGCGGTCTCGACCAACGCAAAAATGTACCACAGCTTGTACGAGCCTTTGCACACCTCTATGGTCAACTTGCCGATCCTAAGCTGCAACTTCTCATCGCGGGTAATCCAGATAAACAGAAGGGGCCGCTCTTTCCAGACCCGCGTCCCGTTGCCGCCGACCTGGGCATGACAGGACAAATTATCTATCGCTTCATAGACGAAGAGGATAAGCCAGCAATGTATAGCGCTGCCAGCCTTTTTGTTTTTCCATCACTCTACGAGGGCTTTGGTTTGGATCCGCTAGAGGCGATGAGTTGTGGCGCACCCGTTGTCTGTTCCAATCGCACCTCGCTCCCTGAGGTTGTTGGGAACGCTGCGCTTACAGTTGACCCCGAAGACACACGTGCCTTAGTCGAGGCAATGCGGCAAGTCCTAACAAGTGAAGAACTACAAACGGACTTGCATGCGCGTTCGCTACAGCGTGCCGCGCAGTTTAGCTGGCATAAGACAGCGGACGAAACGATTGAGGTGTATGAGGAGACCTTCTCGCGTGGTACAAATCCGCGCAAGACAGCACCACTAGGAAAGATTTGAACGAACAATGCGTGTACTCATGATTTCAAAGGCCCTCGTTGCAGGGACCTCACAGCGCAAACTCGAAGAGCTAGCGAAACTGCCCGATGTTGAACTCACAGTGGTTACGCCGGAATACTGGCAAAGCGATGACGGTAGTAAACAGGTGCTTGAGCGGCTCTACACCGAGGGTTATCGTATGATCGTGACGCCAATGGCGCTCAACGGCAACTTTCACCTGCACTACTATCCACAACTAGGTAAAATTCTGCGCGAGGTGCGACCAGAGGTGATGCATATCGACGAAGAGCCATACAATGTCGCCACTGCACAGGCTATGTTTGTAGCACAACAACACAAAGCACGCACCCTCTTCTTTACATGGCAAAACCTGTATCGAAGCTACCCACCACCATTTCGCCAAATTGAACTCTATAACTACAGGCATGCAACCTCCGCATTAGCAGGCAACCGCGATGCTGAGAGCGTACTGAGACGCAAGGGCTATAAGGGACCCATACATGTCATTCCTCAGTTTGGCTTTGATACCGATATCTACAAACGCAGCGCGCCTCGCGTGCCGCGCAAACCTGATGATCCTTTCACGCTCGGCTTTATTGGTCGCCTCAAAGAAGAGAAGGGCTTGCCATTGATGGTTGAGGCACTTACATATCTCCCTTCTTATTGTCGCGTTGTCTTTATAGGCAATGGCCCGATGAGGAGCATATTAGAAGAGCAAGTGGCACGTTTAGGTGTCTCAGAGCGTGTCACCTTTAAAGGTGGCATCCCGACTTATGAGGTGCCACACGAAATGGAACAACTTGATACATTTGTGTTGCCTTCAATCACGCAACCCAACTGGATAGAACAGTTTGGACGCGTCTTGCCGGAAGCTATGTCCTGTGAAACACCTGTTATCGGCTCTACAAGCGGTGAGATTCCGCATGTGATTGGGGATGCCGGACTTGTCTTCAAAGAAGGCGACGCAAAAGACTTGGCACAATGCGTACAAAAATTGCTCGATGATCCTATATTCTATGTCGACCTTGCGAAGAGAGGACGACAACGTGTGTTAGATAACTACACGCAGGAAAAGATTGCCAGGCAGACGTATGATGTGTATACGGAGATGTTAGGTGTTCGTGCGTAGCAAGATGCAATCTATTATGGTTGCCCATTCATACTCGTACAATAGTACGTTACCTTTGCTATAACAAGGTTTTGTAGGGATTGGATTATGCTGTTTCACCAAATAAAGCAGAGACATATGGTAGTGGCAGGGAGACCGCAAGGGTCTCCCCCACATTTTAATCTCTACGTGTAGGGGAGACCCTTGCGGTCTCCCTGCGCTCCATACAATGCAATATTTAGGGGTGTCCATTAAAGGTTAAGGATATGAAAGAAAGTCATACAGATAAGCCAAACGACTCAAGATTGCTCCCTGGATATGGAGCAATAAGATCTAGAAACATTCCAGAAGAGTTTGAAAGATTGCGTGAGGAATTTGAGATTGGAGTTGTAGAAGAGGTTATGGCAGAGGATAGAGACTCTAATATTTCCACGCACATTATGGGCAAAAAAGGAGTGACGATGACCACACCGACAGTTGAACTCATCCCACGAAAAGTGCTTTTTGGGAATCCAGTGAATACCAGCCCGAAAATCTCGCCTGATGGGAAGCGTATGGCATATATTGCGCCAGTGGACGATGTGCTGAATGTCTGGGTAGGCACAGTTGGAGCTAATGATGCTCAGCCTGTTACGCAGGACACCGAACGAGGCATTCGCTCCTACTTCTGGGCAGCAGATAACAAACACATTTTGTATATCCAAGACTTTGGTGGCAATGAAAATTTTCGTTTGTACGCGACTCACCTGGACACACAAGAGACACGCGACCTGACACCGTTTGAAGATGTGTTGGTGGAGGTCATTGAACGCGACAAGCACTTTCCCAACGAACTCATTGTTGGCTTGAACAAAGATAATCCACAAATCCACGATGCATATCGTCTCAACCTGACAACGGGAGAACTGACGCAGGTTGCAAAAAATCCAGGGAATATTGCGGGTTGGGTTGTTGATGCGCAATTTGCGGTACGTGGTGCGCTGGCAACCACTCCTGACGGAGGAAGCGAACTGCTTGTGCGGGACAATGAGCAGAGCGAGTGGCGTAAACTGCTTGTTTGGAGTCCTGACGATCTGCTTACAAGTAGTCCACTTGGCTTTACGCGTGATGGGCAAGCGCTCTACCTCATTGATTCGCGCAATGCTAATACCGGTCGTCTCGTCACGCTTAACATCGCAACACAAGAGATAACAATCCTCACGGAAGACCTTCACTATGACGTAGGCAATGTTCTGATGAATCCAGATACTTACGAGGTGCAGGCGGTTGCCTTCAACAGGGATCGCGTCGAGTGGACACTATTGGATGACTCCATTCGACTCGATTTTGATCGCATTCGTGAAATTCACCAGGGAGACCTTCTGATCACAAGTCGGAATGATGCCGACGATACGTGGATTGTTGCGTTCACTGTCGATAATGGTCCCGTTCCCTACTACTCATACGACCGTAAAGAGCAGAGCGCGAAATTTCTCTTTGACAACCAGCCGGAATTGAGCAAATATACACTTGCCCATATCGAACCCATCACTTTTACCTCAAGAGACGGTCTCACTGTTCATGGCTATCTAACGCTACCAGTAGGAGAGGCTCAAAAAAATTTACCGATGGTCCTTAATGTACATGGTGGGCCATGGGTACGTGATGCATGGGGCTATAACCCAGAGGCGCAATGGTTTGCCAATCGTGGCTATGCCTGTCTGCAAGTGAACTATCGTGGCTCGACAGGTTACGGCAAAGATTTTCTGAATGCAGGCAACAAGGAGTGGGGCGGCAAGATGCATAATGACCTTGTAGACGCTGTACAATGGGCGATTCAGCAAGGGATAGCCGATCCAAAAAAGGTTGCAATCTACGGCGGTTCCTATGGTGGTTATGCAGCGTTAGTAGGGGCGACATTTACACCCGACCTCTTCTGTTGTGCTGTTGATATCGTTGGACCAAGCAACTTGCTCACGCTCATTAAAAGTATTCCACCATACTGGTCTACCTTTCTTGCGCAATTTTACCATCAGGTGGGTAATCCAGATACCGAAGAAGAGTTCTTGAAGTCGCGCTCACCACTCTTCAAGGTAGACCAAATCAAAATTCCTATGCTCATTGCACAAGGCGCAAACGACCCAAGAGTGAAACAAGCGGAGTCAGAGCAGATTGTCGAGGCAATGAAAAGCAAGGGTATCAACTACGAGTACCTGCTCTTCCCCGACGAGGGACATGGCTTCGCTAAACCCGAGAATCGCATCAAATTCTATGCAGCAGCCGAGAAATTTCTCGCCACATACCTGAGTGGTCGCTACGAAGAGTAGGGAAAAGATGATATGATACAGGAGACTGAGGGAAACACTCTACCTCCCTCAGTCCTATTATCATGCTCTTTATGACCCGAAAACGAGGAAATTATTATCATGGAACCCGATGGTATGGCAATATTTGCGGGTAGTGGTAGCCGAAGGCTTACTGCTCGCATTTGTGAATACTTAAATCTTCCCCAAGGACAGAATGAAACACTTCACTTTTCTGATGGCAATATCTTTGTACGTATCCAGGACAATGTACGTGGACGACGTGTCTATCTTGTACAGGCAACAGTGTTTCCAGCGAATGATAATTTCATGGAGTTGCTCTTCTGGATCGATGCCTTTAAACGTGCAGGAGCAGCAGAGGTAACGGTGCTCATTCCTTATTTTAGCTATGCGAAAGGCGATAAGAAAGATGAGCCACGCGTTTCTATTCGCGCTCGTGTTTGCGCCGATGCCATTGAGGTTGCAGGGGCAGACCGCGTAGTTACAATGGACCTCCATGCTCCACAAATTCAAGGCTTCTTTCATAAACCTGTTGATAATCTCTATGCTCTACCGCTTTTGTGCGAACGCATCCAAGCATTGAATCTGCATGATCTCGTTATTGTTTCACCTGATGTTGGCTTTGCAAAGCAGGCACGCCGCTTTGCCTCCAGCCTCGGCGTCTCCATCGCTATTGCCGACAAGGAGCGTCTTGCCCATGACGAAAAAGCCTCTGTTCTTCACATTATTGGTGAGGTCAAGGACAAAAACGTCGTGATCGTTGACGATTTTACCATTTCAGGTGGAACGCTAGTTGAAGCATCAATCAAGTTGCTTGAGCGAGGCGCACGCGATGTGCATGCAGTCGTCACACACGGCGTTCTAGCTAAAGGCTCTATTGAGCGTATCGACAACAGTCCACTCAAAAGTCTGATTATAACCGATACCGTCGAGAATCAGCCCGTGGAATTCTCGAAAAAAATTGAGGTGGTATCAGTTGCCTCTCTCTTTGGTGAGGCCATTCGGCGTATCCACGACCGTGAAAGCATCAGCGAAATGTTTGGCTAAATATAGTTTGATGCTAGCGGACGTACTATGGCACGCACGCTAGCATCAAAATGTATAAGATTTTAGAGGGTAGTTAGATATGTGGGCAACTCAGCTATCGAGGATAACAGAGCATCAGGGTGTGTTTTCTGCAGGAGAGGTGAGTCAGCTTTGTGTTTGCCCGTGTAGACAAGTATTCCACGCAGACCAGCACGTTGTGCGCCAGCAACATCGTTCTCGATATCGTCCCCGACCATAATTGCCTCCTCTGGTTGCACACCTATTGTGAGAAGCGCTTGTGCAAAGAAAGCTGGGTCAGGCTTCCCCAGCACCACCGCCTGTTTTCCTGTCGCAATCTCCAAAGCACGCACATAAGGCCCGCTATCCAGTTGTAATCCAGAAGCGGTACGCCAATACATGTTTGTATGCATGGCAAGCAGGCTCGCACCATTCATCACTAAACGGAAGGCATTATTCATTGCTTCATATGTGAGCAACTCTTCCGCCCCACCGATTACCACAACGCCAATATTCTCGGCAGGAGGCTCAACCAGTTCAATGCCAGCAAAATCGACAGCAGTATTTCCCTTTGTAAGCACCCAGCACCGCTTGCCTGGAAAATGCTGGCGGATATAATTTGCAGTTGCGACAGGTGCCGTAAGCAAGCGTTCTTCTGTAACAGGAAGACCAACCTGTTGCAGGCGTTGTGCAAGTGTCGCACGAGTCACCGTCGTTGTATTTGTCACAAAGCACGTCTGATAGCCTTTTTGGTCAAGCCAGCGTAACGTTTCAGCCGCACCCCCGATTGGTTGCATACTTACATGCAACACACCATCGATATCGAGCAACACACCACGAATCATCAAATAACCTCTTCCTGTTTGTAGTAGTCTGTTACCTTTGATCTGACACGTTTTCCTAGGGACTCGATGTAGCGCGCGAAATCATGTTGTTTCTGGAATGAAGCGGGATGAGAACGCATCTCGCAGAATCATCACGTCCTCGGACGCGATACATCGGGTCCCTACTACATAGCCAAGGTCCATGTGTCAGCAGGGAGACCGCAAGGGTCTCCCCTCCATTTCATCATCGTCCTAATATGTAGGGGAGACCCTTGCGGTCTCCCTGCTGACTGTCAATCGCTGACACATGTGCTTTGACAAACTACTACCACCATTCGTATGAACCGTAACAGAACAGTAATGTTATAGATGAACATAGTATATAACATGTGGAAACGCAAAGAATCGTCTCTCTGCAGAATTTCATTCCAAACCTCGCCAGGACATGGTTAAATTGACTTCACTGCCTGTCCACTTGTATACTGAACAAAAGAGAGGATGAGCCTGTGTGTTCAGCCAAATTGCAAAGGATGAATGGTATGAGTACGGTGCAACAACCTGAGAGCGATCAGGTCTGGTCCGTTGAAATGCATGGCATCGACGCCATTGATCAGCAGGAACGTCATGGGAAGCCGTCTGAATTATTTTGGGTCTGGTTTGCCAGTAATATCAGTATTCTGGGAGTTGTCTACGGCGCGAGCTATCTGGCGGGGAATGGCCTGAACCTGTGGCAGAGCCTGGTGATCGGGTTGATTGCAACTGCGATCTCATTTCTTTTCGTCGGCCTTCTGAGCATCCCCGGCATCTGGGGTGGTGCACCCATGCTGACACTTTCGCGAGCTGTTTTCGGAACACGGGGGAATATCGGCCCGACGCTGGTGAGTTGGATCAGTTTGGTTGGTTGGGAAACCATTCTGGTCATCGCCTCTACAGAAGCGTTGCTGGAACTTTTGCAAGTGGTGCACATCCAAACAAATCGTGCCTGGACAGTCGTGAGTATTCTTGTGCTGGCGGCGGCAGTGGTGGCCTGCGGCTATTGGGGACATGCCACGCTCGTTTGGCTACAGCGTGCCGCAACATGGGTATTCGGCATCCTGACGGTTATCATTATTGCCTTCATTCTTCCCCAGACCAACTGGCAGAAACTCATCAACCAGCCAGCCGGTTCCTGGAATACAGGCGTGATAACTGCCTTTGTCATCATCATGGCCGCAACAGGAATTGGTTGGATCAATTCCGGCGCGGACTACGCTCGCTACTTGCCACACAAGAGTTCTGGGCGTGCAATTACCCTCTGGACGGTGCTTGGTGGGACGTTACCGCTCTACCTCTTGATGATTGTTGGTGTTCTGCTTGCTTCCTTCAAGGCCGATACATTGACAGCGAGCGACTCATTCGCCCCTCTCCGGGAAGCACTCCCATCCTGGCTGGTCGTTCCTTATCTGCTGACGGCTATCGGGGGTCTGCTAGCAGGTGCGGCACTCGATATCTATTCGTCGGGTCTCAATCTGCTGGCCCTTGGTATCCGCGTCAAACGTCAGTACGCGGTGCTCATCGATGGTATCTTGATGGTCATCGGCTCTATCTATGTTCTGTTGATTCGCAATGACTTCCAGGGCGCACTCACCAGTTTTCTGCTGTTGCTGGCCGATGGCCTGACAGTCTGGGCCGCGATATTCCTGGTCGATATGATCTGGCGACGTGGTTATGATACCAAGAGCTTGTATACATTGGGGCACGCAAGTGCTTACTATTATAGCGGCGGGTTCAACATTCCTGCCTGTATCGCCTGGGGAGTCGGCGTGGTTGTGGGTCTACTCTTCACGACATCTAGCTTCTTCAATGGACCACTTGCCAAAGGAATTTTCGCGAGCACTAGCTTGGGTTATCTCTTGGGCGCGGCGGTAAGCATCATCCTCTATCTTGTGCTCAGGCCGGTCTTTATTAAGACCAAGAAGGTGATTGATGGAGAGGAGAAACCTATGAGATCTTTTGATGAATGACATACTTCTCCTCTTGCTTGTCATTCTCTCTTTGAACAGAGAACGATGGCTCCTCTTTATCAAATAATGAGCTTCCCATCAAAAGTGGCGAAAGGCTACTATGTCCTGGCAGGGTCTGTTCTTTCCTCTTCTGCAATTATCATACAATACGATGTATTCGGCGTTCTGCAACGTTGATACTATAGAAGACGTAAAGGGTAGTGACGAACAAAAAGTCAGCATGACACAAGCTTGGAGATAGTGTATAATAAAGCCGCTAGCCATTCCTTGTTGAATAGCAAGCCAAACATTCGAGGGAGGAGTTCTTTCATGAATGGTGACATGACCGGACGTGTCATCAAGGGTCGCTATAAATTGATTGACGAGCGTGGGCGGGGTAGTTTTGCCACCGTCTATATCGCACGGGATCTGGAAGATAATCACATTTACGCCATTAAAATGATGCATGTCGAACTGTCAAACGATGGTGAACTCCTCGCACGTTTTCAGCGTGAAGCCCATATCCTCTTAAACCTGAGCGATCCCCATATCGTGCGTATCGTTGACTATGGCAACGACGACAACATGCATTACATTGTGATGGACTACATCGATGGGCAGAACCTAAAGTACCATATGCTCACCGATGGACAGATGGATACGTTACATGCATTGAACTATGCACGCCAGATCGCAGAAGGGTTGGATACAGCGTACAATCAGGGAGTCGTGCATAGAGATATCAAACCACAAAATATTCTTATTAATAGCAAGGACATGGTAAAGATCGCGGATTTTGGCCTGGCGCGTGGTCGAGAAACGGTAACACTCACTCAATCTAATGTGTTCATGGGTACGGCCTATTATATTTCGCCCGAACAAGCAGAGAGTGGACGAGCTGCTGATACACGCTCGGATCTTTATTCTGTCGCAACCGTCTTGTTTGAGATGTTAGCTGGTGTTCCCCCCTTTCAGGGCGAGACGGCAGTCGATATCGTTATCAAACATATGAATGATAAAGTTCCGTCTATTTGCCGTATACGCCATGATCTGCCGATGGAGATGGACCTTTTCATGCAAAAGGCACTTGCCAAAGCACCAACGGATCGCTATGCAACACCACAAGAGTTCATAGCCGCGCTGGAGCAGGTGCATGAGCGTGTACTGGCAATGCCAACAGACAAGCGACATGCACAACCTGTCGGGCCTGTACATGAGCAGTATGCAAGTGGAGTGGACCATAACGCAGGAAATGGAAACGCGATTAGACCTCTTCCACAAAAAGAGGCGCGTATGACTGTACTTTCAAATGGACAAATGATACCTTTGAAGGGAGAACTCATGGTCGTAGGCCGACAAGACCCGACTCTTGGTATCTTCCCAGAAATTACATTGGCGGACAAAACGGTTGGCAGACGGCACGCCTACCTGCGTAATCAGCAGGGGACGTTTACCGTCGAAGACCTGAACGCCTTGAATAAGACGCGTTTGAATGGAGTCATCTTGACACCACACGAGGAACGTACACTCAAAGATGGTGATGTCCTTCGCTTTGGCAGTGTCGAGGTACGTTTTGAAATGCGATAAGTGGAGTGTTGACAAGCACTGGTAGGCATTGACAGGCTTTCTTTCGTAGGCACTGGCATGCACTTACGTACATGCTCTGACACGTACTGCGTCGCAGTTGTAGGGGTACCGCACATCGGTGCCCGATCTCAATCGGGTGGCAGAGACACACTCTACCGCCCCTACGAGCAGAGGGGTAATTATTATGTTCGAACAACTTACGCTCTTCGTTGTCGCTGCACTTCCCGTTTCAGGAACAATTATTGCAGTTGCCGGTGTAGTCCTGGCGTTGGTTGTTGCTATCGGCGGTTTCTTGGTTTACCGTAGTGGTGGCAAAAAGGGTACAAAAGCTGCGACGGGTACTGGAAACAATGATTGGCAACGACAGTCACAGCAACCAGGAGGTGCAGGCGGTTGGCATCCACAAGGTGTAGGAAATGATGCACCCCAGTGGTCGCAACAACAAGCGCAAGGCCAACAGCCTGGTTGGGGGGCTCAAAATAACCTCCAACAACCGCAGCAACAAGGATGGGGCACACCACAGAACGGACCAATGCAACAGCAGGCAGCAAATTCTTGGGGTGGGCAAAACGCTATGCAACAACCAGCAGCCGCTCCTTGGGGTGAAGGCCAAAGTAATGCAGTTCAGCCACCAGTGTGGGGTGGAGGTATGCAAAACGGGCAGCAACCAGGGGGCCCATGGGCGGCTCCTGGCAATCCGGCACCTGCAAACTCATGGGATGCACAAGGCAATGCAGTCGGACAAGGAAATCGTACATCCTGGGATGCAAATCCTGCTCCTGTTATACAAGAGCCGTGGGGGCAACCAGCGGCTGCACAACAACAATGGAATGGACAGGCTAATGTAGCACCACAATCTCAACAGGCTCCCGCTGCTTTTGAAGGGGGCATGGGCTCTGGCCCGTCGTGGAATCAGCAAAGTTTTGGAGGTGTAGGACAGAATGGGCAAAATGCACAAGCCGACTCATGGAACGCACAGCAGCAGCAGTATGCCCCCCAAAACGGGAACAACGCAATGGGTGGCTTTGGCGCGATAGGGAGCGTCCCTCAGGCTCCATCCTGGCAACAACAAGGGAGTTTTGGGCAGGGCGGCCCTGGAATGCAACAAAATCAGGGTGCCCCCTTTGGGGCCAATGATGGTGATAAGACAATTATGCGTTCAACGGGTGGGCTTGGCCTCGTACGTGTAGAAGAAGGCAAGGAACCAGGGCGCGAATACAAGATTGTCAAAGAGTCGCTCAGCATTGGACGTAGCCGTGAGAGCGACATCTTCCTGGAAGACCTGGCAGTTTCGCGCCTTCATGCCTCCGTTGTCAACCAGGGCAATGGGCAATACGCTCTCAAGGATGAAGGTAGCGCAAACGGCACAAAGGTCAATGGGCAACTCGTGGCTAAGTTCCAGACCTTCCCTCTTCAAGAAGGTGACCGCATTCAACTCGGTCAGACCGTGCTTGTGTTCGCTCGTAGTTAAGAAAATTTCCTTGTGAAGCGTGTGGGCAAGAATACATATGTATTCTTGCCCACACGCTTCACAAGGAACAACTCCATCCAGTGCAAGAGGAAAGTTTTGCGCCATAATGCAACGAGACGATTTACTAGGAACCACATTAGGCAACTATCGTATTCTTGCCCCCCTTGGTCAGGGAGGCATGGCTCGTGTGTATAGAGCATATCAGGAAAGTCTTGAGCGTGAAGTTGCAGTAAAAGTGCTTCCTCCGTGGTATGCTGCAGACCGTAGTTTTGTTGAGCGCTTCAATCTTGAAGCAAAGCTTGTTGCGCGTCTTTCACATCCCAATATTGTCATCGTTCATGATGCGAGTGAGCAAAATGGACATCTCTATATTGTGATGCAGCTTGTGGATGGTGGAACTCTCAAATACCGCCTTGACCAATTGCACTTGCAAGGCCGTGCAATGGACGCAAACGAGGCGATTCCCATCTTTGTACAACTCGCCGATGCATTGAACTATGCACATGAACAAGGAGTTGTTCATCGCGACGTAAAGCCTGTCAACGTCTTAATGGATCGCTCTAGCCGCCCGATTCTCTCAGACTTTGGCATTGCAAAGGTCCTTGCGAGTACAAAAGATCATTTGACACACCCTGGTGCTGGTGTTGGCACACCCGAATATATGTCGCCTGAGCAGTGTCTTGGAGGTGCGGTTGATGGACGAGCGGACATTTATGCGCTTGGCGTGATGTTGTTCGAGGCGTTAACTGGTCAAACACCATTTCTTGGCGATAACTATCCAGCACTCGCACATAGTCATATCTACCAGCTACCGCCACGTCCCAGTACACTTAACCCAGCGATTACACCCGCAATGGAGCAAATTCTTCTCACCGCTCTTATGAAAAATCCTGCACAACGGTATCAACATGCAAGTGCTATGGCAGAAGCACTTGGCTTAACACAGCCGAGACTCCACACTGGACAGCACATAGTGCCGCGTCCACAAGAACAACCCTTTACTACGTCCGTTACACCGCAAGACAAAGACAAGATGACACCTAGCTATGAAACAGTACCAGCTCCAATGTATCCTTCACCCTATCAAACAGGCATGTATGCATGTCCTGGTTGTCACCAGTTGAACAAGCCACAAATGCGCTTTTGCACAAAGTGTGGCTCTCCAATGAATCAATGCACGGTATGTGGAGGCCAAAATCCGGCCAATAATCGCTTCTGTACACGATGCGGTCGTTCTCTCTCCACATTCCTCGGCTAGGAAGCAGATTCATCTGCTCGCGCTGCAGAAAGACGCTCTAACATTTTTCGCTGATCGTCAACACGTTTGCGTTGACGAAGCAATCGTTGTTCTGCAGTCAATGAGAGGAGTAGGCTAACGCGTTCCACCACCTTCATTGGTTGTGTTGGCTTCGTAATGTACTCGACTGCACCTTCTTCAAAACCACGTATCTGATCGGAGAAATGAACACGTGCCGTCAAAATGATGACGGGCAGGAATGGTTGCTGATGCACCTCATGTAACCATTGAAGCACATCCCAGCCTGACTTACCAGGCATCATAAGGTCCAAAACAATTAACTGGGGCTGATACTCTGGAATGATCTCAATAGCTTCCTCACCGCTTGCTACATCAAGCACATCATAGCCGGAGTGTCGCAAGAAAAAACATAGGACCTGTCGAATGTCCGCCTCATCCTCAACAACCAGAATTTTATGACTGTTCTGCATATAGAACACCTACCTCTGCAACAAAACCACCAATCATTTGTTCTTAAATAGCTGAGCGACTACGCCGTTTTAGTGGAAAACGTACCTCTGCGACAGTGTGTTCTACGCTAGTAGCCTCCTGAGAAGACTCTTCTAACACCGGGAGTTGCTCACGCCGCAATAAGAACTCTCCATCGAGATCGCCAATAAGATGCTTAATAAGTGAAAGACCTAACCCCTCGAAATTTCCCCCTTCACTATTCTCCTCAAGAGGGAGGGCGAAGTGTGGACCACTTCCTGTATCAATCACCTGCACAATGACAATACCATCTTCTTCACGCCCTGTAATGGTAATCGTCCCTTCCGTCTGATCTGCCATTCCATGCTTGAGCGCGTTGGAAACCATCTCATTAAGTACTAATGCTAAAATGGTCACAGCCCGTGAGGGAATAACTACTGCACTTTGCTCGACATGAAACACAATATGTTTGTCTGGTGGGCGCAGGTTCGAGTCCGCAACACCGACAATCTTTCGTGCAATGTCGTCAATACGTGCCTCACTCACATCCTCGTGCGCCAACAAGTCATGTGTCGCGGCAAGTCCTTGCACGCGGTTCACGCTCTCCGCGAGTGTATTGCTCACCTCGACCGATTTTGAGCGTCTCCGTTGTAGCGAAAGGATACCACCCACCGTGGCAAGATTGTTCTTGACGCGGTGATGCAGTTCTCGTAGGAGCGCAGATTTTAACTCAAGTCCACGTCGCGTCTCTTCGTAGAGCCGCGCGTTATCAATTGCAATAGCAGCCTCATTAGCAAAGGTGATGACAAGCTGCATCTGCTCAGGGCTGAGCATATAGCGATGACTGCTATAGATACAGATACATCCAAGAATTTTCTGCTTCACTTGCAACGGAACACACAGCACAGCATGTATCTCTGCCGAGACAAAGGGGTCACTATGCAGAATACAATGCTCATCCGCATGGAAGCAATCAACCGCCATACTTGGCCTACCTGTCTGTACCGTGCGACCAGCACAACATTGACCCAGATTTATCTGCATACGACGTGCTACCGCATCATTTAATCCATAGTGCGCCAGGACGTGTAGCGTCTGTGTATCGGGGTCAAGTGAGAAAATACATGACCGCTCCGCGCCTGAAAGATGCACAGCCTGCGTCGTGATAATTTGGAGCACTTCATCCAAGTTAAGCGTCGAGGCGATAATCGATGATACGCGGTGAATTGTTGCTAACTCGTGAACTTTTCGGCGCAACTGTTCATCTGTCTGCTCGTACAGACGCCCATTCTCGATATTGATCGCGACAATACCAGCAACAACCTCAACAAAGCTCATCTCTTCGCGCGTAAAGTCTCGTGCTTCCGATGATTGTACGCTGATGACCCCGATTAGCCGTTCGGAATTGCCAAAGAAGATGATTGGGAGTGCCATCAGGCCGTGATAGTTGTCGCTATACGCATCCGCCTCACTTGCAAAGTTAGGATTTGTATGGGCATCGTGCTCAAGCAAAGGACGACCCTTATCAGCAACCCATCCACTATAGCCCTCACCGAGACGCAATGTAAAATGCATGCCACCAAGTGGTCGGGGACCGTTAGTAGCACGTAGCGTTAGAACACGTTGTAGATCATCGTAAAAGAAGATAGAGCAGAGATGCACATGAAGTTCCTCGGCAACCACCTGCGCTGTCACATCAAGCGTCTGATCCAGGTCCATTGAGGAATTACTAAAGCCGTTAATGCGTTGTAGCGCCAGTAGACGATACTCTAACTGCTGTGTTGCCTGGGCCCGCTCTACAGAAAAGCGGTCAGATACGCTTTGATAGCCACGTGTCAGGGCAAGCATACCTTCGGATTGCAGCGTATAGAGACGTTTTGTTGCTTCTAACAGAAGAGGAAGGTGTCCATCAAAAATGTTTTGTAGCTCGTTTGCCAGCGCATCAGCATAGCCTTGAAAGCCACTCAAGCGTGTGTCTAGTTTGCCGCCTTGTTCTGCAAGCCAACGCCCTGATTGTTCAAGGCGTGTTGCTAATAAAGCTCCGCTTGACGCGTCATCACTAATTAGGGCATTGAGAAGCAATGATGCATCACTTCCTTCTTCTGGACCATAGCTTGTTCCAGAGGCATGTTGAAGACATACTCTTAAACGCTCAATTTGCTGTGACAGCATCTGCTCTACTTCGGTGCTCTGCGTCACTTCCTACTTCCTCTTCCCACTACAGCATGGTTCCGTTACCACACAGTCTTCTCCCTGTGTATTGTAGTTGGGCTACGGGATGGTGTCAAGAGTCACGTTGACATCCTCTTACAAAAAGCCATTGTGCGAAATTTGCGTATAAGGGGACGAATTTCCTATTGAGAGGACGTTTCTTTACTCTCACATAGATGGCTCGTCATAGTAGTCATACAGATGAATCTAATGAGACAGACCATAGATTGAACATAGGGGGATGTTTGCGATGAGATGCTCACACTGTGATATGCCACTCTCGCCTACAAGGACAGATTGCCCACGTTGCGGTACTGCTATAGCCACACTATCGAATGGTTTCAAAGGACAGGGAGCATTACCATCTGCGTCCATGCAAGCCCCATCCGAGTATAGACAACAACAAAATACATTGCTTGCGAACAATCCTGATTTTGTTGGCGCATCTGCTGACGTGGCACCTGCACAGCAAGATTGGAATCAGCATGCTAGCAATGCACAGGAAACGCCTTTTGCGGCAACGATTGCTTCTCCACCGATACCTTCTATATCTGCACCAGAAGATTCTCATGTACCAAATTCGCCTACCTTCTCATCGGTGCCACTATTGCTCAAGCCGAACAACCTCTCAGCAAGCGTTGGCTTTGGTCTTGCAGGTCTTTGTACTGTAGTCGCCTGCCTTATCTTGATATTCGTCTACTTTATGGCACAAAATCTTCCACAACCATCTCCTGGCGTATCTCCTCGTGTAGCAGGAGGCCTATCATCGCTGGCTGCACAAAACACACCAGTGATAGACCTGAGTCCCACAGCTTCAGCATCTACAGCATCTACAGCATCACCAACACCAACATATCCAGGTCAACAATATATTGCCAATGCCCAGACAGCAAGTGCTGTCAATGTTACCAACGCACAACCAACACTTCCAGCGACAACCTTTAAGGTTGGACAAAAGATATATGTAACATTTGATATACACCCAAATGGTCATGTAGGAGCCATTTGCTTGCTTTGGTTTATTAACGGTACACCATTTACCAGCTATCCTTTTGCGCTCAACACGACCAATACTACATCAGCTTACTCCTATGCAGCAACGAGAAGTGCTGGCCCAGGATACATCGAAATCTACTGGGAGAGCGCTCCCTCGTGTACAGACCTAAACAAAATTCTTAGCGATCATGTAAATTTTACCGTAACGGCATAACCTTTTATTGGATTTTGAAAGGCTTAGCAACTTGAAGTCTACAAGTAGAGATGCTCAGCTTGCACAGGTTGTACATTTCGTTGTGACTCCTGTTGACACAGCATACGTACGCTCACACTCTTACAATACTATTCAGCATCTCAGCAAGTTTTCCACGTTCATGGTCATTTAATGGTTGTAGCGGCAGACGCGGCGAACCACCGTAGCCAGTGGTGAGTTCAAGCGCAGCTTTCAGCCCTGGCACACTATATGTCGTTGTCACAGCATTATTCGCTGGAATAAGTTGTGCTTGTAATGTACGTGCCTCATCGAGTTGACCTGCATCGAAAAGTGCTTGCACATCGCACACCTCTTGTGGGAAGACATTCGCCAATGCGCTTACCGCTCCAACAGCTCCCACCGCGAGAGCAGGCAACAAATAACCAGCACTACCCGCAAAGACTTTGAACGTGTCAGGGACCGAGGCGACAATCTGCGCGAGTTTCGCAATATTCCCGGCACTATCCTTTACGCCAAGGATGTTCTCATGTTCAGCAAGCGCGCAAATAGTAGCGGCATCGAGATCAAGCCCAGCAGTACTGCCTGGCATGTTGTAGATCAGGATAGGTAGTGGGCTCGTATCAGCGACAGCACGATAATGCGCAAGAAGCGCCTGCGTATTCATGCGCCCCTTATAGTAGAAGGGAGGAAGTACGAGCGCGATATCAGCGCCATGACGCGCAGCAGCGCGACAGTGAGCAATAGTGTTGCGCGTCGCTTCGTCTCCGCAGCCCACGATGAGCGGTAGAGCGGATGCACCATCACCTACAACTTCGCGTGCTGCCTGCACAAGTTGTACCCGTTCGTCGCTCGTTACATGAACCGCTTCCCCGTTACTGCCCATCAGTACGTAGCCTGCAATACCACTATTCATTAAGCGGCGCATATGTCGTTGTAGTGTTGCAATATCTAGTTCGTCATTGTTGTCAAAGAAGGTTGGCAAGGGCGGATAAATTCCGTTTGGTAAAAGAGGGTCCATTACTTTTGTCTCCTATACATGCTTTTGCAGCAAGTATAGCATATATCGTTTCTATCTTAGCGCATCACGTTAAGCGCGAGGACACCTAGAACGACGATGGCAAACAAAGTGACGCCAATCCATACCATGCGCATTCTCGCAGCACGCGCTGCCTGTCGTTGCCGCAGGTCTGCGACACGGGCATCCTCGGCGGGACACCAGCGAGCCGTACCACAGTAGGGACAAAGCGGAAACAGTTCATATGGTGGACAAAGACCTGCCTTATTTCCGTTACCATACATATGCGTTCCAACCTCATAGCGTATCTGCTCGCTCTCAAACACTGCTGTGCAATGCACACAACGCAGGAGCAAATATTCCATCCAGTCGCTTGCCTGACATTTAGGGCAAAAAAGCGGCAAGACATTGCCCCGTATACCATTCTGTGTAGGGTGCCAGTGGTGATGGCACCGGTGACAGTAGTAGGCAGAGTCTTGTATTTCTGGTACATCACCGCGCAGCAAGCCTTCATGCTGCAGGGTACACGCCTCATCAGGTGAGAGGTCATACGCGATATCAATCAAATCGACATGAGTGGCGCGTTTATCTTGTATCACGGGAAAGTCGTAGTGGCGTTGACGGTCTCGACGTGCTGATGGCGAAACTTCTGAAGTCGTAGAGCGTTTAGGTGCAGTTCTTGCTGTAGAGAGTATATCAGCACTCCCATTTTGAGCAGCATGAAATGTACGATTCGAGCGCCGCAGGTTATAGTCTCGGCGTGCGTTAGGATCGTTGAGTGTCTGATAGGCTTGTAGCAAGACGCGCATACGTTCATGTGCATCTTCACCCTTATATACATCTGGGTGATATTGTAGTGCGAGCCTTTTGAACGCAGCTTTAATATCACTGGGGGGTGCGTCAACCGCAACGCCGAGCAATGCGTAATAATCAGTAATAGCGTCCAAGTATCTGTAGTCCAAAATTACTAGCAGCATGTCGTGGTAGAGTGTTCATACCAACGCTACTGTCAATTGCTGAAAAGAATAGATGTTATCTAAAGAATAGACGAACAAAAAGGGAAAAGGTTGTAAGAGATGGAGCATTCACGAGAATATCAGGTACTCTTAGAAGCATGGCGACAAGAAGGGTGTGCGCTGTGCCGCCTGTCTCATGAAAGTACCTACCGCTATCTTGATGCCTGGAAATACGAGCTCTTCACAGATGTTGATCTGCAAAAAGAACTACGCCGCTCACAAGGCTTTTGTCATACGCATACATGGCAATTAGCACAAATGGGCGCTTCACTGCAACTCGCGCAAAACTACCGTTCGATTCTGTCTGACACGATGAACCAGTTACAAGAGGCCGAAGGTGCCGCATCAGGGGGTCTCTTACGACGTTTCTTCGACACGAAGCAAGAGCAACGTCTCCCCTGTCCAGCCTGTCGGCAGCAAGAGCAGGCCGAAGTGCATCTTGTGCATACACTACGCCACGCAATACTTGATCCAGCATTTTACACAGTATTCGCCAATTCACAAGGTCTTTGCCTTCACCATCTACGCCTCGCAAGTGAACTCAAAATGTCCGATACTCCCGGTGACTGGCTTACATTGTTGCGTAAAGGCCAAATCGAGTGTCTACAACGACTCGATGCACAACTTGCTGAAATGATACGCAAACACGATTATCACTTCAAAGATGAAGAGAAAGGTCCTGAAATGGTTTCCTGGTTACATGCTGCGGGCCTTGTAGCAGGAGAAAAGGGGTGAGACACAAGATTTAAACTAATAATCAAACAATTTCTTATTCCTTTATGTTTCTTTAAAAGATATGCTATGATGGAATACAGAAATTGAGGAGAAAAAAATCGTGGAAGAACAGCTTCAGGAATACAACAGCTTGCTAGAAGAGAGCCCTTTTTTTCAAAAAATGGTACAACAAAAGAAAATCGAGGCAGGCATTCAAGGAGCACAAAGAATGGTGACAACCCTTGTAAAAACGCGCTTTCCAGAATTAACAGAATTTGCCAAAGAGCGTGTTACGCATGTTAGAAGTGTAGATTCACTTGATATACTTATCGAACAGATAGCTACTGCTCCTAATGAAACAGTAGCCAAAAAGCTGTTAGATACGTTTGCAGCTTAAGTATAGATGAGAGAAAAGACAAATGTCTTTTTCTCTCATCTGGATAAACTATTGCAACGCACTCATAAGTACAGCAGCATGCTCGCCAACATGCACGAAGTCGCGCGCGGATACACTAGCACCTCGCGGTTGTACGCGCCAGAAGGTGTGTTGTACTTGCTCCCACTGGTTGAGGAGAGAGAGAGCGTGCTTGCTACGCGTCTTTTTCGCATGCAGGCCAATGACAAGGCGAAGAGCCTCGCTCTCGCCTTCATCGTCGATACGCTCAAGGTCTACAAGGTCACTATTGTAGTGCTTGGGCAAGACATTTTCGGGGTCAAAGACGTAGGCCACGCCCGATGACATGCCTGCACCAAAGTTGCGTCCAGTCTCACCTAGCACAACCACCATCCCCCCTGTCATATACTCGCAGGCATGATCGCCAACGCCCTCGACAACGGCGAGTGCTCCACTATTACGTACAGCAAAACGCTCCCCTGCACGTCCTGCCGCGAACAATTGCCCACTTGTCGCACCATACAAAACAGTGTTACCCAGGATCGTGTTTTTATGCGTGTCAAGCGTTGTATCACTTGTCGGCGCAATAACAATTTGTCCACCAGTCATGCTCTTTCCAACATAATCATTGGCCTCGCCGTTGAGAATAAGGCGCATTCCTGGCACACTAAACGCTCCAAAGCTTTGCCCTGCCGACCCCTGGAAGGTACAGGTGATGCTCACTCCTGGCAGACCTACATTGCCATAACGACGCGCAATTTCTCCTGCAAGTCCCGCGCCAATAGAGCGGTCTGCGTTGCGAATACTATGTTGTACGAGTATACTTTGCCTGCCAGCAAGTGCCTCCTCAGCCTCAAGCAACAACTCTTCCGCTACAGGAGATTGTGGCAATGTCACATGTGTTCCTGGTACTGAACGCACTGGTGAAGGCGCGAGCAGGGATGTCATATCGACTCCTGTATCTGGTATCGCTTGCAACAGATCGGCGCGTCCAACCAGGTCATCAACGCGCGCGATACCAAGACTTGCCATCAACGCGCGCACCTCCTCCGCAACAAGCGTGAGATAGTTAATCAGGTGCTGAGGTTGACCCGAAAACTTGGCCCGTAAGTCTTCGCGTTGTGTCGCGATGCCTGTCGGACAGGTGTTGAGGTGACACTGCCGCGCCATATCACAGCCAAGCGAGACGAGAGCAGCGGTACCGAAGGCGAACTCCTCCGCTCCGAGCAGCGCACCAACAATTACGTCACGCCCAGTTTTGAAACCACCATCGACGCGCACCTTGACGCGCTGCCGCAGGCCGTTGCGTACCAGCACCTGCTGCGCCTCTGCTAGTCCGCGCTCCCAAGGCATACCAGCATGCTTGATGGATTGTAATGGAGATGCGCCTGTACCCCCATCATGTCCACTAATTAACACATAATCGGCGTGCGCCTTCGCAACTCCTGCTGCGATAGTGCCAACACCGATGCTTGAAACGAGTTTGACGCCAACCTTTGCTGTAGGGTTGACCTGATGCAGGTCATAGATCAACTGTGCGATATCCTCAATACTATAGATATCGTGATGCGGTGGTGGCGAGATGAGTGCAACACCAGGTGCGGTGTGTCGAAGTTTGGCGATAAATGGCGTCACTTTAAAGGGAGGAAGTTGACCACCTTCGCCTGGCTTCGAGCCTTGCGCCATCTTGATCTCGATCTCTTCAGCCCGCACAAGGTATTCAGTCGTCACACCGAAACGCGCGGAGGCGATCTGCTTGATTTTGCTACTCACGGGAAAGCCGTGAAGCGTTTCGGAATACCATGCCGGGTCTTCGCCTCCCTCACCCGTGTTGTTACGACAACCAATGCTATTCATCGCGGCGGCAATCGTGCGATGCGTTTCTGGACTTAGCGCACCTACCGACATGGCGGAAACGACGAAGCGCGAACGTATCGACTCCATCGACTCCACTTCCTCCAGAGGAATAGGCGCGGTGGGAACAAATGTGAGCAGGTCACGTAGTGCCGTGGCGGGACGATTATACACAAGTGAGGTGAACTCCTGGTAGTCGTCTCTATTGCCGCTCAACGCAGCCTTCTGTAACGCACGCACAATAAACGGATTGTAGGCGTGATACTCCGCATCACGTCGGAAGCGATAGCGCCCAAGATCGGTGAGTTTGCGCCGTCGGCCACTTGTATCAGCACCTTTTCCCTGCGTCTCCTGCACCACCTGAGCTTGAGCGATAATTTGTGAGGCGACAAGCGTCAGGCTTATATTGCCTGGATGATTTGCAGAGCCAGTGAAGCACCGATTGACAAAACTTGGCTCAAGACCAATCACCTCAAATTGTCCAGCACCAATGATGTTACGAATATTAGAGATGCCCATACGCGCCATGACCTTGCGTAGTCCATCCTCAATCACATGGAAGTAGCGCTTCACCGCCTCATCCTGCGTGAGGAACTCTAGTTTACGCTCACCTGCAAGTGCTCGCACACTTGCTAGAGCGAGCGAAGGTGTGACAGCTTCAGCACCATAGCCAAGAAGCAATGCAATCTGGTGAATATCCCATGCTGTCCCCGTCTCACACACGATTGTCACTCCAGCACGAATGCCACGATGAATTAAAGCATGATGGATGTTTCCCACAGCAATAAGCATTGGGATAGGGGCCTGAGTTGGTGATGCGTTATGATCACTCAAGACAAGCAGTGTCGTTCCCTGCTGAACAGCCGTCACAGCTTCTTGTTCCAGACGGTCAAGCACACCGTCTAATGCATCAGGGCCTGCACTCACGTCAAAGGTTGTATCTAATGTCGTCGTACTAAAGTGCGGGCTGGTACGCAGTAACACCAACTGCGCCTCTGTCAGTAGTGGGGTGTTGATATGCAGCAAGCGTGCATGAAGAGGCGTCTCTGTAAGCAGGCTTTGACGATAGCCAAGATAAGAGCCAAGCGACATCACAATACGTTCGCGTAGTGGGTCAATCGGTGGATTTGTTACCTGTGCGAAACGCTGATGAAAGTGATCGTAGAACGAGCGCGTCTGACCCGATAGTGCGGCAAGCGGAGCATCATCGCCCATACTCCATATCGGCTCTTTGTCATCCGTCAGAATAGGGCGCAACACCATTTCAACATCTTCATGTGTGTAACCGAAGAGTTGTTGCTGTGTAAACAGGGTATCGCTATCTATTTTGCTCTCCTGCGGTAGTGATGTATCAGAAGGTAGTGACGTTAAACGTTGACTTGCTACCCATTCCTGATAGGGCTGTTTCTGTGCAAGAGTGGCCTTGATCTGTGCATTATGCAGCACAACGTGCTGTTCGACATCGACAGCAATCATCTCGCCAGGTCCCAATCGTCCCTTCTCAACGACATCCTGTTCGTCAAGCGAGACAACTCCTGTCTCGGACGCAACGATAAGTAATCCCTGTGCAGTCAATGTATAGCGTAAAGGGCGAAGACCATTACGGTCGAGAGCAGCCCCAACAACCTGGCCGTCGCTAAAGACGAGAGCGGCAGGACCGTCCCACGGCTCAATCATGCCTGCATGATACGCGCACCACGCACGTTGGACATCGTCTAATGTATCATCTTGCTCCCACGCAGGCGGAACCAGCATTTGCATCGACTGCAAGAGATCGCGTCCCGAACAGGTAAGCAGTTCTAGCACATTGTCAAGTTGAGCAGAGTCACTCACCGTACCCGGTTGTATTACAGGCACAAGGTCACGTACTCGCTCTCCCCACACAGGCGAGGTAAGAGAGCCTTCACTCGCCGCCATCCAATTGCGATTACCTTGTACGGTATTAACCTCTCCATTATGAGCGAGAAGACGCAGAGGTTGAGCAAGAGGCCAGGAAGGGAAGGTGTTCGTGCTGTAACGTTGATGGAATACAGCTATTGCGCTCGCGTAGCGCGGATCGGCAAGATCGAGGTAGAAATGCGCTAATTCGTTTGGTGCAAGCAAGCCTTTATAGACGAGCGTGCGATGCGAGAATGAGACGATATAGCAATCGGAAATCTGTGCGGCACGAAGACGCTGCTCGATAAGCCGACGGGCATAGTACAGTTCTCGTTCATAGTGTGCGGCATCAAGGTGTTCTGGTTTCGCCACTAAAACTTGCTCTATAGTAGGAGCTGTTTCGCGCGCACGTGTGCCAAGCACATCATAATGAATAGGCGGAATACGCCAGCCGAGCAGTAGCAGGTGTACCTCTGTCAGCACCTGCTCGATAATCGCACGACTCTCTGCATATGCGCCAGGAGTGTGTTTTTGTGATGGTAGAAAGACCATACCGACTGCAAGATCGTCGGGCTGAACAAGTGGGTACTTTTGTAACTCTTCACGAAACAATGCGCGAGGAATTTGTGTAAGAATACCTGCACCATCGCTGGTCTCCGCATCGGCATCTTGTGCGCCACGATGAATGAGACGCGTAAGCGACTCAAGTGCAGTTTGTACGAGGAGATGACTGGCTTCGCCGGATACCTGGGCCAAAAAACCTGTGCCACAAGCATCGTGTTCCCAACGGTCTTGATAGAGTGGATACAAGGAGTCGGTAAAGGAAGAATGCATGAATAGTCCTCCAGAAAACATACTCGTCTGCTCTCATCCAATAGGCACCATCGTTGGAGCCGCAGGATGTGATGATTCCGTATCAACGTTCATGAATGTGTGCAAATGGTACAAGCATACGTATGTCGTACCATGTCACGGATTCAAAAATTGCGGGTATGTAGCGCGGGGAGCGCATAGAGATGCGGCATTGAGTCCTGGGGAGCGGCGTAGCTCAAATTGAACAAGCGTCATCACCTGTGAAGAAAAATATATCATACTATGCTCGTGTACACAAGCAATTGTTATATGCAAATTGTCCACAAGTAACAGGCAACCTGTGTCATTATTGTAAAAAGAAGTATCAGTGAGCAGCGTGATGTGCAAACTGTGCAAGAATACCAAGTGCAATTATTAGGAGCGAGAGGCAGATGATGATCAGTACAGCCCACTTCGCCTGTTGTACCCAATTGCTTGCTTGTGGCTTTTCAGGACTATAGTGAACAGGTTTTACGTCTTGCAGATTTTGCAGGTCATGAATCATCTCGCGCATCGACTTGTAACGCTTGTCGGGATCACGGCGAATAGCCTTCATGACAACGGTTGCCAGCGCGGGTTGAATAGTTGGCTTGTAGTCCAAAATGGAAGGCGGGTCTTGTGATACATGTTGATTCATAACCGCAAAAACATTCTCGCCTTCAAATGGCGTATGACCACATAACATCTCGTAGAGCATCACTCCAACTGCGTAAATATCAGAGGCAGCAGTGCCGCGTTCACCCTTCAACTGCTCGGGCGACATATAGTCGGGCGTGCCAACAGTGCTGGAGAGTCCGCGCCAGGTGACACGTCGGGCCCCTTCGAGTAAAGCGATACCAAAATCAATGATTTTCACATTACCATTTTCTTCAATCATGATATTTTCAGGCTTTATATCGCGATGAAACACGCAATGCTCGTGGCAATAGGCCAGCGCGTCACAAATTTGCATTGTGATACGCAATACTTCTTCAAGTGGCAAGAGTTGAGGAGCAGCATCTTCCAAGACAGCGCGCAGTGTACGACCCTTGATATATTCTACAACCAGGTACTCTTCGCTTCGTTTCTCATCAGTGTTAAAGAGATGCTGCACATTGGGATGATTGATACGATTGCCAATTTCGGCTTCACGCTTATAGCGTTCAAAAACGGCAACATTCCCAAGGATATCATCGTTGGGAATTTTGAGAACGACTTCTTGCTGGTTACGAACATCTTTAGCAAGATAGACACGATTCATGCCACCATGCCCAAGCATGCGAATGATCTCGTAATGGTCGATATGCGCACCAGGTGTATACATCATCGGCATCGCTGTCTCTTCCATATTTTTATACTACATCCATACATGGCTTCAGTATAACATACTGGAAATAGAACACCAAGTGAAGATATTTCTCATTACTGTCTTTACGCACCTCTCTTTGTCCTCCTTCCTGACACTATTTGCACAAACATTTGCAGCACTTCGTACACTCACAACGAATTTAGCCAAAGTAGCTTGTCTATGATAAAGAGGCTGCGCGACAAACTGTCGCGCAGCCTCTTTATCATAGACAAGCTACAAGTTAACTACCACTGCCCACGCTAACGGGGATGTCGTTCTTCTCTTTATGGTCCTCTTCATGAAGCACAGGTACACCTGTGACAGCCTGACGAATATAGAGATAGGCGAAACCAATTACCAACCATGCAACACTGAGAACACCTGCAATAATTGTGTTTACCTGTGAAGCACCACCGGCTGTAATTGCGTAGTAGAGTACGGCGAAGAGCATTCCTACATTAAGGATTGCTCCTAGAATGGGTGCTACGAGTGTGCCAAGGACATTGCGTCCTACAACACCAGCGAAAGCAATCACGCAAATGATACAGGTCATGCCGTACAAGACAAAGGTGCCAATGTTGGAAATTAGTGTGATCTGCGTCAAGTTATTCACGTTCAATACGCCGTATGAACCCAGCACAGCAGAAATGACGGTAAGCACGATGACTCCAACATGTGGTGTGCGGTAACGTCCATGTAAGAAGCCGAATATTACGGGCAGTTCGGTATCTTTACCCATTGCATAGGTAACACGTACACCAGTGTTCAAACACGAGAGTGAGGTTCCGACGAGCGCGACAACCACTGTTGCCGCAAGAATGATCGCAAATGCTGTACCGTTACCACCAAGCATCGCATCACCGATAATCTTCGCCATGTCACCAATCGGTGCCGCAGAAGGCGTGTTCGCGGCTGCATCTAAGCCTGTGTAAACACTCTTCCCAACCGTAGCCGAATAACCACTGTTGATAAAGAAGTTTGCGGCGAAGTACTCGAAGAAGTAGAAAATGACGGCCTGAATGATCAACGATAGAATTACACCGCGTGGAATATCACGACCTGGATTTTTCGTCTCGGCTGCAAGCGCCGTGGCCGACTCGAAACCGACAACCAGCAGGATTGCTATACTTACCTGGAAGATAAGGCCGCTCAGGTCATGAGGAGTGATGACACTCAAAGCGCTTGGATGAACATAATGTACGTTCGGATGTGAAGCACGATACGCAATGGCAAGAACAGAAAATATTAAAAGGGACAAAATCTGAATTACGTTGATGATGATGTTGGCAACCGTCGCACCCGACACGCCAATGTACGCAATACCGCCAACAAGAGCAGCGAAAAGAACACAAACGATAATTTCTTGCCAGGGAGCGCCAAAGTCAGGGTTGAACGTTTGAATGATGTAGGTGATGACTAAGCCCATGAAGGCAACCATAATACCAGGGTATACCCAATAGTAGAGGTGCGAGGCCCAACCAACAATGAACTTCGCTAGCCGCGCAAACTTGAAGTGGCGATGCTCTTCTTTGTGCAGAATAGCGGCTTCTGCAAAGTAGTACGAACTGCCCGCTCCAGCTTCTGGATAGCGTCGGGCAAGCGCTGCATATGCAATTGCAGTCAGGAGAGCAATGGCAGTTGCAACAAATACGGAAAACCACATATTCAATGCCGACCCAGCTGGTGCTTGCAACTGATACGTGGTCCAGAGAAAGGCACCCGGTGCAATCAACGCCATAGCGTTAATTGTTACACCAGTAAGGCCCAAAGTTGGTACCATTTTGACTTCGGAGGATGCTTCAGCAGCCATATAGTAGTCCCTTCTTGTGTCTCACACAACTGTCAACACTCGCGGCATCATTACCACACAGAAAGCACTCATGGCTTAGGGTAAGAGAAAGTAGCGCTATCATTGCGCTACCTTATCCTTCTTTGCTACATAAAGTATATAGTCATAGAGACAATAATTAATATGGACAAAGTGGAAGAAGCTTGCAAGGATATATTTGTATAGTATGCACAAATTCATTCTTGTAAGCACTAATAAAAATTACTTTGGACGACATTTGACGAAAAATTCGTTTTTTACGGATGAGATATATGTGCATAATAAACATGAATCGGCTATGTTTGAGCTGGAAAGATGACAACAAGGTCTGCCTTTCATATGGTACAATTGTGCCTGGAAGCACAACGGCGTGTCATTTGCTCTTTTGTTTACTGCTACAGAGGGACTTCTTAAATTATGGAAGAACAGCATGACCGTACAGAAAAAGACGCTCCGTTACGACGCGACATTCACACGTTAGGGGATGCGCTGGGACAGGCGATCCGACGGCATGGCGGTGACACGATGTTTGACACAGTTGAACAGTTGCGCCATAACTGCAAACGACTCCGCGATTACAGCCTTAAGCTCAGCCAGGATAGCACAAATGCACAGTTGGGGGCCGAGGTTTCCGCGCTCGATCAGGAAATTACGCGCATTGTACAGAGTTGTAGTCTGGATACTGCTATTGGCGTTATACGTGCCTTTACCGTCTATTTTCACCTCGTAAATACAGCAGAGCAATACCATCGTATTCGTCGCCGCCACGCTCACGAACTGCAAGCAAGATATGCTCCACAACACGGCTCGCTTTCAGGACTTCTTGCTTTCCTTCAGCAAAACTCACTTGATGAACCCGCGCTACAGCATCTGCTCGATCAGCTTTCCATCGAGCTTGTCTTCACGGCACACCCAACCGAGGCGACACGTCGTAGCCTACTTACCAAATCGCGCCGTATCACAGAACTATTGGAGGAGCGCGATTCCAGGAAAATGACGCCGCGCCAACAGGCACAATGGCAACGCGAATTAGAGGGCATCATCACATTATTATGGCGCACCGATACAGTGCGCCATGTGCGACCTACTCCCGTTGACGAGATCAAAATGGGCATTTACTATCTGGATGAAGTGCTCTACGACGCCCTACCAGACCTCTATGAGGAGATTGAGGAAGTATTGCACACAGCCTTTCCCTCTGTGCATGTGCCATCATTTCTGCGTCTAGGCTCTTGGATTGGTGGAGATCAAGATGGCAACCCCTTTGTCGGACCAGATACGCTGCTAGAAGCTTTGACCCTACAGCGGAGTTACATTATCGAACACTACCGTTCCACCATCAAGAATCTCGCACAAGAGTACTCGCAGTCGCTCAATCACTTACAAATAACGGACGCACTGCGACATTCGCTCGAACAGGACGCTCGCCGTCTCCCCGATTATGAGCAAACATTTGGACCACCTATGGCATTGGAGCCATATCGCCACAAATTCTCCTTTATGTGGAACCGTTTGGAGGCTACCAAATCCTATATGCCTACCCCAAAAACTGGTACATTCTTGCTTTCTACGTCTGAACAAACAGAAACAGAGATATTGGCCGTAGCATATACGAATGCTGAAGAGCTACTCGCTGATCTACGCCTGGTACAGGCAAGCCTTCTACATAATGGCGAAGACGATCTAGCGCATGGGCAACTTACAAAACTGATACGACAGGTCGAGGTCTTTGGCTTCCACTTTGTCGCCCTCGATACACGGCAACATAGTCAACGCCACGCCTCCGCATTAGCTGAGCTTCTACAAGTCACTAGCTTGCGCACAGAAGACTATATGAAACTCGATGAAGAGGAGCGCATTGCGGTGCTTGAGTACTTGTTGCGTGATCCACGCTTACTCACACATACTGGTTTACCGCTCAGCAAGCCTACACGTCATATCCTTAACACCTTCCACGCTATTCGGCAGGCGCGGGAGATATTCGGAGAAAAGGCGGTTACGTGCTATATCATTAGTATGGCAACCAGTCTAAGCGACCTGCTAGAGGTGCAATTCTTCTGTAAAGAGGCAGGCATCGGCAACTTACCGATTGTGCCATTGTTTGAAACAATTGGTGATTTACGCTCTTGCACAACGATGTTGGAGCATGCCTTCACGCACCCAGACTATAAATACTATCTCCAACAATGTCATAATCAGCAACAAGTGATGCTAGGCTATTCTGATAGCAGCAAGGATGGTGGCATTCTTACCTCTGCTTGGGAGTTGTACAAAGCACAAGAACGGTTAGCCGCGTTAGGACAACAATTCGGCATCGGCATTACCATGTTCCACGGACGAGGGGGCGCAATTGGACGTGGTGGTGGTCCTATCTACGAAGCCATCCTCGGCCAACCACCACAAACAGTAAATGGGCGCATACGCATTACTGAGCAGGGCGAGATGCTCTCATTCAAGTACGGGTTACACGAGATCGCTATACGTAATATGGAACTGGTGGTCTCCGGTGTTGTGCAATCGAGTATACCAGAGGCGCTGCTCACGACTTCGTATGCTCAAACCAAAACACCGAAGGTATGGATACAGATACTTGACGCTCTCTCAAAAAAAGCATACGCTCAGTATCGCAAGTTCATTTATGAGGACCCCAACTTTGTCCATTTTTTTGAGCAAGCTACACCTATTCTTGAGTTGGGCTGGCTCAATATCGGTTCTCGACCAGCCCGTAGAACAACGGGTCATAGCATTGAAGAATTGCGCGCTATTCCCTGGGTCTTTTCGTGGATGCAGAGCCGTTACGTTCTACCTAGCTGGTACGGTGTTGGGAGCGCGCTGGAAGCATATATAGCAGAGAACCCATCTCTGCATCTTGCACAACTACAGCAGATGTACCATGAGTGGCCTTTTCTGCGTGCCTTCCTCGATAATATGCAGATGACACTTTCAAAGGCAGACATGCATATTGCGCATCACTACGCCATGCTCGTTGATGACACGGAGTTACGTCAGCACATGGCAACAGCAATTCAGCAAGAGTATGAGCGCACTGAGCGCGCAGTCCTGCGGATTGTTGGGAGTCACGCCCTGCTCGATCACACTCCCGTTCTGCAACAGTCAATTCGTCGCCGCAACCCCTACGTTGATCCATTGAGCTACTTTCAAATCATGCTCCTACAACGTCTACGCAACCTTGGCGGTCCACTAGCCTTAACACCAGGCAACGAAAAGCAGGCAAGCCCAGAGGAACAAGAGCGCGCCAAATTGACCTATGCGGTCTTGCTCACCATCAACGGTGTAGCAGCAGGCGTGAGGAATACAGGGTAGACGAATATTGCCATCGAACGTGGGTTCGATTGTTACCGCTTCCCACAAATAGACGTTAGTGCAATATAACCTACAAACGTGTTGATAAGAACAAGCATTTTTTACATATAACTGCATCATTTGAGGAGTTTTTTTAACTGTGAATGATAGAGAGCAAATGCAAGAACTTTCATGGGGACATAGCTATTTGATGTGTCCGCCGGACTACTTCGGTGTGTTTTATGAAATTAACCCCTGGATGCATACAGAGGTTGCGCTCGACAGAGACCTGGCACAAAAGCAGTGGTACGATCTTGGCGCGAACTTGAGACAGGCGGGAGCAACGGTACATGTCATGGAAGCGGTTGATGGTCTGCCCGATCTTGTGTTTACCGCTAATGCGGGACTCGTAAATGGGAAAACATTTATTCCTAGCAGATTTGTCTGCTCAGAACGCCAACCAGAGGTGCCATATAACAACGCGTGGTTTCGTGCACACGACTTCGAGGTGTCAGATTTTTCTGAAGACCCCAAATTGTTCTTCGAGGGCTGTGGTGATGCGTTTATTGTACGCAATCAGCTTGTCGCAGGCTATGGCTTCCGCTCTGACCACGCTTCTCACGCACTACTTGCAAAAAAACTAGGTGTCGAGTACTACTCAATCAAACTTGTTAATCCACGACTCTATCATCTGGATATTAGCTTTTGTCCACTTGATGACCGTCATGCAATTGTCGCACCTGACGTATGGGATCCCCAGAGTTTTGCAGGACTTGAACGACTCGTGCCGGAGCCGCTTGTACTTGAACTCGATGAAGCATTAACGTTTTGTGCTAACTCGGTTGTCGTGGGCAAAACGATCATCATGCCACATTGTCCGCCACGGGTTGGCCGTATCCTACAAAAATGGGGCTACGACGTATGCGTATCCCCTGTAACAGAATTTCTTAAAGCTGGCGGTGGTGCGCGTTGCCTTACCCTGGCACTTGATGTCTCCTATCAGAAAAATCATGGAGAAACTTCGGCAACAAACTAGCAAGGAGTATTCAAAAGGTGTTAAGCGTCTGGGAGGGCAAGTAGCTTAGCGGCTTGCCCTCCCAGGCGCTTAACACCTTTTCTTAGCCAAAGAGAGATGACTTATTTTTGTTCAAAAGAACTTGACGAACAAACAGAGGAATGAGAACAGCATGCGAACCAAGGGCAATAGCCCAAAGTACAAGCGTTGTAATATTAGCTGGATGATTATAGATGTGTTTGTTGTCATTCACATGTGAGACAACTCTATCAAGCACAGCCATTGTATCTCCTTCACGTTATTATACTAAGCAATTGTATTTTTACTGAATGTGATGTACCATGATATTTAAACAAATGTCCTTATCATCACGGAAAAGCAAAGCATAAGGTTTCACTTTAAGAAAGGCGTCAGAACCACAGACATTTGTAGCTGCATAAATTTGGTAATCGTGAGGTTGACAAATGAATAAATAACCTGTTATGCTTACTGCATCATAGAGATGATGAAGACTGACCCGCGTTGAACGAAAAAAGTATGCGTGAAGCTCTCGACAGCGATCCGAAGTTGGTGAAAGTTCGGAATGAGTATGCACACGCAGAACGCCTTCGGAAGCGGCTGACCGAAGAAAGCTCCCATTCCTAATGGTAGCAAGTAGGGCAGATGGGTGGTTCCCATACAGCAAATCACCAAGAAAAGTGGTCTTCCCGCCTGCGCTCCTCTGGTGTAGCAAGGGTGGTTCACAAGGAGTGTGGACGCTCAATCGAGTTGAGAAGACAAGTAGGGTGGCACCACGGGTGTGTTCAAGGCATAACAATATTTTGCCTCCTGCACTCTCGTCCCTTCAATGTTCAGGAAGGGTCGGGAGTTTTTTGTTGCCCGTCTCCTTCCCATGTTTCTTTCGTTGAAGGAGTATCACACAATGGCAACCAACACTACGAACAACCAGACGACCAATACGGTTACAAGCAATGCACTCGACCTCGCGTTGCACAAAATTCACTCCGTCGATGTTCCTCAAGGAAACACTATCGCGATTGCCTACTCTGGCGGTCTCGACTCGACGCTCTGCGTCAAGCTTTCTGAGGAAAAGTATCACGCGAAAAAGATTGTCGCGATTAGCGTCGATGTCGGGCAGGGTGAGGAAGAGATACAGCAGGGCATTCAGCGTGCTGAGAAGCTGGGTATCACCCCTATCATTCTCGACGCAAAACAAGAGTTTACGCAGCACTGGCTCACGAAAGCGATTCAGGCAAACTCTGACTACAATGGCTACCCCGTTTCTACCTCTATGACACGCCAGCTTATTGCGAGCAAGATCGCACTTAAAGCACTTGAACTTGGCTGCGATGCACTGATGGAAGGTTCCACAGGCAAAGGCAATGACCAATACCGTATGCACAACGTCTTTAGCCTGTTTGCCCCTGGCGTCTCTGTCTTCGTTCCTGTGCGCGACTTCGACCTGACGCGCGGCGAAGAGCAGTTGCTCATGGAATATTACGGTATCCCCGTTGAGGAACTGATTGCAGGCGGTGACGACAAAACGATGTGGTGCCGCTCTATTGCTAGTGGCGGTATCGGCCTGGACACAGAGCTACCTGACTCAATTTGGATGTGGTTGACACCGCCCACAAAAGCACCGAATACGCCCACAACAATTCAGTTGACATGGCACAATGGCCTTCCTGTTGCGCTGAATGGACAAGAGCTACCACTTGACGAGATTATCGAGCAACTCAATGTGATTGGTGGTGCCAACGGCATCGGCAAGATTGACATCTTCGAGGACGGCATCATGGGTCTCAAGTCGCGCGAAATCTATGAGGCCCCTGCCGCACACATTCTGCTCAAGGTTCATCGTGACCTGGAGAAGTATTGTCTTACCAAAGAAGAGATCCAACTCAAGCAACAAATGGACGCGCAGTGGTCACGCATGGTCTATCACGGCGAATGGTTCCACCCGTTGAAGCATGCCATTGACGCCTTTATCGCTAGCACCCAAGCGGCAGTGAATGGCGAGTACGTCATTGATTTGTACAAAGGCAACATCGACATCGTGTCGCGTGCATCTACAAGTGGTCTTTTCTTCCCTGATGTGCGCTCCATTAATAGCGCGAGCTTTAATCAGAAGGAATGCGCACCAGCAGCACACCTGCGCGGCCTTCCCTACGAACTGATCGCACGGCGCAACAAAACGGCTGGTATAGCACAAGAGGGGATGTGATATATTCATGACCAAACTGTGGCAAAAAGGCTACCGTTTGAATGAGCAGATCGAGCGTTTCGAGGCGGCGCAAAATAGCCTCCTCGACGCTCGCCTCGTGCAACATGACGTGTGGGGTTCACTTGCACACATCGCCATGCTCGCGCACATCGGCATTCTCACGGAAAGCGAACATCAAACACTAAAAAAAGCTTTGCAAGACATTTTAGAGCTAGAGGCGCAACACGAGTTTATCATTCGCACCTCGGACGAGGATGTACACACGAGTGTTGAGAATTCTCTTGCTGCAACAACAGGTGCGGCTGGCAAGAAAATTCATATGGCCCGCTCCCGTAACGATCAGGTCCTGGTTGATCTGCGTCTCTATGGCAAAGAGCAGTTGCACTCTGTCGCACTAAAATTGTGTCAGCTTGCCGATGCCCTTCTCATGTTTGCAAAACAGCATGCACAAGTTCCCATGCCTGGCTATACACACATGCAACGTGCGATGCTCTCATCAGTTGGACTGTGGGCTGCGAGTTTTGCTGAAGCACTACTTGATGATGAGCAACTGCTCATGGCGGCGTACGCTATCAACGATCAATCACCACTTGGTTCGGCGGCTGGCTATGGCGTTCCCATCGCTATTGACCGTCAGTACTCCTCTGACCTGCTTGGCTTCGCGCATGTGCAAAACAACGTCATCTATGCCCAGAATAGTCGCGGCAAGGTTGAGGGTGCGATTGTGCAAGCACTGACACAAATTATGCTTGACTTGAGCAAGTTTGCGCAGGATGTATTGCTGTTCTCGACAGTAGAATATGGTTTCTTCCATATTCCACAAGAACTGTGTACGGGTAGTAGTATCATGCCGCAAAAGCGTAATCTGGGCGTGATGGAACTTGTTCGTGCTCGCACACAGACGATGCTAGCCCTACAACAGCACATACTTGGTATTGTGACTGGCCTTCCAACTGGATACAACATGGACTACCAGGAGACAAAACGCCCATTTATGGAAGCTCTTGACCTTGTGCAGGAGAGCCTGGAAATTTGCACGCTCGTGATAAGCAGTATCGGCGTCAATATCGAACGTTTGATTGCGGCTTGCACCTTTGAGTTATTCGCGGCAGATCGTGCATACAAACTTGCCATTGACGCGAACATGCCCTTCCGTGACGCGTACCGCATCGTGGGAGCAGAGGTCACGGCCCAACTTGACCGTCAGAACACGCTTCCAGTGGAAAGTTTAGAACAACTTGTCGAGCGTTTACAGGCACGAAATCATGTGGGTGGCGCTGGCAACATGGGCATAGAGCACACCCTGCAACGCGTGCGACAAGCACAGGCACAATGGCAACAACGCACAACAGCATTTGAAACAACGATAGAGCAACTCGTCGGAATGCCAGCAGCGCATTCTGGAAAGGAATAGGTATGGCGACAGTTGTACTCGCCTATTCGGGTGGTCTGGATACGTCCGTTGCCATCCGTTGGATTAAAGAAAAATATGATCTGGACGTCATTGCGCTCACGATTGATGTGGGCAATGAACGTGACCTGCCAGCTATCGCGGAACGTGCACGTCAAATTGGCGCGGTCAAAGCACTGGTAGTCGATGGACGTGAGGATTTTGTGCGCTACTTCGTGTGGCCTGCCCTGCAAGCAGGTGCCATATATGAGGGGCAGTATCCATTGGCAACCGCACTGGCGCGTCCTCTTATCGCTCGCCTGCTCGTAGAGGTCGCGCGCGCTGAAGGTGCCGTAGCAGTCGCACATGGCTGTACAGGTAAAGGCAACGATCAGGTACGCTTCGATGTGTCAATCAACACGCTCGCCCCTGACCTAAAAATCATTGCCCCTGTCCGTGAGTGGAGCATGACACGCGATAACGAAATTGCATATGCAGCAGAGCACAATATTCCTATTAAAGTCACAAATGCTAGCCCCTATTCGGTTGATCAAAACCTATGGGGCCGCAGCGTCGAATGTGGCATCCTGGAAGACCCCTGGGCCGAGCCGCCAGAGGATGTCTATGCCTGGACGGTTAATCCTGATAGTGTCGAACACACTGAACCAACCTATGTCGAGATCACCTTTCAGCATGGGGTTCCTATCGCCCTCAACGGTGCCGAGATCGAAGGTGCGACACTTGTCGAGTCGCTGAACAAAACAGCAGGACAATACGGCATTGGACGTATCGACCATATCGAGAATCGTCTCGTCGGCATCAAGTCGCGTGAGGTCTACGAAGCACCCGGTGCCATCGTATTGCATGCAGCCCATAAGGCGTTGGAGAGCCTCACATTGAGCCGTGACCAGATACGTTTCAAGGAAAGTGTGGTCTCGGAATATGCACGCCTCATCTACAATGGGCAGTGGTACAGTGCTCTGCATCAAGACTTGGCTGTTTACGTACAGAGTACACAACGCTTCGTAAGCGGTATTGTACGCATGAAATTCTTCCGCGGCAACTGTGCTGTAGTCGGGCGTAAATCGGAGTACTCGCTCTACGACCACGGCCTGGCAACCTATGACAGTGGCGACCAGTTCGACCACAACGCCGCCCTCGGCTTTATAAAATTGTGGGGATTGCCACTCACAACACAGGCACAAGCTCAGTTGTTACCTTCCCTTGGCGTTGAGGGGAATTTGTTGAGTGGTGATGGAAAGATTGTTAAGTCTATCGAAGGATAAAAGAAGACTTCATATATCCTGATTGCTTGTTGCAACAAGCAATCAGGATATATGAAGTCTTCTTTTATAAGCTTTTACATATCTCCACAACCGGACATATGGTATTATCAATGCAGAAAGACTGTTTATCGCAACTTCCTTATGCAACGAGACTCACAAAAAATATGAGGTGCTACCTATGGAATTGAATAACAAAGACACTCAACCTATTGTTGGTTCAGCAGAGCCACTTACTCCTGAGGAAACTCGTGTACGCTTGAAGGAATTGGAAGCTTGGGGCGTTGACCTATCACTAATATGGTCTAGCCTACAGCTTACACCAACAGAGCGTATTGAGCGAATGATTGGGTTGCTCGAATTGACAGAAGAACTACAGCGAGGGTACGCCTCCCGATTGTCTTCATCTAATGTAGAGTAAAGTGCTTGACCTTCCTGGGCTGATTATGAGTAAGCGTGCCGCTGGTCGTCCAAAGGACTTGTTCTTACTGCCCCAAATAGAGGCAGCACTTCGACCACGTGAGCAAGAGTAACTTAAATCAGTTCGCTATATCCTTCTGAAAGAGCACCTGTGTTAATGTAACTCGTACAAGCAATTCGCCTTCCACACTTTTACGCTTCCCATATACCTTCCCGCGATACGTGTCACCCAGTATCGTAACGCTTCGACATCCTCAAGAAGCTCCGCTTTCCCTTACGACAGGGCAAACCTACTTTCTGACCTATGGTGGGCCACTCTTTGCAGTGACACTTCTTTGTTATGCCATTACGTCCATTTGGTATTGCATCATTGTTTTGTCAAAACATACACTCTATCCAAAGTGGATGGCATTTCTGAGTCCATTTTTTATTTCTCTCCTTATCGCACTGTTTCAAGTTAGTAATAGCGTTCCCGTTCTAGGCAATATCTTGGGTCCTACATGGTTAAGTCTTGCACATATTGTGTTCTTTACACTCTCAACATGCGTCCTTTGGCATCCCCAAAAGCTTATAATCATGTAGTCTCACCTACAAGGTGGAAAATATCGAGAACACCCAATACAAGAGCAAAAGGTAGGCGATATAACAACATGAGTGTATTTGACATCATACAGCGTAGGCGCAGCATTGGAAAGATGACCGAGCAAAGCCTGACGCGGAAACAGATAGAGCGGCTCTTGGAAGCCGCAACACACGCCCCTAATCATCACAAGGTCGAACCCTGGCGTTTTTTTGTGCTGGCAGGCAAGGCACGTAACGAAATAGGTGAGATTATGGCCTCGTCGTTAGCTGTGCGTCTGCAAGAGACAACCGATACTAAAACACAAGCAATGATTGAGAAAGAGCACAACAAACCACTACGCTCACCTATCGTGATTGTGGTGGCAGCAGAGCATTCTACGTCTCCTAATGTGCTGGATATAGAAAATGTTGAAGCAACCGCTGCGGCTGTCCAAAACATGTTACTAGTGGGCGAGGAGATGGGCTTAGCATGTATGTGGCGCACAGGAGATGCTGCATTTGATCCTCACATTAAGCAATGGTTGGGGCTCTCGACAGAAGACTCTATCGTCGCGTTTGTCTATGTAGGCTACCCCGCTATTCCTCATACAGAGCGGCAGCCAACGCCTTTTGACGCAAAAACCACATGGCTTGGCTGGGAAGAAAAATAAAATACTAAACATGTGCTGGCGCGGTCTTGAAGACCGCGCCAGCACATGTTTAGTATTTTATCAAAGCAAACACGTCGTGACCTTTGAGTTGCTCACGACCTTTGAGGAACATCAACTCTACAAGGAAAGCGATACCCGCAATATGCCCGCCGAGTTTCTCCACGAGTTCTATTGCGGCTGAGACAGTGCCACCAGTTGCAAGAAGATCATCAACAATCAGAACGCGCTCCCCTCGCTGAATCGCGTCGCTGTGCATCTCAACGACATTGGTGCCATACTCAAGGGCATACTCGACACTGACAGTCTCATTAGGAAGTTTTCCAAACTTGCGAACAGGTACAAAACCGCAGTTAAGCTGGTAGGCGAGGGGTGCTCCAAAGATAAAGCCGCGTGACTCCACGCCAACGACAGTTTGAATACCTGCTCCAGCATAATGCGCTGCCAGACGGTCTATAGCAGCATGAAACGCTGTACCATCTTGCAACAGCGGCGTGATATCCTTGAACAACACTCCCTGCTGCGGGAAATCTTGTACATCACGGATAAAGTCTTCAAGGCGTATGTCAGGTATCGACGACATAGGCGGTACTCTCCTCTGCATCTACTGAATAATACTCTGTAGGGACCGATGTATCGCGTCCCCGGCAATTGACCGCTGACAAAGGACGCGATACATCGGTCCCTACAGAGTGTGATCTCAAATGTACTGCGTCTGTATTCCGATGTAAAGTATACGCCAGCACGCTTGCAAGTGCAAGACAGACTTAAACTATTGTTATCTTCCTGCACCCGCCGTAGTTGTATCAGCCGATGGCAATTGAGCTGTACAATAGGCACAGCGTGTTGCCCTGAGTGGTACTGTACTCAGGCAGAAAGGACACTCTCGTGTTGTTGGCGTCTCATCTTTATGCGGAGTGAAACGGTCAGTCAGTGCATTTACAGGCTTTACAATGAAAAAATACACAACAGCAGCTATGATTAAAAAGCTTATTATCGTGTTAACAAATGGCCCTAGTAGAATTGGTTTTCCCGTATAAGAGATAGTATATTGCCACAGCGAAAGGTTGCCGCCAGGGGCAGGAATGAGAGGAGTGATAATATCAGTCACAAATCCATTGACTAAAGCACCAAAGGCAGCGCCAATAACAATACCAACAGCCAGATCTACAACATTGCCACGCAGAATAAACTTTCTGAAATCGCCTAATTGACTCATGCCACCATGTAACCCCCGCCCACCAAGGTCTCTAAATCGCTCCATGAAATAATACCTCCAAGTATACGAATAAAATAACACTGAGCAGTGGGAACCTGCTCATAAGATAGAACGTGCGATAGTTCAGAAGGTAGTGGGTATGGCACTATCTTCTTGGAAGAAAATCAAGAGCTTCTTGCGTTATCGTAGGTATCACCACAATAGCGTGTTTTGTGATAAATACGTATCGCATTACTGTCTGTTTGTAAGAGTATTGTATTTTCCTGATGAAAGGATACCTATTTCATGAATATTGGGATCATCGGTGCAGGAAATATTGGCGCGAACGCAGCACGGCTCTTCGCGAATGCAGGTCATCGCGTTGCCATCAGCAACTCACGTGGCCCACAATCGCTTGCACCACTTGTTGCTACGCTCAGCTCAAACGTTACCGCGACAACAGTTGATGATGCCGCGAAGTTTGGCGAAGTTGTCTTGCTGGCAGTTCCCTGGCGTGCTCCTGAAGCATTGCCTTCTGCTGAGTTGCTGGAAGGCAAGATTGTTATTGACGCGATGAATCACTACACATCCACTGGGAATGTGCATGACCTTGGCAACAGTACATCAAGTGAAGAGGTGGCGAAACGCCTTCCTGGTGCTCGCATCGTGAAGGCGTTCAACACAATGTACTTTGAGATACTACGCACAGGCGGTAGGAAAGACCCAAAGGATAGGCTCGTCCTATTTGTGGCTGGTGACGATGCCGAGGCAAAAGCCGTTGTCTCAAAGCTGATCGAGGATATTGGTTTCGCACCAATTGACACAGGGTCGTTGCGGAAGGGTGGACGTCTGCAGCAACCTGGTTCGCCAATCTACAATAAACCGTTGACCACTGAGCAGGCCCAAAAAATGCTGGCAGAGCAATAAGAGCATAACAACACAATGGCTCCGACAAGCTAAGCTTGTCGGAGCCATTGTGTTGTTATGCCGTCAATTTTATAACCGTGACGCCGTCACCGCCCTCTTGTGGAGGCGCGGAGGCATACGACTTCACTAATGGATGATGAGCAAGCTGCTCACGAATAGCGGCTCGCAGTGCACCTGTTCCCTTGCCATGTACAATACGCACGGCTGAGAGGCCAGCCATTGCCGCATTATCCAGGTACGTGTCCAGTTCCTCAAGTGCTTGCTCAACGCGCCAACCACGCATATCCATTTGCATATCAACCGCCGGCCGGTCCTCGTAGCGTGGAATGTTTATGTCAGAGGAGACGATACGTAATGGTCGCTCCTCTGCTTGTGCAGTAGCCGCTTTGCATTTGCTCAAACGCTCAATATTGTCTACATTGACGCGGAAACGCAACGCGCCCATCTGAACTTCGGCCTCGTTGCGGTCTGCTGACAGACCAACCAATTCGGCGTTTTGTCCAAAGTTTTGCACATAGACTGTATCGCCAATCTGCAATAGTGCTTCACCTGTGCCAACGCCAGCCGCCCCTGTCTCAGGTGTTGCCGCTTGCCTTTTTGGACGCGCAGGCTCAGGAGCCATTGTGATTTTATCATCGAGACGACGTACCTGCTGACGCAACTCTCCCAAACGTTCGCGCGTCATATTGACACGACTCACATCAACTTTGACCTTCGCCAACGATGACTGTACCTGCTCAAGATCGCGTCGTGCCTGTGCACGGGCCTCATTGAGAATACGTACACGGTCCTGTTCGAGCTTGTACCGCTCCTCTTCGAGTTGCTTACGTTGGTACTCAGCCTCGACACGTTCCATGTTCAAACGGAAACGCTCGTCCTCAGCGGTCTTGCGCTCGGTTTGCAGTCCCTCTAGCAAGTTCTCCATACGCACGCCCTCGCTACCGAGGAACTCACGTCCCCTGTTGATGATGCGATCATCCAAGCCAAGACGATTGGCGATTGCCAACGCATTACTACGTCCTGGCAGACCAATACTCAACTTGTAGGTTGGTGAAAGCGTCTCGATGTTGAACTCAACAGAGGCATTCACAACTCCTGGCTGCTCGTGGGCAAATGCCTTGAGTTCAGAATAGTGCGTTGTGGCAACGGTTGTCACATGTCGCTCTAACAGGAAGGTCAGAATGGCGCGTGCCAGGGCCGAACCCTCGCTTGGGTCAGTTCCCGCACCTAACTCGTCAAGCAGAATCATAACGGGTGCTGGACCTTGCTGCTTTTTCACAAGCGTCTCCGCCATCGCACCACTAATTGCAGGTGCGCCGCGCTGTTGCTCCTCATCAACACGGCGCAGTATCTCAATGATACGGCTCAAGTGTGATGAGAAGGTACTCAAGCTTTGCTCGATACTCTGCTCATCGCCAATGTCGGCGAAGATGTCCTCAAAGATAGCTACCTCTGAATCATCGTCGGCGGGTATGTGCATACCAGCCTGTGCCATCAATGTAAGCAGACCAACAGTTTTGAGTGCCACCGTCTTACCACCCGTATTTGGGCCTGTGATGACGACCATAAAGAAGTCGCGTCCCAGGTTGAAGTTCGTCGGCACAACTCTTCCTGTCAAAAGTGGATGACGAGCATTGCGTAAGTCAATACGTCCCTGATCGTTCAGTCGAGGCGCAGTTGCACGAATCATACGCCCATAGCGCGCTTTGGCGAGATGCATGTCAAATTCCGCCAGCAGTTCAACCGCGACTTTCAGCGACTCGGCCTCGCGTCCAATCTCACCCGAGAGGACACGTAGAATACGCTCGATCTCCTGTCGCTCCTCAATCTGGTGCTGACGCACCTTGTTGTTTAGCTCAACCACAACCATCGGTTCGACAAAAACAGTAGCACCACTTGATGACTGGTCGTGTACGATACCGCGTACCTGTCCACGGCTCTCAGAACGCACAGGCACAACATAGCGGTCATTGCGAATGGTGATAATCGGCTCTTGTAACGCACCACCAAATTCGCCAACAAGTGTGCGTAAGCGGTCCTGTAGGCGTTGGTTGGCACCGCGCAACTCGAAGCGTATTCTGCGTAGTGCAGGACTGGCAGTATCAAGTACCTCGCCCTCTTCACTCACCGTTTCTTCAATACGTCGCACGATTTGTGGGCGCATTGGAATATCGCCGCCAAGCATATGCAGCAGAGGAAATGTCTCTGCATCTATACGCTCAAGCATACGTGCAACAGTAATTGTACTGCGTACCGTCTCCATGACCTCAACCAGATCGGACGGACCCAGGACACCATCACGCGCGGCACGAGCTAGAAACGGACGAATATCATGTGCTCCACCAACACCCGCATCTGCATGCAGATCAATCAGGCGTGAAGCCTCGGTTGTATAGGCGAGACGCCGCCGCGCCTCGTCCAGGTTTGGGGTCGGCTCCAATGCCGCCACAAGTTCTTTACTAGCAGAAAAAGCAGCCTCGCGTGCCACCTTTGCTAGTATCTTTGGGTACTCCAGCGTGAGTAAACTTTTCTCGTGCATGGTGTATAAATGAGTCCTCTACATGTATATGCGCCCTACTTCGGGCGCATTATTGCTCTCTCGTTAAAAAATGCTATAGCTAAGATATCATATTCGTGGAGGGAAAGAAATAGGCTATAAAAAGCGTTCACTCTCTATAACAATACGCCGTGCTTTTTTGTTTCCTCACAAGCAAATTTGAACATTTTAGAGTTTATACGTATGCTATAGTAGTAAAAAAATGCGAAAAGAGATTCCAGAAGGGAAACAAATTACTATGATGCTCCTTGTAGGAGAGCGCGTCTTCTGGGGCGCACCCGAAGTGATTTATCTTGAAGGCATCATTACCTCGTTAAATGAAGAGACGCAGACCGTTGTTGTACATATTGATCGTGCAACCGAGCATTCGGCGCACCTCATCGACACTGATATTCCCTTTGCCGCAAACGGTGTTACACCACTACAAACCGACAGTCCACCGGGAACAACAACGCAGCGTAGTGCTGAACGGCATCCACCACGGCTCATGAGTGACGATGAAAAGATACGCAGCGCCGCCGCCGTTGCCGTACATCAACAATATGGATATACACTTCCTCAGGAGCAAGAAACAGTCTTGATCGATCAGGTTGCTGCCGCGCTCAACAATGACCCCGCCATACGCGCGCAGATCATCACCTCAATGGATGCCATCCTCCAGCGCGTGTTCTAATGGGGTATTCCATATTGGTCTCTCATAAACGTTGGCGGTGTATTACAGCATACGTTTGCGTCGTGAATAGACAACGAACACTCCAGGCATAACCAACAACATCACCATGTTTGTATCGATGGTACCACTTTCAGGTGAGGTCATAGCAGACACGTTGTTATTGGGATTAATGGGGCAGATATCAGTAGAACTTATTCGCGGAGGAGCATGAATTCCATTGAAGACTGCTGATTCGTTAGGCAATAAACCATTGTTATCTTGTCCAAGCGGCCAATAGACGAGAGCCGCACGTCCAATAACATTTGCACGAGGCAGACATCCCCAGTCACGCGAATCGGAACTTCCGTTGCGATTGTCACCCAACACAAAGTAGGTATTCGGTGGAATGACACGATTCGTAAATGAGGGATAAGGATTGCCCTGATTGCCGGGTTGTATATAGGGTTCAGTGAGTGCAGCGCCATTGACATATACCGTTGTGTCTTTAATGGTAAGTACATCACCCGGCAGACCAACAACACGTTTAATATAATCCAACGCAGGATTAGGCGGCGCTTTGAAGACAACAACATCACCACGCGCCGGAGGATGAAAAAGATAGGTCCATTTATCTACGAGAATAAGCTCTTGGTCGTGTAGATTCGGCTCCATACTGTGACCATCAATATTGAAGTTTTGTACCGCAAGCCGGATAATCAAGAACATAAGTACGGTCAATACAAGCGTCTCAATGACCTCTCGTATCAGTCGATAGCGTTTCTCAAAATCAAGTTCTGCATTCACGGCTTGCTATTCCTCTACATCTTGTAGTATCTGTATGGGTCTGATGGTGTATCACACCCTACTTCATTGTTTCCTACGCTTACGATACCTAGAGAATATCACGAATACCCCTGGCATTGCTACTACAAGCATCTCGTTGCCACTCATACCATTACTAGCGGATGAAGCAGGGGATACCGTCTGCGCCTGTTGTACCTTCGTAAACACAGGTGAGACATTGGGCAACAGTCCGTTGTTATCCTGTCCGAAGGGCCAATAGACGAGGGCTGCACGCCCAATAATGTTCTTTCTTGGCAAGAGACCCCATGTGCGTGAATCAGAGCTACCCATGCGGTTGTCACCTAGCACAAAAAAATCGTCTGGTGGCACAATCATTTTGTTGATAGCAGTATCGCCAGGAGTTGCCCCCATGTTTGCGGGTTGAACGTAATATTCCTTCAAGGTCACGCCATTTACCATTGGTGCTCCATTACTGATCGTGATAACGTCACCTGGAACACCAACGATGCGCTTCACATAATCTTGACTAGGGGCAGGAGGCGCAACAAATACAATCACATCACCACGAGTTGGTGCATGAAAGAGATACGTCCACTTGTCAACCAGGATAAGCTCCTGATCGTGCAAAGTCGGCTCCATACTACGACCGTCAACGTTGAAGTTTTGTACAGCCGAATGAATCACAAGAAACATTAGCAGTGTCAAAACTGCGGTCTCTATTACCTCGCGCACCAAGCGATAGCGTTTCTCGAAATTAAGCTCTATATCCATGTGTGTTCCTTATAGAATAGATAGCTGGCATGACAGGGGCAAGCCGCCATTCTTGTAACCATTTTATTGTAGTGTACCACTACTCTTTTCTATCGTCTTACTCGTGATTTCTATGTACCATTTTATACGAGAGGATTGTTCCTCTTGTTGCGTCCGTCTTTACGCCTATTTGCAATAGGAAATATTACTCATGGCTACGTTGTTTTCTATAGAAGAACAAAAACGTGGTAACGTATGAATAGAACCTATCTTTGTGCTTGCAGACAAGGCTATATATCCTTGCTTTACCCATTTTTTTCCGTCTTTACCTCTTGACGTTAGACGATTTGTATAGTAGTGTTGTATGGAACGTTTGTTTGTATTTCACTACTGATAGACATTCGCCGACGACAATACAAGCATATATGCTCCTATCTGATGCAACAATGAATAGCCACAAAACGATGGGGATGGACGGTGTAACGCTATGCCATTAGATAAAATTGTGATTCGTGGTGCTCGTGAGCACAATCTGAAAAATATTAATGTGATCATCCCGCGCGATAAGTTGGTGGTCATTACTGGTCTCTCCGGCTCTGGCAAGAGTAGCCTTGCTTTTGATACCATCTTTGCCGAGGGGCAACGGCGCTACGTTGAGTCGCTCTCGGCCTATGCACGTCAATTTCTGGACAAGATGGAAAAGCCTGACGTTGACCACATCGACGGTCTTTCACCTGCTATCTCTATCGATCAAAAAGGTGCAACACATAACCCACGTTCAACCGTCGGCACCGTCACCGAAATTTATGACTATCTCCGCCTGCTCTATGCACGTATCGGACATCAACATTGCCCTAAATGTGGTCGTGAGGTTAGCAAGCAGACGATTCAACAAATTGTTGACTCGGTGTTGAGCCTTGCCGATGGGACCCGCATCCTCTTACTCGCACCATTAGTGCAGGGCCGTAAGGGCGAATACAAAAACGTCTTTGAAGATATGCGGCGCGCTGGCTATGTCCGTGTCCGTGTAGACGGCAAAATTTATGACTTGAGCGACGAGATTGAGCTGGACAAGCAGAAAAAACACACGATTGAGGTGGTCGTTGATCGTCTCGTTATTCGCAAAGGCCAGAAATCCGCTTCCTCAGCAACCGAAACAGCAAGTGCGCAACTACAGCGTGTTGCAGAGCGCCCTGCCCTCTACGATGTCAATGCAGCCAGGGAACCGCATATTGATGAGGACGGGCAGCAAGAGCCAACAATAGTGTCGGTGCTGCACGACGATGTTGACCCGTCATTTCGGCAACGTGTCTCAGACTCATTAGAGACAACACTAAAACTGGGCGACGGTGTCGTGCTTGTCTCCGTCGTTGATGGTGAAGAGATTCTGTTCTCAGAGCGTGCTGCCTGTGTCTACTGCGGTATCAGCTTGCCAGAGATTGCACCACGTACCTTTAGCTTTAATAGCCCTCACGGTGCTTGTCCAACCTGTACAGGTCTTGGCATGCAACAAGAGATCGACCCTGAACTCATCGTGTCTCACCCTAACCTTAGCATTGCGGAGGGTGCTATCTCACCCTATGCAAAGGTAGTCAACGGGAGCCAATGGCATGGCGCAATCATCGAAGCAATGGCAGAGCGCTATAGTTTTGACCTCAATACGCCCTGGAATAATCTCAGTCCCGATGTTCAGCAAAAGATATTGTATGGAATACCTGATAGCTTGACCATTCGCTATACTCCACAACATGGACGGACACGCACATACAACGTCCATTTTGAAGGCGTCATTGCCAATCTCGATAAGAAGTATAAAGAGACGACGAGCGAGGGTGTACGCGAAGAGATTGAGCAATATATGTCGATGCGCCTTTGTCCTGAATGTCATGGCGCACGCCTCAAGCCCGAAACATTGGCAGTAACGGTCGGAGGACGCAACATTGTACAGGTCACACAACTCTCGATCAACAAGGCTCAGCGCTTCTTTCAAGAACTAGAGCTTGATCGACAGGAGACGCCAGCGCCAGCATCGCTACCAAAGGCTGTTGTGCAATCCAATGGGCATAGCCAAAAGAAGAAAGACCCCAATACGCCAGAGATCAGTTCACATCTCAGTTTGCTTGGCGATCCACTAGCGAGAATTGACACAGATGGCGGCTCATTAGTATTAGGCACGTTGACAGAGCGTGAACGCTTTATTGCACGTCAAGTTCTCAAAGAAATCCGTGCGCGTCTGCAATTCTTGCTCGACGTTGGCCTGGACTACCTGACCCTGAACCGCGCGGCCATGAGTCTTTCAGGTGGTGAAGCACAGCGCATCCGCCTGGCAACACAGATCGGCTCGGGCTTGATGGGCGTGCTCTACATCCTGGACGAACCAAGTATTGGTCTACATCAGCGTGATAACGCACGGCTCATTAAGACCCTGACCCGCCTTCGCAATCTGGGTAATACCCTCCTCGTGGTTGAACACGATGAGGACACAATGCGTGCCGCCGACTATATCATCGATATCGGTCCTGGCGCGGGAGAACACGGTGGGCATGTCGTCGCCGATGGAACATACGAAGAGATTGTCGCAAACACTCAGTCGCTCACCGGCGATTATCTCTCACATCGCAAGCGCATCGAGATACCAGAAGAGCGGCGCAAGGGCAATGGCAAATCGCTTATCATAAAGGGAGCACGCGAGAATAACCTGAAAAACGTAACGGCTGAAATTCCGCTTGGTATGTTTGTCGCGGTGACTGGTGTATCGGGTTCGGGCAAGAGTACGCTTATCACGGATATCCTGTATCACAAGTTATCGCATACCTTTTTCCGCGCGCACGACAGACCCGGGGCGCACGATGATGTAGAAGGTATAGAACACCTGGATAAGGTTATCGACATTGATCAGTCGCCGATTGGACGTACGCCGCGCTCAAATCCAGCAACCTATACCAACGCCTTTACCTCTATCCGCGAACTATTCGCGCAAGTTGCAGAGTCACGTATTCGTGGCTACACAGCGGGACGTTTCTCCTTCAATGTCAAGGGTGGACGTTGTGAAGCCTGTAAAGGTGAAGGTATTGTCAAAATCGAGATGAACTTCTTACCCGATGTGTATGTTCCCTGTGAGGTCTGTCAGGGCAAACGCTACAATCGTGAGGCCTTAGAGATTCACTACAAGAGCAAGTCAATTGCCGACGTGCTGGACATGACGATTGAAGAGGCAACAAAATTCTTCGAGAATGTTCCCAGCATCTACAACAAGATGAAGACGCTGAACGATGTTGGTCTTGGCTATATGCGCCTGGGACAACCTGCAACAACACTCTCTGGCGGTGAGGCACAGCGTGTCAAGCTGGCAACCGAGTTGTCAAAGCGTGCGACCGGACGTACTGTTTATATCCTCGACGAGCCAACAACAGGACTACACTTTGCAGACGTAGCTCGTCTCCTTGAAGTGTTACAGCGACTCGTAGACGCCGGCAATTCGCTGATTGTCATCGAACACAACCTCGATGTCATTAAGAGTGCTGACTGGCTCATCGATCTTGGTCCCGAAGGTGGCGACGCTGGCGGCAATATCGTTGCGCAAGGCACACCCGAAGACGTGGCGGAAAACGAGCAATCCTACACAGGCCACTTCCTCAAGCGCATGTTCATCGAAGAAGCCACACACAAAACATTGCGAGAGAAAGAGGTCAGCATGGCGCGTGAGAGCTAGCTCTCACGCGCCATGCTGACCTCTTTCTCTGTTGGAGACACATCCGTCCCACCCGTTTTCGGCATTGGATCGGGACCATCCAGTTTGATACGTATCCCGCGTTTGCGCTGCCGATAATCCATCCATACGATGAGTCCTGTCATAGTCAAGCCTACCAATATAATACCGATTGGTTTATAGATGCGTGGCAAACCCAACGCTAATATACCAAAGACGATGGTGAGCCCGTACATAACATAACAGATCTGCCTGACACTGAGGCCAGTCGCAAGAAAGCGATGGTGCAGATGTGTTTTGTCGTAGTGTAGAGGATGTTGCCCACGTCGAATACGGTTGATCGCCACCACAGCAACATCAAGAATGGGAATACCTAGCACCATTAACGCTAACGCAATCTTTGCCCCACCTATAATCGAAAGGACAGCAAGTGCTAAGCCGAGAAATTGAGAGCCAGTATCGCCCATAAAAATTTTCGCCGGATTCCAGTTGTGTGGTAAGAAACCAAGCGTTGCCCCCGTAAAAATTGCGGCAAGAATAGCAATACTTTGCTGTCCAAGTGTCCAGCTAATGATAGTGATAAAGATACCGGTAATGGCAACAATGCCAGCCGCTAAGCCATCTAAACCATCAATAAAGTTCACGGTATTCATCATACCCACCATCCAGAACCAGGTGAACAGCACAGCGGGAATAGCCAACCAGGTAATATCTGGCTGATGAATGAAAAGGGTCAATTCTGGTTGCCGATACCAGGGAATACTGCCATAAGCATGTATTGCTCTAAAAGGATTACTCCATCCGAACAATAACACACCATTAAACCTGCCATTGAACGGACCGAGGATAATGAGAACAGACAGCGTTTGCGCAAGAAGCTTTGGAAGTGGCTTGAGTCCTTTCACATCATCATATGCATGTACGGCAACAATCAAGAATGAGGCAAGTAAGAAAAGCCAGTACGTGACAACCTCTTTTTGTTGCAGCCCATATATTGTGACATACAAACATGCAGAGGTAATAACAAACGCAAGAAATATAGCTACACCACCCAAACGCGGTACAGGAACTTTGTGGACACGCCGCTCAGCGGGCACATCAAGCCAACCGGCTTTACGGCTTACAGCAATTACTCCAAAGGTAAAGAGATATGCAAATACAAATGCACATACACCACCAAGCAGTAACACAGCAAGTGGAGAAAGCCCAAACAGAGGTTGCAATGATTGTTCAGAGATATATGCCTGAACAAGAAAGCTATTCCCTGCACGTGGGAGTGTTAGCATGCTCTGCTGATAAAACAATGGACGCCCCTATCTGTCTATTAGAGGGACGACAATTCAGTGCGCCCCACATAGTCAATGAGTCATAGGGCGCGACAAATTGCATCCCTACACTGTACATAAACGATTAAAGCATCACCTGTAACATACGATCCCAACCAGCATAATCTTTCTGAAAAGTCACGGTAGCATCAGGCCAAAGACTCTCAAGTAGTTTCATAAGTGGTTTCCGCTGACGATAGCCAATCTCCAATAGCATCACTCCGTGCAGCTTTAGTTTTTCTGGCTTGCGTGCCTCTTCAAAGAAGCGTTGTAGCAGGTCTAGCCCATCTGGACCACTAAACAATGCTTGATGTGGTTCATACTCAAGCACATCCTGTGTCATTACGTCTACTTCGTCTGTTCCAACATACGGCAGGTTGGCAATAAGCATGTCAACGGGTTCTGGTAGGGGAGCTAGCAGGTCGCCTTGTAGCAGGCGTACTCGCTGCTCGACAGAATATCGCAGACAATTTTGCTGCGCGACCGCAAGAGCATCCTCAGAAATATCCACCGCGTAAAGATAGGGCAGGCGTGGCTCCTCTATAGCAAGAGTAATCGGAATGGCACCACTGCCAGTACCGATATCAGCAACAAGCGGCACTTGTTTGTTATTCAGTCGCTCGCGCACAAGATGCAACGCCCTCTCAACAAGTAGTTCTGTTTCAGGGCGTGGAATAAGCACACGTGTATCTACAAGAAAATCGAGGCCATAGAATTCCTCATGTCCGAGGATGTATGCGATCGGCTCACCGTGCACACGCCGCTCAATAAAAGAGAGAAATTGTTGTTCTTGTTCCGCAGTCAGCTCACGTTCAGGGTGAGCATACAGTATCGCACGATCAATCCCTACAACATGTTCTAACAACATCTGCGTATCCAAACGGTCCGTGTCCTGGTCCGCTTGTATGAGCATGCGTCTGCCTTGTGTCAAAGCATCTCTCAGGTTCGTCATCAAGCTATCCTCTTACAGGATATACACATGTACATCTCTTACATGCATTCTATCATGCACAACTATGATTGCATAGACTTTTTCGCAATAAGAAGTTTTCTTATTTTCAGCGTTTTTTCAGCAAGTTGCTACCAGGTATTCAGCCATCCTTGTTATGCTCTTATCTAAAGCAAGGTCGGAAAACGAAAGAGTCATCACTGTAGTACAACAACAGTCACACTTCACCTACAAGCAGTAGATACCCTTTGCGAGGTTTAACGAAACATATATGTAGGGGCCGTAATTCATGACGCCCAATACGCATCAAGTGAAGAAGTGTTGAGTTTGCCAGGAGGGAAAAACAGTTGGGAACATGACAGGGGCAAGCCCCATATGCGTTAACTTAAGAATTGATGGGCTTGTCACGACACATCGGGCGATGAGCAGGACGACAGGGCAAACCCCAAGAGAGTTTCAAGACGAATCCAACGAACGCCCACAAGCACCAATGGATCAATGGACGCCCTCAAACACCCACGGACGCCCTCAAACACGACCCACGGACGCCAACAAGGAGCTACCCCATACGCGTTCACGTAAGGCCACTCATAGGGACCAGGGCACCCGCAAGGGGATGTCCCTCCCAGAGACGAAGTGGCTTGCCACCACGTCGTGTCGCCTGGGAGGGGCATCCCCTTGCGGGTGCCCTGGCCTGGAATGTCCATCTCTTCCCCTTACGTGAACGCGTATGGGGCCTTAATTCATTATGCCTCGTTCGGCGTGTGATGCGGGACGAAAGCGTAATGAATTAGGGCCCCTATATTACGGCGTCGGTGTCGCCCCAACGGCACCCGATGTTGGTGTCGCTCCTAGATTGATGCTGGTATCATCAAAGCTTTGCAGGTTGACCACGGTCTGCGTCGTGGGCAAGTAGGTTACTTTGACGGTATCCCCCTGCTGCACCAACGGCAACTTCGCCGAGAGCGACAGATTCGCGGTAAAGATGACTTTCTGTCCAGCAATTTGCAGGTAGTAAATGGTGTTCGTACCTTGCTGTACCGACGAGATACGTAGCACCTTCGCTGTTACCGTTTGAGCTATTGGTCTACCACCAGTACCTCCACCCCCACCGTTCACTTGCTGCGTAAGCCACTGGGTGTAATCATTGAGTGCAGCAGGAAGAGTTGCCTCGAATTGCACATTGTTTCCGTTTAATGCCCGTGCATCAACAATACCCACTGCCTGGAAAATGTCGCCGCTTGCTGTATTTTGCGCATAAATCGCAACCCATGTTGGTACACCGTTGATTTGATAGAGTTGCGTGCTGGTAACAGTATAGTTACGGATATTAGCGCGTGTTGACGTGAATGTTGAGTTTACATTATTGCCGATGCCAATGCCTGACAACGGATAAAAATTTGCCTCGTTCTTGTGCGAATTGAACAAGAAAACACCTGTACTTGAATTATCACTCGACGACGAGGAGGTCATAGGCACAAGCCAAACTGGTTGCTCTCCCTTGTTATAGAGTAATTCGGGTGTGCCAGATGGTGCTTGCTGTCCCAAACCAGAAGGATTGAACCACGGTGCAGCGTGATAGAATCCCCACCACTGCAAGTACTGCGTCACCGTATCAGAAGGAAACACGCGATCAACCCATACTGGTACCTGCGGTGGCTGATATTTCTTGATCTCGCCTGTATGTGCGTCAACAATCAATACTTCATTTAACGCATCACCCGTAAAACCGCGCGTTGGCTGCATCAACGAGATTGTCCAGTAGGGATGCAAATTATCGTCAAGCTCCAATGTAGGATCGACGAGACGACCATAGGTATAGCCATTGAGATAGACGTGGCGCAACAGGTCCTGATTGAGTAGTGCACCTGGAAGATAGGCAATTTTTGCGCTCTGTTCCGTGTGCAGCACAGGCACTTGTTGTGGGTCTTCGGCATCTACCACAACAAAGCCAGGCGTTGTAGGGTTAGAGAGATTAACAAAAACGTTGTTATAGCTCAATGGCGCAACGTAGTATAGATGATGATTAATAGATTGCAGTGTATAACTGGCGGGATCAAGGCTATAGGCAGAACCAAGATTTTGCCCGTTAGAACCAAGTACCTGTTGTCCTTTGTAAGACGCAATATTTTGGCTCACAAGCACGATATTGTTCTGATCGGTTGGAGGTAACATCGGCGATGCCATCGTCTTTACATTAGGAATAGCCGCAAGCACTTTCGCATTGACATCAAACCACGTCGTGAAGATCGTAATCAGGATTGACACAACAATACCAGTTACTCCCGCGAAGATCAGGCCGAAGATACCAGCCGCGATTGCGCCACGCGAATAGCGCGAGGGCACACTTGTCGTTGTACCTCTCGTCGAAGACCGACTCCGCCCCTGGCTAATCGCTGCGGCATCTTCTAACACCCCCATCGCCGGACGCGCAAAGGCAAAGAGATTCGCGATACTGCTAATGACAAGTGGACCAAGAATCCACTGCCAGCCGCCAAAGGGTCCAGTCAATGCTGGTTGAGCAAAGTACAGAATCAATAAGCTAAGAATAAAGTTTACCACAAAATACGTGCCAAACCAGCTGAAAAATTTGCGGCTATTAAACTGTTCGCGACGGCCAAAAGTGAGCCGTCCAATAGTGAGAATCACCATCACGGCAAGCGCACCGATAATTGCAAGTAGGAAGATAACCATAAACAGGCTCTCCTTGTTTTTGTCGGCAGCATAGCCCTCCAGATAGTTCTAGGGATCGTGCTGCATAGAAAATAGAAAGGAATAGTGCTACTCTATTGTAGTGCTCTTAGAGATGTTTAGCAAATAGCTCTAAGCATTCTACGCTTTATATACGTCACAAAAGATATAACGTTGTTTGCTCTTTTGCGTCCAATCCTGGGATTATTTGGTCGCAGAGACAAGAGAACATCTGAACGGGTCTGATTCGTTTCACGCATTTATAAGCCTAATTCTTCCCCTGCATTTTATCACGGAGAGGATGTAAGGACTCATTGTTCCTCTCATTGGTAATCTACAACTACATAAATGATATATCGTTCTCCAAAGACTCCTTCACAGTAGTACGTCTGTAGAGTGCAGCAAGAGGAAACTGAATCTTGAGACTTGTCAGTTCTATCGTATCGCCTGGACCGTAGAGACGAGCATGATAGGCTGACCAACCCTCTGGCGTACGATGAAATACCTCAACGGCTTGATGATCAGTAGCGACAAGAATGTACTCTTCTATTGTTGGACACTGACGATAGAGAGCAAACTTTTTGCCTCGGTCGTATGCCTCAGTAGAGTCTGAGAGTACTTCGACAATGAGGCGTGGTGATTGCACCATGTCTTCCTCGCCCTGATCACGTTCATCACACGTTACAGATGCATCAGGAAAGGTGTAGCGTGTCTCTGAGAGGCGCACACTCAAGTCTGTGCTGTATACATTGCATGGTCCCTCACCTAATGCATCCTCAAGGACTCTCACAACGTTGCTTCCAATACGAGCATGATTAGCAGTTCCTCCCGATATAAGGTATACTCGTCCATCAATATACTCGTACTTCACATCATGACTATTACGCACAAGCTCGCGCCATTCATCAACAGTCATATATTGAGGTAATCTTTGGGCTACCATGTCAACCTCCTAAGACAAGGCTGTGTAGCAAAACTTTTCTGATTTAGTATAACATGCCTGGCGTGTCATGCGTACAATGAGTAAAGCAGAACAAAAAAATATT